>Ga0224508_10002728_pt1 | contig 14874 bp, 11 predicted proteins | sample SF_Jan12_sed_USG_4_FD_170157 | JGI IMG/M metagenome (GOLD analysis project Ga0224508, IMG submission 170157) | Sediment microbial communities from San Francisco Bay, California, United States - SF_Jan12_sed_USGS_21 | ecosystem: Environmental > Aquatic > Marine > Sediment | place: USA... | reverse complement strand
TGGCCTTTCGGACTACGAGGAAATTGTGGTCGTAGGACAAGCTGGTCTGCGCGATGGCAGCCGGGTCCTCGCGAGTAACACACTTCCGGATAGCTTCAGCGGCTGACCGATCACCCGCTGCGGCGACGCCTGATGGCGACCTTAGCGGCGCGGTTTCCAGGGGAGGAACCAATGAAGCTACACCGAACGGGCTCGGCGGCGCTTGCTTTCGTGCTCTTGCTGAGCGCCTGCGAACAAGGTGAGCGGGCGGAGCAGCAAAGCGAAGAAGAAAAAACACCGCCCATTCCCGTAGAAACGAGCTTGCCTGTTCGCGGTGATATTTTCGCCATCTACTCCGGCACAGCGCCCATCGAAGCTTTCGCCGATGCCGACGTCGTCGCGAAAGTCGATGGTGAGGTTCGTGAAGTACTGGTCGAAGAAGGGGATGACGTCGAAAAAGGACAGATACTGGCCCGACTGGATGGCGCCCGGCTGCGTCTGGAACTCAGCGAATCACAAGCCAGGCTGCGAAAAATGCAAAGCGATTTCCAGCGTAACAAGGAGTTGCAGGAAAAAGGCCTGATCAGCGAGGGCGACTTCGAGAAACTACAGTACGATCTCGAGGCGCTCAGAGCTTCTTACAACCTGGCCAGTCTTGAACTCGACTACACGCAGATTCGGGCGCCGATCAGTGGTGTGGTTTCCGAGCGATATATCAAGCTGGGCAACACAATCAGGGTGGGCGATCCAATATACCGGGTCACAAGTTATGATCCGCTCGTGGCCTATTTGCACGTGCCCGAGCGTGAATATGGTGAACTGTCGGCCGGACAACCGGTGGCGATTGATATAGACGCAATCCCTGGTGAACGTATTCTGGCCAGCGTCACGCGTGTGAGTTCAGTCGTCGATCCCGATACCGGAACATTCAAGATCACGATTGAAATCAAAGACGTTGAACGGCGCGTTAAGCCGGGCATGTTTGGTCGCATGAGCATTGTCTACGACAAACATGAGAATGCACTGCAGGTACCGCGCAGTGCCATCGTTGAGGAAATGAACACGAGCAGTGTATTCGTGGTCGAAGAAGAGCTTGCTATCAGGAAGCCCGTACAAACCGGGTTCAGCGGAAAAGGCATGGTCGAGATCATCGGTGGCATCGATGACAGCGACCGCATCATCACGATGGGACAGGTGGGTCTGAAAGACGGCGCCCGTGTCACTGTCATCAATGAACCGGCGGACGCGACAGTCGATGCGCCGGACGAGGACGTCGCAAGCAACGACGCTGTTGCGGAAGGTGGCGACTGATGCGCCGAATGATCGAAATCGCTACCGAGCGGCGCGTCACGATCGTCATGTTGATGGTCGCCATCGTCTTGTTTGGCATGGTGTCATTGTCGCGGCTCAAGCTGAATCTGCTTCCCGATATTTCCTACCCCACGCTGACGGTGAGGACCGAGCTGACCGGTGCCGCGCCAGTCGAGATCGAAAACCTCCTTACCAAGCCCATTGAAGAAGCCATTGGCGTGGTTCGAAACGTGCGCCTGGTTCGGTCGGTTTCACGCTCCGGACAATCTGACGTCACGGTCGAGTTCCTTTGGGGCACCGACATGGATATTGCCGGTGTTGATGTGCGTGAGAAGCTCGATGTCCTGTTCCTGCCGCTGGAGGCGGAACGTCCGCTGCTGTTGCGCTTCGACCCTTCCTCCGAACCCATCGTGCGGCTGGGCCTGTTGTTCAAGGAAGACACTGGCGCGGACGGCGACTCGCCCGAGGCGCGTCTCAAGTCTCTGCGCAGGCTGGCAGAAGACCGCATCAAGACGGACCTGGAAGCCGAGGAAGGGACTGCAGCGGTCAAGGTCAGCGGCGGGCTGGAAGACGAGATTCAGATCCGTGTCGATCAACAAAAGCTGTCGCAACTCGGGTTGAGCATCGACCAGATTGCCGGTCGCATCCGCGCCGAGAACGTCAACCTGTCAGGCGGGCGCCTCGAGGAAGGCAACCAGCGCTTCCTGGTAAGAACGCTCAATGAATTTCAGAGCGTCGATGAGTTCCGTGACGCGATCGTAGCTTATGTCGCCGATCGCCCGGTTTACTTGCGCGATGTCGCTATCGTCGAGCGTGGCTACAAGGAGCGTGAGGCCATTACGCGCGTCAAAGGACGCGAATCTGTGGAACTCGCCATCTACAAAGAAGGCGACGCAAACACGGTGCAGGTCGCACGTCGTATCGAACAGAGGATCGAGCGTATCCGAGAGTCGCTGCCCGAAGACACCGAACTCGTAATGATCTATGACCAGTCGACATTCATCTCATCGGCTGTGAATGATGTTCGACTCGCCGCGATACTGGGCGGACTCATCGCAATTTTCGTGCTGTACGGATTCCTGCGCGACTCGCGTGCGACAACAATTGTCGGAATCGCGATTCCGGTGTCAGTCATCGGCACATTTCTGCTGATGTATACGAATGACATCTCGCTAAACATCATGTCGTTGGGCGGTATCGCACTGGCCGTCGGTATGCTCGTCGATAACTCGATCGTAGTGCTCGAGAACATCGTCCGAAAAAAAGAACAGGGTCAGGGCATTGTCGAAGCTGCGCAAAACGGCACGTCCGAAGTCGGCGGAGCAGTCGTAGCGGCGACCCTGACGACGATTGCCGTCTTCTTCCCGATGGTCTTCATTAGCGGCATCGCGGGGCAGCTGTTCCGGGACCAGGCGCTGACGGTGACCTTCGCTCTCGTCTTCTCACTGATCGTCGCACTTACACTCATTCCGATGCTCGCCTCTCTGGGCGCCCAAAGTCGCTATGACGATGGCGGTGACGGCAGGCCGGCGGGTTGGTTCACGCGCTTTGCAGCTTTCGTCGTACGCCTGTTCGGTTTCGTATTTTTGGCGATTCGAAAGATCTTCTGGGTCCTGTTGTGGCTGCCGACCTGGGTCTTGCAACGCTTCTACGCGGCGATCGCCGCCGTGTATCCGGCGCTACTGCGTTGGTCGCTGGGCCATCGCTGGCTCATCGTCGCGGCCGCCACATTCATTTTCATCGCAACGATGTCACTGCTGCCGCGGCTCGGCACAGAATTGATCCCACAGTTTTCCCAAGGCGAGTTCAGCGTCGATTTGCGGCTATCACCCGGGTCGCCGCTGAGCGAAACCGATCGCGCCATTGAGGCGGCGCAGCGGGCCGCCGCCCGGATTGACGCTGTTGCGCTGAACTATTCGGTGGCGGGAACCGGTAACCGACTCGACGCGAACCCCGTGGATGCGGGCGATAACACCGGCACCCTGAATATCACCCTGGAAGCTGGTTCGGGCCGGCTGGCTGAGAATCGGACGATGGATGCGATGCGAACTGAGTTGTCCCGTTTGCCCGGCGTGCAGTACGAATTCAGCCGTCCCGCCTTGCTGTCGTTCTCCAGCCCATTGCAAATTGAGATATCCGGCTATGACCTCGACGGACTCGCGCACGTAAGCCAGACCGTTGTTAGCGCGATGTCCGCGTCAAGTCGTTTTTCGGACATCAAAACCACCGTCGAGCGTGGCAACCCCGAAATTCAGATCATTTTCGATCAGGAGCGGGCCGCCAAACTGGGGCTGGCGGTTCGCGACGTTGCGAATCGGGTGGTTGCCAACGTGCGGGGAGAACTCGCTACCCGTTACACCTGGCGGGACAAGAAAATCGACGTACTGGTTCGCAGCGTCGACACGCGCCAGTCCAGTATCGAAGAGATTCGCCACCTGATCGTGAACCCGACATCCGACAGGCCGGTGACACTTGATGCCGTCGCGGAAGTCTCCGTATCGCACGGACCCGCAGAAATCCGCCGCGTTGCACAGGAGCGGGTTGCCATTATCACGGCTAACATTGCGTATGGCGATCTGGGTGCGGCTGCCGCGGAGGCCCGCGACATCGTTGGCAGTACACCTTTGCCGAACGGGATCTCGGCCATGGTATCGGGCCAGAGTGAGGAGATGCAGGAGTCCTTCCAATCGATGCAATTTGCGTTGGTGCTCGCCGTTTTCCTTGTCTATCTCGTCATGGCCTCGCAGTTTGAGTCGCTGATCCACCCCTTGGTCATTTTGTTTACGATCCCGCTGGCGCTGGTCGGCGCCGTGCTAGCGCTTTTCATCACGGGCACTACCGTCAACATCGTCGCATTCATAGGCGTGATCATGCTCGCCGGCATCGTCGTGAACAACGCCATTGTTCTCGTCGATCTCATAAATCAACTGCGTGCACAGGGTAAAGATCGATACGACGCCATCCTGGAAGCCGGGATTGCACGCTTGCGGCCCATTTTGATGACGTCTCTGACAACGGCGCTCGGGCTGCTGCCTATGGCGATGGGCTTCGGAGAGGGCTCTGAGGTCAGAACACCGATGGCTATCACCGTCATTGGCGGACTAATCGTATCGACATTGTTGACGCTGGTGGTAATCCCGGTCGTCTACTCATTGATGGACCGGAAGCACTGGCCCGCGGTGTCCGAGGCGGGCGCTGCCCAGGCAGCGCAATGAAGCACACCGAGGTCGCGCTGCGTCGACCGGTCACAACCGTGGTTGTGTTCGTTGCGCTGGCTTTGATTGGCTTGATCGCATCGCGGCTGCTGCCGCTGGAGAAATTCCCGGATATAGAATTTCCCGGGATCTTCATCCAGGTTCCTTATGCCGGATCGACCCCTGAGGAAGTGGAACGGCTGATTACCCGGCCGGTCGAGGAGGCGCTGGCGACGTTATCCGGCGTCGAACAGATGTTCTCGACCTCGAGCGAAGGACAATCGCAGATATTCCTGCAGTTCGGCTGGGATCAGAGCATGGGCACCAAGGGCATCGAAGCCCGCGCAAAGGTGGATGGCATTCGCCACCTCCTGCCAGACGATGTGCGGCGCATTTTCGTGTTCACAGGATCGCTCGGCGACCAGCCTGTTTTGCAGCTACGTATTTCGAGCGAGCGCGATCTTTCCGACAGCTATGACTTGTTGGATCGCCTCCTCAAGAGGCGGCTCGAGCGAATTGACGGTGTTTCTCGTGTAGACCTCCACGGGGTGGATCCCCGAGAGATTCGGATACTGATGAAGCCGGATCTGCTTGCCGCGCACGGTGTCGATATCGCGGCGGTACGCGACCTCCTCTTGAGCAGCAACTTCGCGGTAAGTGCGGGCAAAATCACAGCTGGCGGTCAGCGCTTCAGTGTTCGACCCAGCGGTGAGTTTACGTCTGTCGAGGAAATTCGCGAACTCACAATAAACCGATCCGGGCTGCGCCTGCGTGATATTGCCGATGTCGAACTGCGCACACCGGAACGAAATTATGGACGTCATCTGGATCGTAACTACGCAATCGGCGTCGCGATCAACAAGGCGACGGGCTCCAATCTGGTCGATGTCACCGACAGGGTCATGGCCGAAGTCGACAAAATCAGCGAGCTGCCGCAAATGAGCGGCATCAACATCTTCTCCCTGGACAATCAGGGTGACAGCGTACGGGAGTCGCTGTCGGACCTGCTCAACGCCGGTTTGCTGGGCGGCTTACTTGCCGTCATCGTCCTCTACCTTTTCCTGCGCCAGGTAAGCACGACGCTGATCGTCACGGCCTCGGTCCCGTTCTCTTTGATGATCACATTGGGCGCCCTTTACTTCGCGGGACTGACGCTGAATATCCTCTCGATGATGGGCCTGATGCTTGCCGTCGGTATGCTCGTCGACAATGCCGTTGTGATCACCGAGAGTATTTTCCGTCATCGCAGCGAAAATTCCGACAAGCCCCACAAAGCAACGCTCGAGGGCGTCAACGAAGTCGGGCTGGCCGTCATCGCGGGTACCGCGACGACGATCATCGTTTTCGCGCCAATCATTTTCGGCGCTGACACGGACATGACAATTTTCCTTACACACGTAGCCATAACCATTATCGTCGCGCTGCTGGCGTCGCTGCTGATTGCGCAGACGCTCGTTCCAATGCTTGCTGCCCGCATAGCGGTACCGCCACGACCCAAGACAGGCGCATTGATCGCCCGTATTACGCAACGATATGTACGTAGCCTCGAGTGGATTCTTGATCACCGCTGGTGGACGGCACTCGGCATCTTCCTGGTCTGCGTTATTGGCGTGCTGCCGATGGCTCTCCAGGTCGTCAAATTCGACATGTTTCCTCAAGACGTGGGCCGCCGACTGTATATGCCCTATCACGTTGAAGGACAGCACTCCCTCGAGCGCGTAGAAGCAACCGTCGACCAGGTTGAGGAATATCTTTACTCGCGCCAGGACGAATTCAACATTCGCTCGATTTACAGCTACTACGATCAGGAGCGGGCGGAATCGACAATTCTCTTGACCGAGGAGGAGGACGCAACCCTGTCGACCAAGGAGATCATCGAGTTGATCGAAAAGGACCTGCCGACGATCGCGATCGGAAAGCCGAGTTTCCAATTTGATCAACAGGGCGGCGGCGAAGGGTTCACGCTGCAAATCAGCGGTGATTCAACCGAGGTCCTGAACGAACTGAGTCTCAACGTCGTTCGCGCATTGTCTTCCGTTGAAGGGCTCAAGGACGTGCGCAGTGACGCAGAATCGGGCGACAGGGAAATACGCGTCAGTATCGACAGAACCCGCGCCGCGGCAGTCGGTTTATCGACAGCGGATATCGCGCAATCTGTCAGCATCGCCATGCGCGGCGAATACCTGCGCGAATTCCGCGCTGACACTGGTGAGGTCGAGGTCCGTCTCGCGTTTCGTGCCGACGACAAGCAAAGCGTCGAGCAGCTGGCCGACCTGCCCTTGTACACGCCGGATGGCCAGCGAATCACACTGGGCAATGTAGCGTCCTTCCGTATCAGCAACTCTCCTGACACGATTCGGCGCACGGATCGCCAGACCGCTGTCATCCTGTCCGCCAACCTGGAAGAAGACGTCTCGGCAGATGATGTAAGACCTCGCGTGAATAGCCTGATGGAGCAGATCGACCTTCCTCCGGGCTATAGCTGGAAAGAAGGACGTGGCTTTGAGCGTCAGGATGAAACCGCGGACATGATGGTCACGAACATCCTGCTTGGAATCGCCTGCATATTCCTGGTAATGGCTGCACTGTTCGAGTCGCTTCTGTTGCCGTTCTCGATCATTCTCGGCTCCATCGTATTCTCGATTTTTGGTGTATTCCTGTTTTTCGCCGCAACCGGCACGACGTTTTCGTTCATGGCCATGATCGGCATCATGATTTTGATCGGGGTCGTTGTTAACAACGGCATCGTATTGGTCGATCACGTCAATAACCTGCGGCAGGAAGGAATGCCCCGGGATAGAGCCATCGTGATCGCCGGACGTGACCGGCTTCGTCCGATCCTGATGACCGTGGCGACGACGATCGTCAGCCTCACGCCTCTTGCAATGGGTACGACACAGGTTGGCGGTGATGGCCCTCCCTACTACCCGATGGCCAGAGCCATCATCGGCGGGCTCGCATTCTCGACCGTCGTATCGCTGCTCGTGGTTCCGGCGCTGTACATCTACTTCGACAGCCTCGCCGCCTGGGGCCGGAAGGTCATGCGCACGGCAAGCCGTACGCATGACCCGGCTCAAACCTCTGCCGCCACCTAGTGCCTTCGCGCAATTGCGCCGGCAGCGGCAAGTCCCAGCAGAAGAAACCAGCTCAACGAGCCGCCACCGCCGGAATTCACGACGATCTGAGTGGTTGTTGCGGGGGCATCGCGTGCTGCATCTTCAAGCGGCAGGATCGATAACTCGGACGTATCTTCCGGCCCGAAACTCGCGACAAAAGCATCGTCATACGCGTCGTACAACTCGATCAGAATGTCATAGTTGCCGGTCGGATACCCCTGCACAAGATCAGTTTCGACGACGTATTCATCGGAACTCGACGCACCAAATATCGTAAAGACCTCGGTCTCCGCGTACTCGTTCCACTCGCCGTATTCGTAGCTCAGATAGATCACGGCGTAGACATCGGCGATATCGTAGTAAGTATCTGCATCGAAGAGCAGATCGATGCCGGCGTAGTAACCATCGCGATCCCTGTCTGCGAAGAGCTCGACGTCTGCCGTGTAAAACCAGAAATCCGTATTCGGCAGCGGTGCATTGCTGCCAGATGTCTTCTGCTGACCGGTCGCTCGAGTCGACTTGTTGCGATCGCCTGACAGCGCAAGTGCCTCGTACTCATCACGGGAGGGTTCCGCTCCGCCAGCTGCGCCGCCCTGGCTGACGAGACCCTGCGACGTCATACTCAATCGGGTGCCGTCTTCCGCGGCCGCCGCTGCCTGACTCGCCGCCGTGAGAAAAACCAACGCCAGCGGTAATCCGAAAACAAATAGTGTCCGTCTCTTGAGGTAATTCATGTCCGTGTCCTTTGTTTGCGTACAGCTTCATTAGAAGCTTCGGACGCTGAATCGATGCTGAACCTGTAGGCTTCTGACGAGGTCCGTGCGACCATGTTCAGCGTGCGTTCAAATAGCGGCCACCCGGTTCATCCATGATTCAGAATCCTCACAACGATCCGGTCGGCAAAGCTATTGCCTGGCTGATGCTCGGCGTTGGCGGCGCCTTGTTGCTCGATCTTTTCGCCAAGGAGCTCTTGCGCACTTACTCCCTGCAGCAGTTTGTTCTGGTTCGCAGCCTGATCGCAATATTGATTCTGCTGGCGATTGCGCCCAGATTCGGAGGCCTGCGCTCGTTGAAGTCGGACGAAAAAGCGTGGCACGTTCTGAGGACAGTCCTCGCTATTGGTGCGATGTTCGGTTTCTTTTATGGATTATCGGAGATGCCGCTGGTCAACGCGTTCGCGCTCGGCTATACGGCGCCGCTCATGATGACGGCCCTCTCCGCCGTATTTCTCAGAGAGCCCGTGGGGTGGCGCCGGTGGAGTGCGGTAACAATCGGATTCGTCGGCGTACTGATAATACTTCGACCGGGTAGCGGTGAATTGTCCTTCGCGGCGATTGCTGTGCTGATCGCGGCGTTCTGCTACGCCTGCCAGGCGATCACGGCACGCAAACTCTCCGCGACTGAATCCACATTAGCACTGTCATTTTACGTCGTCGTCGGTCCGACGATCGTCTCGCTGGGGCTCCTGAACACTTACACCTGGGTCGACCCCGATTTGACAGGCTGGGCCTTGCTGGTAGGCGCGGGGGCCAGCTCCGTATTGGCCTGGATCGGCCTCGTGAACGGCTATCGCGCGGCATCACCCGCTCTTCTGGCGCCTCTTGAATATACGGCCCTCATTGGAGGGGCCATTGCAGGCTACGTGTTTTGGGACGAAATACCGGATATATGGGTCGCCGTCGGCGCGCTATTTATCGTCGCGTCCGGCCTGTTCGTCGTCTACCGTAACAATGAGCTCAGCGAGATTCTTTAATCCGCGCACCTCAAAAGAAGGAACAACTGCAGCTCTGCACTAAATAAAAAGCGGGCTGACGCCCGCTCCTTATTGATTCAGCAAGTAACCGATTTTTCAGTCAACATCACCGGCGATGAGGCCCGCGACCTGTGACGGCTTGATGTGCAGCGCCTCGGCGACGTTGTCAAAGAAGTCCACCTCCAGCACGCTCACATTCCGGTCACTGCGGAACACGTCGGCCAAGGCCTGGATCGTGTCCGCGCGATGCGCATCCGACAGTTTCTTGTAAACGCTGCCGAGATACTTGACCAATGAGGCTTCCGCGTAGAGTTCGGAGCGGGCTGCAACACGAATGTCCGCCGAGCTGAACTCGTCGCCTGTGCGAGACTTGAGAATCTCTTGAATCCGATCGACTTCAACGTTCTGAATGTTGATGTCGGCATCAGCCGCTCTTGCAAGCGTCATCAGCAACACTTCCTTGAATAGTTCATTTTCCTGATCTGCACTGAATTCGGCGCCGCCGAAGATTTTCAATACGTTCTTGAGATCTGCGATTGCCATTTAGGTTCTCTCTCTTTGATGTTGTTATTTGGCTGCGGTTCCAGCAGCGCAGGCAAGCATCCGAGTATACACGGCATTGCGAATCAGGTTCATCACTTGGCCGCGGTCGGCTGACAATAATAACCCACAAAATACTCCAAAATGAAGGCGTTTTTGAATCTAAATTTTTCCTTGGAATTTATCGGTTTACGAGACATACTGAGTGTGGGCTAACAAATAGAAGGAGGTGATCCATGTCGAGTGAGATAAAACAGGTATCTGGGAAACCGTTGGGTCTGATGCGAAAGATGGAGCACCGCTGCACACTTCGCTAACCCTCCTTTTCAGATACAAGATCTCACGGAAAGCCGCAGAAATGCGGCTTTCTTTGTTTTGCAAGCAGGCCGGGGGCGAGTGCCGCCCACGGGGGCTAAGAGACGATTGCTGCGAGCGCGGTCAGCAGTTCATCGATCTCAGCACGACTGTTGTAGTGCACCGGTCCGATACGAACGGCGCCGCCTGTCTCGTAGATTCCGAGGGTCTTCGCGACTTCGATTGCGTAGTTGTGACCGCTCCATACAAATATGTTCTGCTCCGCAAGGAATTTCGCAATCATGGCGGAGGCTATGGAGTCGTGTGTAAAGGCAACGGTCGGGACACGACGCTGCAATGCGTCAGCCGCCGTAATTCCCTGCACCGTTACGCCGTCCACCTGCATCAGCCCGCCGATCAGATGCTCGGCCAGTGACTTCTCATAATCAAAAAGCAAGTCCATACCCGCATGAAGCGCCTGGCGCCGTCCCGAGAATTGCGGCCAGCGATCCATATAGTCCTGTGCCATCGTGTCGCCAACCCAGGCGAAGTAGTCAATCGTGGCACCCACGCCGGCGAAATCCTCATGGCTCTGCGTACCGGTCTCGAAACAGCCGGGGATTTTGTCCGGTGCTGGCCGAACCTTGTACGGCGAAAGTTCTTCGAGCAACTCCCTGCGACCCCATAGAATGCCCTGGTGCGGCCCGAAAAACTTGTAAGCCGAGCAGACGAAAAAATCACAACCGATTTGTTGAACATCGGTCGCAATGTGAGGCGCCGACTGCACGGCATCGATGTACGTTATAGCCCCGACGTCGCCTGCTTTAGCGCATATCGCGGCAATATCGTTGATCGTCCCGGTAAGGTTGCTGGCACCACCAACACACAGCAGGCGCGTCTTTTCGGTCAGTAAGCCATCAAGTACGTCGAGATCGAACTCGAACGTCTCCTTGTTGAATGGCAGCCACTTTACGTTCAACTCCAGGTCACGAGCCAGCAGGACCCACGGCCACACGTTGGCATCGTGGTCCATTCTGGAAAGAACGATTTCGTCGCCCGGATTGAACAGGCGACCGATAGAACGGGACATATGCAGGGTAATCGTAGTCATGTTCTGACCGAATACGATTTCGTCCGGCGATGATGCATTCAGGAAATCCGCCATCGCAGCTCGCGCTGAATCAACGACCTGGCCTGCGTCGGCTGAGGACGCAAAGTAGCCGCCGAGGTTGGCATTGGCTTTCAACAAGCAGTCTGACATAGCGTCAGCCACGCTGGCGGGCACCTGAGTGCCCGCTGGATTGTCGAGGTAAATACGCCGGACACCGTTGTCCGAGATCGAGAGCGCGGGAAACCGCGACCTCACCGATTCAAGGTCGAATTGCATGAATTAGTCCTGTGGTTTGCCGCCCCACTTTTCGCGGTGTGCGTCTTCGGCGCGCTGCCTGACCTTTGCATGCCGTCGCGTCAGCAGCAGTGAATTCGGATCACATACGTCAGGCCTGATTATCCCCAGGTCACTGGCAGCATCGAACAGGCTGGGATACCAGCGCTCCCAGTTGGGCAATAAGGCTTCAACTTTTTCGCGAAGGGTCATCGCCCGAATGTAACCGAGCAATCACGCCAAGACAATCGAAAAACTATTCTTCGAGGGAGCGCAGCCCGAGCATGAAGGCAACAAGCAGCATCGCACCCAGCACAATGGTCTGTGCCTGTGGAATGAGGGTCGTCGTTGCATTGAGCATTTCTTGCGGAAGCAACGATGACAGGCTGATAACGGCCGTAACGACTCCAGCCAACGGCTTGAAGGCAATCACCCCGCCAATCAACGCAGCAACCGGCACCGCAAGGCGCCGGAGCCACAGTCCACGACGAACTCTCCTGACTACCGTTGCGCTGAACCCATCGTCAGCAATAGGCGTTGAAGCGAAAATCGACTCAAGAAGCCGATCTTCTGCGTCTTTGATTCTCTCAGCCATGTTGATGATCTTTGATGTCAAAACTCGTCCTGATCTTCTCTTTACCACGAAATATCACAGATTTCACCGTGCCAACCGGCATTGACGTCGCATCACTGATTTCCCGGTGCGACAAGCCACAGGCGTAGGACATAACCATGATTGCGCGCTCTTCGTCAGTAAGTACCGCAAGCAGCTTGTCCAGGTCCGTCACCTCGTCGGGCTGGACGCTATAGCTGCGCCCGTCTGTTTCCGTTGCATGTCCAAGCTGTTCGAGGATTTCGGCATAGCGCTTCGATTTTCGTTTCGACTGCAAGAACGTCGTATATGCGACTTTCAGCAGCCAGCCGATGAACGATCCCCGCCCCGAAAACGTCTGTAACTTGTCCCATGCGTGCATGAAGCAGTCCTGAGCCAGGTCATCCGCCGTCGCTATGTCACCGGTCAATTTGCGCAGGAAATTCCGTACCTGCGACTGATGGCGTCGCACCAGCTCGCCGAAAGCGGCGGTATCCTGAGCGGATACGACTCTTGCGACGAGCTGATGATCTTCACCGGTCCCCAACGCAGGCTGTCCGGCTATTGGCCACGTTCCGTGAAACGATACAGGATCATGTACGCTATACCGATCGCAAACGGGAATGCCGCGCCTGCCAAAGTGCCGCGCATCGCGTCACCACTGGGATCCGGAACTGCGAAGGCGATCAGTACCAGGCCAACAGCGATCGCCATCCAGATAACGCCGAGTCGCAGATCCTTGTCCTTGCTGGCTTTAGGGTGGCCCAGTCGGTCGATGATTTCCGGCGTAAGTTCATGTCCTTTATCGAGCGCAATGCGAAATGTCTCTTGCATTTCGCGGCGCGCACGATAACGAAACCAAAACAGTACGCAAAAGACGACCGTCAGTCCCAGGAACATTGAAATCGGTACCCATTCTACATTTTCCACTTTGTTGCTCCATGAATTGAAGTTTAGTTGCTTTCACCGGGTAGATGCGCGCCGCAATGATTTTGGATGCAAGATAATAAGTTTATGTTTTTGTTGACATAATAATAGCAGACCCGGTCGATAGCGGGGCATTGGCCTGTCGATGCGCCGGAAGTCATATAGATCCCGATACCGGTCAACCAACTGTCATGGTTAACGTTATTACCGCTATGAACGGCCGATCTGCTCGGCGCAGGAGTTATCGTGGTCACGAAGAAAACAGTCATCGCCGCTAATCGCTTTGGGCTCGGCGCGCGACCCGGTGACCTGGCGCGGATAGGGAATAGACCAGAATCCTGGTTGATGGATCAGCTACCAGGACCCTCGCGACCACCCGCTGAAATTCGGCAATTACCGGACTCCGCCGAGGTACTTGTCGAAGTGCAGGATGTTCGCCGCGAGCGACGCGAGATTAAACAAGCCAGTGACCCCGATGCTGACATTGTGAAAGCATACGGAAAGCTCGTTCGGCGCCACTACGTCGATCAAACAGCGGCACGCTATCGTGCTGCTGCCCGATCCGACACGCCGTTTCATGAACGTCTTGTACACTTCTGGTCCAACCACTTCGCCGTCTCGGCAGACAAACAGCCGATGCCTGCCATTGCAGGCCTGTTCGAAAACGAAGCGATCCGTCCTAACGTGAACGGCAAGTTCGTCGACCTGTTGCTTGCAGTCGAGCAGCACCCCGCAATGATCGTCTATCTTGATAATCAGCGATCGATCGGACCGAATTCAACGCTCGGCAAACGCGCGAACCGGCGCCGCAGCGATCAGGAATTCGGCCTGAACGAGAACCTGGCACGTGAGATTCTTGAATTGCATACGCTGGGCGTCGACGGCGGCTATTCACAGCAGGATGTCACGAGCTTTGCGAAAGTCATTACCGGATGGTCCATCGGTGGCGCCAACGACCGTGGACGTTTCGCGGACGGTGATCCTGGAAGGTTTGAATTTCGTGAAGACATTCACGAGCCCGGGGCCCAGACATTGCTCGGGAGAAAATATTCGACGTCCGGTGTCAGGCAGGGTGAGGTTGTTTTGCGGGATCTCGCGCTGCACCCGTCAACAGCGCGCTTTCTGGCAACGAAGCTCGTCCGCCATTTTGTTGCCGACGAGCCCTCCGCATCGCTCGTGGACAGACTGGCCGATGCCTACCTCCATAGCGGCGGTGACTTGTCGGTCGTTTACGAGTCCCTGATTGCCGCCGACGAGACGTGGGCGGACACTCGCAGCAAATACAAATCACCTCATGACTTCGTGATATCGACGCTGCGGGCTCTTGATCACGTGCCCGATAATCCGCGTTTCATCGTAGGTGCACTTGACCTCATGGGGCAGACACCGTTCCGCCCCGGGTCACCCGAAGGCTGGCCTGATACCGCGCAACAATGGGGCGGTGCTGACGCTTTATACAAAAGAATCGAATGGTCGAACACTATCGCACGCGTCGTCGGATCGCGGCTTAACCCGGTGACCCTCGGCGACGCGGTGCTGGGCCCAATGTTCCTGTCGGAAACGCGCAAGGCAGTATCGCGCGCAGAAAGCCTGACTCAGGGTGTGACCCTGTTTCTCGCCTCCCCGGATTTTCAGAGGAGATGAGCATGATCGGTCGCAGGGAACTCATCAAGGCTCTGGGCTTAACCGCGGCCTTTAGTGGCTGCCCAGGCCTTGCATTCGCATCCAGGGAAACCGAGGCACGTTTTGTGCTCGTCGTGCTGCGCGGCGCCGTCGATGGCCTC
>Ga0224508_10002727_pt1 | contig 14877 bp, 12 predicted proteins | sample SF_Jan12_sed_USG_4_FD_170157 | JGI IMG/M metagenome (GOLD analysis project Ga0224508, IMG submission 170157) | Sediment microbial communities from San Francisco Bay, California, United States - SF_Jan12_sed_USGS_21 | ecosystem: Environmental > Aquatic > Marine > Sediment | place: USA... | reverse complement strand
CCTTCCGCGGTGGCCATCGGCGTGTTCGACGGGGTGCATCGAGGCCATCTGGCTGTTCTCTCTGAGCTGACGAGCGATGGCCTCGATCCGGCTGTGTTGACCTTCGACCCCCATCCCTTGTCTGTCATCAGCGCCGCGCACGCGCCGCTCATGCTGACGCCGCTCGCCCGCAAGCTCGAGCTATTCGAGCGCGCCGGGGTTTGTGCCGTTGGCGTGGTCACCTTCGATGAAGCCGTGCGGGCTATGAGCCCCAGTCAGTTCTGTTCGGACATCGTCGTCGACGGGATGACGGCACGTCGCGTCGTGGTTGGCACCGATTTCCACTTCGGCAAGGATCGCTCGGGAACGACGGAAGTGCTCGTCGGACTTGGTGAGGAGCTTGGCTTCGAGGTTGTCTCGCTTCAGCTCGTTGGTGATGGCGAGGCCATCTCGTCGAGCGCTATCCGAGCAGCAGTGGCCGATGGCCGCGTCAGGGACGCCGCAGATCTGCTCGGCAGGCCATTTCGCGTCACTCGAACAGTGGTCCGAGGGGAGGACCGCGGTGCTGCGATGGGCTTCCCGACCGCCAACCTCGAAGCGCTGTCCGGCCTCGCTATACCCGGCCGAGGCGTCTACGCCGTCTCTGCCTGCGTTGAGGGAGAGATCTTCCCGGCAGTAGCCAACGTCGGCGTGCGTCCCACCTTTGGCGGAGGCGGCGTCGAGACGATCGAGGTCCATCTCCTCGACCACTCCCGAGACCTGTACGGCCTAGAGATGAGCGTCGACTTTGTCGAGCGCATCCGTGACGAGATGGCCTTCTCCGGCGTCGCTGAGCTGGTCGCTCAGATCGGTCACGACGTCGAGGCGGCGCGACGCATTCACACCTCTTGAACCAGACTCCGTGGTAGTTCAATGTTGGTAGGTGCTTGCCGTCGCCCTGCTCTTCGTCACAACCACAACGCTCGCCCCCGCCGGCGGCCTGACCCTTGCTCCCGGAGAGAAGCCCCCGGCGACCATCGCCCCGGCCCCGATTTCGTTACCCGCCCCAGATCCCGGTCCACCACCTCCGATCCGGCTCGGAGCCTTGGCGGCGTCGGTTGCGGCCCTGGCGCAGTGGACGCGGCGTAAGGCCGAGCATTACGGGAGCATGCCGGCGACGGCTCCCCAGGGCATCCGCATCGTTTTCGTGCCGGGCCACGGATCTGAGGCGACGGGCACCTTCGACGATTTGATGGATCGGCTCGGAGTCGCCAACGAGGGAGATCTGGATGTCGTTGAGTTCGACTATCGGACTGTCTATCCGGCGGACTCTCATGCCGACGCCTCGCGCCACGTGTCCATCGATGATCTGGCAGATGGGCTGGCCGCGATGCTGACGGCGATGGCACTGGCGCCGGGTGGCCCCATCTACCTCGTTGGCCACTCCAAAGGTGCGGTCGCCATCAGCGAGCTGTTGGCCCGTTGGGATCGGAGGCCGGCCCTGGCCGTCGACGCGGTGGCTGGCGCTGCGCTCCTGGATCCTCCGATCTCTGGTGGCTTGCTCGGTGCCGGCCAGTCGTTCGGGAGCTACTTCTTGCCGGCAATCCCCAATGACGGCGGCTACAGCCCGCACCATTGCGATGGCCTCTTCGACTGCCGCGACACTCGCCATCATCTTGGGGACAAGTCGGGAGTGGAGGTGACCGTGTTCCGCAACCCCGACGCCCTGGTAACCAACTTCACGGACGACCCACTCGGCCTGCGAGTCCTCGATGTGCGCGATCCGAGAGCAGAGTCTTCCCTGAGCATCTCCGCCATCGGAACCGCGCACTCCTTCCCGCTGCATTCAGCAGCAGTTGCCGCCTGCATCGCCGACGAGATGCGTGCTCCGGGGTCGTGCAACTGGCCGATCAGGAGGTGGCTGGCAGGGGAGTGGTGATGAGCCACTAGCCACTAGCTTCTAGCCCCATGATCAAACACATTCGTTCAGGATCGCCGTACGAAGACCGGTGGGGGTTCACCAGGGCAGTTCGCTTCGGCGACCGAGTGATCGTCTCCGGCACGGCTCCCATTCCGCCGCCCGGCGAGGAGGTCGCTTCAACGCCGTATGAACAGATGATGCGCTGCGGCGAGATCATCCGCGCTGCCCTCAAGGAGGCCGGGGTGACAATGGCGGATGTCGTTCGCACCCGGATGTTCGTCACGAGCGAGGAATTCGCCGAGGACATCGGCCGCGCCCACAAGGAGCTGTTCGGCGAGGCGATGCCCGCGGCGACCATGATCAAGACTCAGCTCATAGACCCCACCTGGATGGTCGAAGTAGAGGCTGAGGCAGTGGTGCCCCCACAGTGAGCGCGCTACAATCTCCCATCGAGCCGATCATCTCGGCATCTTCCTTATGAAGGACACCTCCACCATCGTCGCCGAGTACGGCAAGACTGCCACGGACACGGGTTCTCCCGAAGTCCAGGTGGCCCTGTTGACTGAGCGCATCGACCACCTCACCGACCACTTGAAGGTCCACAAAGGCGACCATCATGGCCGCCGAGGTTTGTTGATGATGGTGGGACGGAGGCGCCGGCTCCTCGACTACTTGAATTCCAAGGACGTCGAGCGATATCGAAACCTCATCGCCCGATTGGGTCTGCGGAGGTAATCGGCTCCGAGGAGGCCACCCGGCCTCCTCTCAACCGGAGGGACTCCGGCCGGTTGTCAGTGGCGACGTCTCGCCCGCATGTGCGAGGCGTGACCACTGTCAATCAGTCGCCGTCTCCCTCCCCAAAACATAGGAGACAGAGTGTCTGAACACACCGTGTCAGGCTCCGTGGGTGGCAAAGAGCTCACCCTCAACACCGGCAAGCTTGCCTTGCTGGCCGACGGAGCCGTAGTAGTCACCATGGGTGACACCGAGGTCCTCGTGACCGCAACCGCATCGCGCGGCATGCGGCCGGGCCAGGACTTCTTCCCACTAACCGTCGACGTCGAAGAGCGCATGTATGCCGTTGGCAAGATCCCCGGCTCGTTCTTCCGTCGTGAAGGTCGCGCTACAGATCGCGCCACCCTTACCTGTCGACTCATAGACCGACCGCTGCGCCCATCGTTCCGCGATGGCTACATGTCGGAGACCCACATCGTCGCGACGGTTCTAGCCGTCGACGGCGAACTGGATTACGACGTGCTCGCTCTCAATGGAGCGTCGGCCGCACTGACCATCAGCGGACTTCCGTTCGAAGGACCGATCGGCGCAATCCGGTTGGCCCTCAAAGATGGCAACTGGATAGCCAACCCCACATACGAAGATCTCGGTGAGAGCGTCTTCGAGATCGTGGTGGCCGGCACTCGCAATGCCGACGGCGCTATCGACATCAACATGGTCGAGGCCGGAGCCACCGAAGAGGGCTACCGCCTGGTGGCCGCTGGTCAGCCTGCCTCGAACGAAGAGAGGGTCGCTCAAGGACTTGAAGAGGCCAAGGCGTACATCGCCGAGAGCATCGACTTGCAGCTGGCCCTGAAGGCGAAGCTCGGCGACATCCCCGAGGTCGAGCTCCCAACGATCGAGCCGTACAGCTCCGAAATGCTGGAGCAGGTGAAGAGCCATGTCGGCTCCGCAGTCTCTGAGGCCGCGCTGATCGCCGACAAGAAGGAGCGCAAGGACGCCGAGTCCAAGGCGCTCGAAGGCGCCATCGAGGCCATCGGCCTCGCCGAGGACGACATGGACGGCCGCAAGCAGGCGGCAGCAGCGTTCAAGTCGCTCTCGAAAGAAGCGATGCGAAGGCGCGTTATCGACGACGGCATCCGTCTCGACGGACGCAAGCCAGACGAGATCCGCGAGCTGTCCGCCGAGGTTGGGCTGATCAACCGCACCCACGGCACCGGCCTGTTCCAGCGTGGACAGACGCAGGTCCTTTCGGTGGCGACGCTCGGCATGCTGCGCATGGAGCAGATGCTCGACACCATCCATCCGGAAGAGTCGAAGCGCTACATGCACCACTACAACTTCCCTCACTACTCCACGGGAGAGACCGGGTTCATGCGTGGTCCCAAGCGCCGTGAGATCGGCCACGGGTTCCTCGCTGAGAAGGCGCTGCTTCCGGTGATTCCGAACGCAGACGACTTCCCGTATGCGATCCGTGTGGTCTCGGACGTCATGACGTCCAACGGATCGACCTCGATGGCGTCCGTGTGTGGATCCAGCCTGTCGCTGATGGACGCCGGTGTTCCCATCGCCGCTCCTGTTGGCGGCATCGCCATGGGCCTCATCGCCCATGACGATGGCTTCATCACGCTGACTGACATCCTCGGCGCAGAGGATGCGCTGGGAGACATGGACTTCAAGGTGGCAGGGACGGCCGACATGATCACCGCCCTCCAGCTCGACACCAAGATCGCCGGGCTGCCGGCCGATGTCTTGATCGGAGCCCTGGCTGCGGCCAAGGACGCCCGTCTCAAGGTGCTGGCGGCCATGGCTGAGGCGCTCCCGGCCCCTCGCGAGGAGCTCAACAAGAACGCTCCGCGCATCGAGGCTGTGAGCATTCCCAAGGACAAGATCGGCGAGATCATCGGGCCCAAGGGCAAGATGATCCGCGAGATCGAGGAGCTCACCGGCGCCACTCTCGACATCGAGGACGACGGCACCGTCATCATCGGTGCGGTGAGCGGCGAAGAGCTGGAGGCGGCCAAGGAGAGGGTGCTCGAGATCGCCTTCCCACCTGATGTCGAGCTGGGAGAGGTCTACGACGGCGAAGTTGTGAACATCACCAAGTTCGGCGCCTTCATCAACCTCATCGCCAACCGCGACGGCCTGCTCCACATCTCCAAGATGGGCGGCGGCCGCCGTATCGAGAACGTTGAGGACGAGTTCACGATGGGCGACAAGGTCAAGGTCATCGTTCGCGAGATCGACGATCGCGGCAAGGTCAGCCTCGACCTCGCAGACGCCCCCGAGGGCGGCGGTGGTGGTGGCGACAGCAAGCCCGCCGGCGCCGGTCGCGATAGCGGCGACCGTGATAAGGGTCGCCGCAACGGCGGCGGACGCGATCGCGGCGGCAATGGCGGCGGCGGGCGCGAAGCCAAGGGTGGCGGACGCGATCGCGGCGGCGATGGCGGCGGACGTGATCGTGGCGGCGACCGCGGCGGTAAGGGTCGTGACCGTGGGGGCGACCGAGACTCGGCCGGCCGTTCGAAGGCGACTTCGGGCAAGGCCCGCAAGCAGGTGTCGTTCTCGGACGAGTTCGAGGCCGGAGAGAACTAAGCGGACGAGCTTTGAGCCATGCGCTTTGAGCTGTAAGCCGTAAGCAAGAAGCCCTCTCGGAAACGGGAGGGTTTCTTGCGTCTGCAGGGGATGAAACCCTTCCCCCTCTGGGGGAAGTACCCGAGCGGAGCGAGGGGGATGGGGGAACATCGCGTTAACCGCGCGCTCGCCGGACGTCGCCTCTAACGCAGCTGCACGCGATGATCCCCCTCAGTCTTCGGCCCACGGCCTCAGCCAGCTCCCCCAGAGGGGGAGCGGTGGCAAGGGGGTGGCGCCTTTGCCTCCGTACTCTCACAAGCTCATGAAGGTCCTCGATCCCTCCATCCGTCCCGGGCTGGCGCTGATTCGCCACACGCTCCTTGGTTATCGCTGGGAGGCGGCGCGGGCGATCAGCGGGGCGTTGCTGTGGACGGCAACCGTGGTCTCGATCCCACTCATGACCCGGCACATCATCGACCGATCGATCCTTGCCGACCGTGGCTCCGTACTCGGTGGCCTCGTCCTTGGGCTATTGGGGCTCGGTCTCCTCCAGGGCATCGGGATCGGCGTTCGCCGGTACTTCGGCTTCCGGCTGTCGTATCGAGCCGAGGCCGACCTGCGCAACAGGATGTTCGAGCAGGTGCAGCGACTCAGCTTCCGTTTCCACGACGAGGCCAGCACCGGCCAGCTCATGGCACGGGCCTCGAGCGACCTCTCACAGATGAGGCTCGTACTGGCAATGACCCCGATCACGGTCGCCAACATCGGCATGTTCTTGGCCGTGATAGCGGTCTTCATCGTCCTCGATCCGATCCTGGGCCTCGTGGCCTCGCTCACCGTCCCCATCCTCGGGCTGGGAGCCCGCAGCTATGCGCGGCGAGTCATCAAGCTGTCATTCGATGTTCAGCAACGGCTCGCCGACCTCAGCGAGGTTGTCGAAGAGGCGATCGGCGGCATCCAGGTCACGAAGTCGCACGGACAGGAAGACCAAGAGCGCGGCAAACTAGATCACGCCGCCGACCGCATCCTCGATGACTCGATATCGCTCGCTCGCATCCGCTCTGTGTTCACGCCGTTGTTCGAGCTGATCCCGTCGTTGGGCACGGTGGCGGTGCTGTGGCTGGGTGGCATCCGCGTCGTCAACGGACAGGTCAGTCTCGGTGAGTTCGTGGCATTCACCCAGTACCTCGGCGTTCTCATGTTCCCCTTACGCATCACAGGCTGGTTCTTCGCGCAGGTCCCGAGGGCGGCGGCCGCGGGGACCCGTATCAGCCAGCTCTTCTCCGAGGCCCCAGATATCGCGGATCCCCACCAGCCCCTGGAGCTGCAGCGAGGGCCGGGAGAGGTGAGGTTCACCGGCGTTTCCTTTGCCTACCCCGATGGCACAGGTGTGCTCAGCGACATCGATCTCACGATTCCTGGGGGAACCTCCGTTGCGCTGGTTGGAGCCACCGGCGCCGGCAAGACAACTCTCTCGTTCCTCATCCCGCGCTTCTACGACGTCGACCGCGGCGCGGTCGCCATCGATGGCGTCGACGTCCGTCGCATTCGGCTGTCGGAGCTGCGCCGCGAGATCGCCCTGGTCTTTCAGGAGACATTCCTCTTCTCGGCCTCCGTGCGCGACAACATCGCGTTCGGGCGAGCAGACGCCACCGATGAGCAGGTGCGACTGGCCGCTCGGCTGGCGCAGGCCCACGACTTCATCATGGACCTGCCAGACGCCTACGACACGGTGGTAGGGGAGCGCGGACACTCGCTTTCTGGTGGGCAGCGCCAACGGGTGGCGTTGGCTCGTGCCGTGCTGCGCGACCCTCGGGTGCTCATACTCGACGACGCAACATCTTCGGTCGATGCCATCGTTGAGGCCGAAATGCTTGCTGCCCTGGAACGGGTCATGGCGGGCCGGACCACGGTCATCATCGCGCACCGCACTTCGACGTTGGCACTTGTCGATCGGGTCGTCTTCCTTGACGATGGCGGCATCGCCGCGGTCGGCACCCACGACGAGTTGCTCCGCACCGTTGCCCGCTATGCCGAGGTGCTGGCGCAGGAGGAGTCCCTCAGATGACGGACACTGGTCGTCAGCGCACCGGCCTCCTGCTTCGCAGGGCCGTCGTCCTGGATCGTTCGTTGGGCCGTCCTGCCGCCATCGCCCTGTTCGCCACCCTCGTCGCCACTGTGGCGCGCCTCCTCGGTCCGCTGGTGGTTCGCTCCGGCATTGATGACGGCATCGCCAACAGTGACACCGGGGCCATCACGACTGCGGCCATCGCCTTTGCAACTCTGTTGGTAGCTCAGTACCTGGCCCAGCGGTGGGCGCAGTTCGGCGTCGCCTCCCTCGGGGAGCTCTACCTGCGCATGCTGCGCAGTCGGGTGTTCGGCCACCTAATGGATCTCGACATGGCCTTCTACGGGCGTTCCAAAGCCGGCGTGCTGGTGAGTCGCATGACCAACGACATCGAGTCGCTGTCCGAGTTCGTAGAGGAGGGAGCGGTCAGCCTCGTCACCAACCTGCTGACGATCGCCGGCGTTGCCGTGGCCATGCTGCTGGTCGACGTTCCGGTCGCGCTCGCCGTCTTCGCCATCCTCACCGTGCTCGGATTCATCTCACGCATCTTCCAGAAGTACGCCGCCAGGGCTTACACAGAGGTCCGCGAGCAGATCGGCCGGGTGCTGGCAGGCCTCCAGGAGGGGATCACCGGAGTGCGGGTGGTGCAGGCCTTCACCCAGGAGGAGGAGCAGGCCGGAAGCTTCGGCGGCGTCAACGAGGCCTACTTCGAGGCCAACATGCGGGCGGCTCGCCAGATCGCCTGGTATTTCCCCACCGTCGCCTTCTTCCGCACCGCGGGCGTCGGCGTGCTGCTGTTCGTCGGCGGTAGGCGCGTGATAGCAGGCGACATGTCGTTCGGATCACTCGTTGCCATGCTGATGTACCTCGATTGGTTCTTCCAGCCGATTATCAACCTCTCCAACACCTATAACCAGATGCAGTCGGCGGCGGCAGCGCTGGCCAAGCTGTTTCGCTTGATGGACACGGCTCCCACCGTCGTGGCGCCTGCCGACGGCGGGGTCACGCTGGCCAAACCGCTTGACGGCGAGGTGGCCTTCGAGCGGGTCTCGTTCTCGTACGACGGAGTGACGCCTGTCATCGATGGGGTCGACCTCGTGATCCCACCCGGAGAGCGAGTGTCTGTCGTCGGGGAGACCGGTGCCGGCAAGTCCACTCTGGCCCGGCTGGCGCTTCGCTTCTACGACCCAACCGCAGGCACGGTTCGCCTCGATGGGGTTGATCTGCGAGGGGTGAGTAGCGCCGAGCGGGCGCGGCATATGGTCCTGATTCCCCAGGAGGGCTTCCTGTTCAATGGCACACTGCGTGACAACCTGCGCTACGCCCGAGCAGACGCCACCGATGAGGAGTTGTGGGACGTCTGTCGCACCATCGGCATCGACGATTGGGTCTACGATCTTCCAGAGCGTCTCGACACGCTGGTCCGAGAGCGGGGCGGCCGCTTCTCGGCAGGCGAGCGCCAGTTGGTAGCTCTGGCCAGAGCCCTTCTCGCCGATCCTGAGGTCATCGTGCTCGACGAAGCCACCTCCAATCTCGACCCCGAGACCGAGGCAAGAGTCGAGCGGGCGTTGGCGACGCTGCTCGAGGGTCGCACCGCCATCGTCATCGCCCACCGGTTGCGCACGGCCGAGAGCTCCGATCGAGTGTTGATGGTCGGCGACGGCCGGATCATCGCGGATGGCGCCCACGCCGACCTCGTCACCTCCAGCGCCGAATACGGCGAGCTGGTGTCGGTGTGGGAACGAGGGATCCTGCGATGAGCCTCCGGGACAGACTGCAGGTTCGCCGCGACGAGTTGGCGGCCGAGCTCGACCGCCTCACCGAGCCGCCGGAGGCCGGTGCCACCGTCGGCTTCGGTAAACGGGTAGGGGATGGCACCACCGAGGCCGTCGAACGCATCAGCTCGACACTGACGGCCCGCTCGATCGCCATGTCGCTGGCCGAGGTCGACAGGGCTCTGGAGAAACTGGCTGACGGCACCTACGGAAGTTGCGATAGCTGTGGGGAACGGATCGCAACGGCGCGGATGGAGGCAATGCCGTCGAAGGTCATCTGCGTGGAGTGTGCGGCACGGTCCTAGCGGGCTGTTGAGGGCCGCGCTCAGGGGCTAATGGCCCTGCGCCTAGAGGGGGGTATGAACGAGACTGGTTCCCATGCTGTCGCTGGTTGGCCTGCACAAGCGGTTCGGTGATGTTGTCGCGCTGGATGGTGCCGGCTTCGAGGTCCCGCCGGGGCGGATCGTTGGGTTCCTCGGCCCCAACGGCGCCGGCAAGACAACGACGATGCGATGCGTGCTTGGACTGGTGACTCCGGACCAGGGACACATCACTTGGAACGGGGCGCCACCGACCCACAAAGACCGCTTGCGCTTTGGGTACATGCCTGAGGAGCGCGGCCTCTATCCCAAGATGAAGATCCGCGAGCAGCTGGTCTATTTCGCCGAACTGTCCGGTCTCGGCCGTAAGGCGTCGGCGGCGTCAGCAGACGAGTGGCTGGAGCGGCTGAATCTCAGCGATCGTGCCAACTCGAAGCTCGAGGAGCTGTCGCACGGCAACCAGCAGCGAGTGCAGTTGGCGGTTTCGTTGGTTCACGGCCCGGACCTGGCTGTGCTCGACGAGCCGTTCGCCGGCCTCGACCCGATCGGCGTCGACGGCATGGCCGCGGTCCTGCGCCAGCTGGCGGCTTCGGGAGTCGGCATCGTCTTCTCCAGCCATCAACTCGACCTGGTCGAGGACGTTTGCGAAGACGTCGTGATCATCGACCGGGGGCGTGTTGTGCTCGCCGGCACGCTTGACGAGCTCCGAGTTGGAGCAGGATTCCGCTACCTGGCCGTTGCCGTCGACGGCAGACGCTGGTCGCCGGAGCTCGAGGGGATCGAAACGACACCTGATGTCCAGGGGAGGAGTCGCTACATCATTACCGACGACATCCCCATCGAGAACGTCATGACCCTGGCCGCTGCCGACGGTCATCTCACCAAGTTCGCACTCGAACCGCCGAGCCTGTCCGACCTCTTCCGAGAGGCGGTCGGACAATGAGCTCTCTGCGACAGGTGTTCCTCATCGCCCGCCGTGACTTCTCTCAGCGAGCGCGTAGCACGACCTTCCTGGTGACACTGCTCTTCACGATTGGCGTAGTGGTGGCGGGTGGGGTATTGCTCGCTTCGGAAGTCGGATCGCCAGATCCCTACGACATCGGAGTCGTCGGAGCAGAGCCCGACGGGCTAGATGCGTCGCTGCAAGCAGCTGTTGGCGCTTTCGAGAGAGAGGCAGTCGTGCGTCGTTACGACTCGCGGGCGGCAGGAGAGGACGCGCTCGGATCCGGTGCTGCCGATGTGTTGTTGGTGGATGGGCAGGAGGTGGTGTGGCAGGAGGAACCGTCTCCACAGTTGGCTGCGGTCGTCGCCAGCGCTGTCGGTGAGTCAGATCGCAGGCGAGTCATGGCTGAGCTCGGGCTGAACGAACAGGATGTCTCTCGGTTGTTGAGTCCGCCGTCTCTCGATAGCACAACGTTGGCTGAGCCCGACTCCGACGCCGAAGCCAAGCAGGTTGGCGCTTACGTCGGGAACCTTGTGCTCTTCTTCTCGATCATCATGTTCGGGCAGTTCGTTCTCATGGGAGTCATGGAGGAGAAGTCCTCGCGTGTCGTCGAGGTAGTGCTCAGTCGCGCCCAGCCGCGCCAGCTGTTGGCAGGCAAGGTCATCGGGATCGGGGCGCTGGCGCTCGTTCAGCTCACTGTCCTCGGGACAGTTGCGCTGGTGACCCTCAACGTCACGGACGTCGCCGATGTCGACGTAGCCGCCCTCGGGCTCCAGGTCGTCGTCACCGTGTTCCTGTGGTTCCTCCTCGGCTACGCATTCTTCAGTGCCGCCTTCGCAGCGCTAGGTGCGACGATTTCCCGTCAGGAGGACCTGCAGGGAGTAGCCATGATCCCGGCGTTCCTGTTGGCGCCTGGCTACATCATCTCGTTCATCGCGCTGGAGGAACCAGATGCCGTCGTGGCTCGCATCGCCTCGCTGATCCCGCCGACATCGCCGCTCGTGATGCCGACACGCTCCATCGCAGGAGACGTGCCGCTGGGGGAGGTGGCGCTGTCGGTCGGTCTGATGATGCTGGCCACCTATGGGCTCATCTGGTTGGGTGGGCGCATCTACAAAGGTTCCATCCTGCGCATCGGGGCCAAGGTGAGACTGCGCGAGGCGTGGCGAGCCGCCAGGGGCTAGAGGAGCAGGCCTCCTTGACTATCGAACATATGTTCGATTAGTGTTGGTTGCCCTTCTGGAGGGCGGAACGCATGGGCTCCATGCCCGCTTCGGACGGGCTCCTGGCGCTGGAGCCCGGCCGGGTCGTCGGCTTGACCGGTTCGGTGGGAACCGGGATGACTCGCCTTGGGCTGTCGCTCATGGCCGAGGCCTCGCGGCGCGGTCCGGTTGCCTTCGTCGATGTGCGCGGCTGGTTGTGCCCGTTGTCCGCCTGGGAGAGCGGCATCGAACCCGATCGGCTGGCGGTGGTGCGTTGTCCCGACCCCGGCCGCTGGCCCAAGGTGGTGGCGGCGTTGCTGGAGGGAATCCCCGCCGTTTACGCCGAGGTGCCAACGGGGGTGAGCGATGCCCTGTTGCGCCGGCTGGGGGCGCTGGCCCGCAATCGGCGCCGCTCCCTGCTGTTGCGACCGCTGCGGGGATCGCTGCCGTCTGGGTTGACCCACCTGCGTCTCGAGGGCCAGGGCATCGAATGGGAAGGAGTCGGCGATGGCCATGGCCGGTTGCTGGGCCGCCGTCTGTTGGTCGAGGCATCCGGCAAGGCGACAGGGGGGATCCCGCGGCTGATCGAGATCGAGGGAGGTGAGGATGGAGCGGACGCTGTGCGTGTGGTTCCCCGACTGGCCCCTGCGGCCGTTGTCGGGTCAGCCGCCACTGCCGCCGGATGAGCCATACCAGGCGGTAGGCGCCGACAATCGGGTGGCGGCGTTCAACCCGGCGGCGGAGGCAGCAGGAGTCGTTCTTGGTATGGCCCGCCGCGAGGCCGAGGGGGTGTGCCCTGCGGTTACCACCATCGTGCGCGACCTGGGGGCGGAGGCCGCGGCCTTCGAGCCGGTGGCTCGGGCGGTGGAAGACCTGGTACCTCGCATCGAGCTGGCCGAGCCGGGGTTGCTATTCGTGCCCGTCACCGGGGCAGTCCGCTACTACGGGGGAGAGGGATCGCTTGTCGAGCTGCTCAATAAGGAGGTGGAGGTGGTGGCCGGTCCCGGTGGGCGCTTCGGGCTGGCGGCCGGTCCCTTCGCCGCCCGCATGGCCGCGGAACTGGCGGTTAACGATCCCCACATCGTCGCCGACGATGCCGCTTTCGTGGAGTCACTCGACCTGTCGGCCGTTGCCCCCGACGAGTTGGTTGCCACCTTCCGCTGGCTTGGTATCACGACGCTGGGGGAGCTGGCTCGTCTGCCGCGACCTGCCGTGCTGTCTCGCTTCGGTCCCGAGGGGCTGACCGCCCACCGGTTGGCCTCGGGGGAGGACAGGGCGGCCATGACCCGCCCCATTCCCGACGACCTCGCCGTTGAGGAGCGATTCTCGCCCTCATTGGAGTCGCTGGAGCAGGCGGCCTTCGTGGCGCGGGCGTTGTCGGTGCGCCTCATCGAAGAGCTGGCGCGCTACGGAGCGATGCCCCACCGAGTCGAGGTAGAGGGCGAGTCGTCGACCGGGGTGGTGCGGAACCGGGTGTGGCGCAGTGCCGATCCCTTCGGGGACACCGAGCTGGCAGAGCGGGTGCGCTGGCAGCTCGGGTCGTGGGTTGAGGGAGAGGGGATTACGGGGGGGTTGGTGCGGCTGCGGCTGGCACCGGCGGACCTTTCGGACGAGGGGCGCCAGCTGGCCCTGCACGAGGACGCCGTTGCCCTGGCGGAGGCCCAACGCTCGCTGCTGCGGGCGCAGTCGTTGGCGGGCCCCGACGCCGTGCTGGCTTCGCAGCCCCAGGGCGGCCGCGACCCCGCGGACCAGGTGCTGTGGCGGCGCTGGGGAGAAGAGGCGTCACCGGTGCGAGATGCCACCGCCCCGTGGCCGGGCCGACTACCGGGGCCGGCCCCGGCCTTGGTGCCGACGCAACCTCCTGCCCTCGATGTGGAGTGGGAGGAGGGGACGCCGACCAGGGTGCGTCTCGGCAGCCGCTGGGAGCCCATCCTGTCGTGGGCGGGACCGTGGCGACGGATGGGCAAGTGGTGGGAGGGGGAGGGCCACTGCGACCGCTACCAGCTGGTGACCTCTGCCGGCGCCTTCCTGGTCGAGGTCGCGGCCGACGGCGCCCGGCTCACCGGCGTCTACGACTGATTCACCTCGTCGAACAGCTTGTGGACCGTGGCCTCGGCCTCCTTGCGCACCCGATCGACGTCGGCGCCGGTCAAACCAGCGACCGAAATCGGAGGGGCCACCTTCACTCGCACGGTCGCCGGGCGAACGAACTTGCTGCCAGGTGGCCATGCCCGGCGCGAGCCGGAGGATGTCGCCATAGGGATGATGTCCATGCCGTTGTCGATGGCGATGCGAAAAGCCCCTTTCTTGAAGGGTTTGAGGTTGCCGTCGCGAGTTCGCGTCCCCTCGGGGTAGATGATGAGCGAGTGCCCTAGCGACACCGTTCGCTCGACCTGGAGGTTGATGTCGCGGTGGGCCGAGGCGTGGGCCTGGCGGTCGACCTCGATGAAGTCGAGATGACGCAACAGGTAGCCGAGGATGGGCACCTTGAACAGTTCCTTCTTAGCTAAGAACCGCAGGGGGTTGCGGCAGGCCAGGAAGTGAGACGGGATATCGATGTTCGACTGATGGTTGGAGACGAACACATAGCTGCGGGCGGGGTCGATGTTCTCTTGGCCCTCAACGCGCAGCTTCACGCCGATGATGGCGTGAAACAGCCGCGCCCAGAAGTGGATCATGCCGGTGATTCGCGTTGAGCGGGGGTTGAAGCGAGCAATGGTGGTTGCGACCACGCCGATGTAGATGGTGTTGATCGCCATCACGGTGATGCCGACGGCGCTGCGGACCACGGCTACGAGGGTGTGCACTGCGGTAGGCTACCCGGCCGCTATGTCCGACCTCTCTCAGCTCGACGCCCGTCGCATCAGCTTGCACGCCATGGGCTTCACCGAGCCTCGACCGGGTAAGGTCGACATTCGCCACGTTCGCAAGACGCTGCAGCGGCTGCGAGCCATCCAGATCGACTCGGTGAACGTCCTGGTCCGCGCCCACTACATGCCCCTCTTCTCCCGCCTCGGTCCCTACCGCATGGAGTTGCTCGACGAACTCGCCTACAAGCGCAAAGAGGCGTTCGAGTACTGGGGGCATGTCGCATCATTCGTGCCTGTCGAATTCATACCGATGCTGCGTTTTCGGATGGAAGCCGAAAGATCGTGGCTCGGCGACCTGCTCAAGAAGCACCCGACCTACATCGACGATCTCATCGCAGAGGTCAAACGCCGGGGGCCGATGACGGTGTCAGATCTGGAGGATCCCGGCAACCGCACCGGACCGTGGTGGGGGTGGGCGCCCGGCAAGACCGCACTCGAGTACCTGTTCGTCAAAGGAGTGCTCGGGGTTCAGGAACGACGGAACTTCGCTCGGGTGTATGACCTGTTCGAG
>Ga0224508_10002726_pt1 | contig 14883 bp, 11 predicted proteins | sample SF_Jan12_sed_USG_4_FD_170157 | JGI IMG/M metagenome (GOLD analysis project Ga0224508, IMG submission 170157) | Sediment microbial communities from San Francisco Bay, California, United States - SF_Jan12_sed_USGS_21 | ecosystem: Environmental > Aquatic > Marine > Sediment | place: USA... | reverse complement strand
TCAGCATTGTATGGGCCGGCATCGTGTTGGCGTCGCTCTACGGCGCCGGCGAGGTGCCCGAGGTCTTGCCGATCGCAGCGGGGGTGCTGGCGAATGTCGGGCTGTGGCTCGGGTACGGCGTCGGGCCGGTCCTGGTGGCGAGGGTCAAGGGTCGAGGACCGGTTGCCGACTACGGCGCTTGGGTCCGGCCCGGCGACGTCCCGATCGGGCTCCTGATCGGGGTGCTGACCCAGGTCGTCGTCCTGCCCGTGCTCTACTGGCCGTTGCTCCGCTTGGTCGACGGGGATCCCAGCGAATCGGCCCGGCGGCTGGTGGAGGCGGTCGATGGGCCTGCAGAGTGGGCGCTGTTCGCGCTCTCCGTGGCCGTGGTCGCTCCGTTCGTCGAGGAGCTGTTCTACCGAGGCCTACTGCTGCGAGCGGTCCAGTCCCGGCTCGGCACGGCCTGGGCGATCGTGATCTCGTCCGCGGTCTTCGCCGTGGTGCATCGTCAGGTCCTGCCGCTGCCGGGGCTGTTCGTCTTCGGGGTCGGTGCTGCACTGCTGACCGTCCGGACCGGGCGGCTCGGGCCGGCGTGGGCGATGCACGTCGGCTTCAACGCGGCGACGCTCGTCGTCCTCGGCGTCGGCCTCTGAGCCTGGTGCTTCCTCCGAGGCACCGTGATTCCGGCGACCCACCGTGGTCGGGCCGGCGGTCTCATATCGCCATCGACCGCTCAGCGTGGCGAGTCCGGGTCCGATCGGGAAGGGGACCAGGAAGAGGTGGCAATGGCAGGAGAGAAGGGCAACGGGCAGGCCAACGGGGCGAGGAGCGCCCCGGCATTGTGCGAGGCGTGCGAAGTGGAGCTGGTCACGATCACCATGACGGTGGACGGGAGCGATCTCGTGATGGAGTCGTGCCAGCGTTGCGACGAACGTCGTTGGCACCTGGCCGGCGAGAGAATCGACCTCCAGCGAGCGCTGACCGAGGTTGGCGAACACGCCGGCCGACGCCGCTGAGCGGCCCCGAGTCAATACCCTGAAGCCGGTGATATCGAGCCGGCTTGTTCAGAGCAGGATCCGTCGCGCGACGCGGCGAGGTGTCCGAGCGCCGTGAGCGGTGAGACGGGCGACGCCGTCGCCGCGACGGGCGTACTCCCCGGAACCGGCGATCGGAAACCGGTGGACCCCGAGGCCGTCGGTGACGTCGAGCTCGCCGAGGAACCGCAGCCCGCCACCGCCGCCGAGCTGCAGCCACGGCTGAAGGCCGAGCGCCCGCTCGGGGCGATGCTTGGCCGCTGGAGCGTTTCCGACCTCGTGTCGCTCGCGGTTGCCCTGGCGTGCGGCCTGTTCGTCTTCGCTCAGATGCGGCCCGATCTGCTCCTGGCCGACACCACGCCGTCGGGTGGCGACATGGGGGCCCACGTTTGGGGCCCCGCCTTCCTGCGCGACCATTTGCTCAGCGAAGGTCGCCTCGTTGGCTGGACCCCCGATTGGTACGCGGGCTTCCCGGCCTATCGGTTCTACATGGTCGTGCCGTCGTTGGCGATCGTGGCTGTCAACGCCGGCCTCCGCCCGTGGATCGCCGTGCCGCTCGTCGTGGCGATCGTGGCAGCCACGTTCGTGCTCACGAAGGACTCCGACCGCAAGATCAAGATCCGGCTGTTCGTCGGGCTCGCGTCGCTGCTGCTGTTGTCGGTGCCGTACGGGATCGCGTTCAAGCTGGTGAGCGTGTCGGGCCTCATCGCGTTCCCGATCGCAGCGTGGGCGATGGGGCGCCTGGCCCGGGCCCCGGAGCCGATTCCGGCCCTGCTGCCGATCGGGGCGTTGTTCTTCTTGTTCGACACGAACTTCACGATCTACGGCGGCAACATCGCGTCGACGCTGGCCGGGGAGTTCGCCTTCTCGATCAGCCTGAGCCTGTCATTGCTCGCGTTCGGGCTCGCCGCTCGGGGCATGGACACCGGCCGCTGGCGCACGATCTCGGCGATCGTGATCTCGCTGATCGCTCTCACCCACCTGATTCCGGTGTTCTTCGCCATGACCGCGCTCGTCGTCCTGGTCGTCATGGGCCCGAGTGTGCCGCGCCTCTGGCCGGTGGCGTGCGCCATCGCGCTGGCCCTCGTTCCTGTGGCCTTGGCCGATGGCACGTCGGGCTCGGTCACCGCGCTCGCGATCGGTGCCGTGGTCGTGGTGTTCGCAGCGGTCGTCGCCGCCGAACCCGAGGTCCGGGAGCGGGCGACGTGGCTGGTCGTCACCGGCCCGACCGCCGCCCTGCTCTCGGCGTTCTGGCTCCTGCCGTTCTATCTTCGCGAGCCGTTCTTCAACGACATGGGCTGGGAGCGGCTCGACGAAGTGGGTCCGGCCATGCTGACCGTCCCGATGAAGGTCGCGCTCCCGGTCGCTGCCGTCGGCGCGATCGGCGCCGTCGCGCTCCGCGAGCGGGTCGGACTGTTGTTCGCAACGACCGGGCTGGTCTTTGCTGCGGCCGTTGCCAACCTCGGCGAGGGACCGCTGTGGAATGCTCGACTGCTTCCGTTCTACTACCTGTCGGTCTATCTGCTGGCCGCCGTCGGCGTCGGCGTCGCGGTCCGCTTCGCCGCCGTTGCGGTCTCGGAGGACTTCAACCGGCCCGACCGGCGGATCACGACGGCTGCCAGCGTCCTGTTCCTCGTCGGCGGTCTGATCGCCGTCGCGATGCCGCTGCGGATCCTGCCGAGGGGTGTCGAGGACGCTGAAGGCACCTACACGTGGATGAAGCTGACGTCGCACGCCAAGAGCTTCCTCCCCAGCTGGACGGCGTGGAACTACTCCGGCTACGAGGAGAAGGCGTCGTACCGGGAGTACCGCAGCGTGGTCTCGGCGATGGACCAGGTCGGCCAGGTCAATGGCTGCGGGCGGGCGATGTGGGAGTACGACAAGGAGCTCGACCGCTACGGCACCCCAATGGCGCTGATGCTGCTGCCGCACTGGACCGACGGCTGCATCGGCTCGATGGAAGGGCTGTACTTCGAGTCTTCGGCTACGACGCCGTTCCACTTCTTGAACCAGAGCATGCTGTCGCAGAACCCGTCGCGCGCACAGCGGGATCTTCCCTATCAGGACTTCGACATCGATCGCGGTATCGCTCAGCTCCAGGTGATGGGGGTTCGCTATTACATGGCCCAGGAGGACGCCTCGATCGCTGCCGCACGGGAGCATCCCGACCTGTCCGAGGTCGCCGAGGCCCAACCCTTCGTGATCTTCGAGGTGGCGGGGAGTCAGCTCGTCGAAGGGCTCCGCACCGAACCGGTGGTCGTCGAGGGCCGCACGGCCGAGCTCGCCGGCGAGGCCGCTAATCGCTTCGACATCGGCTGGGTCGGCCAGGCCGTGACGTTCTACAACGATCCCGCCGCCTTCCAGGCCCTTCCCGCCGAGGATGGCCCGGACGACTGGCAACGGGTCGAGGCCCTGCTGCCGACCGACGGAGAGCCGGCGCAGCCGGTAACGGTCAGCGACGTCCGGGTGGGTACGTCGTCGGTCGAGTTCTCGGTCGACGAGGTCGGGAGTCCCGTCCTGGTCAAGGTGTCGTACTTCCCGAACTGGAAGGTCGACGGAGCGGAGGGTCCGTGGCGGGTCGGTCCCAACCTCATGGCTGTGGTGCCGACCGATACTCGCGTGAAGCTCACGTACGGACGGTCGCTGGTCGAGTGGCTTGGCACGCTCGCGACGCTGCTCGGCGTCGGAGCCCTGGTCGGCCTGTACGCGGCGGATCGGCGCCGCTGGTCCGAGATCGAACGGACCGATGTGTGGGGGGGTCACGAGCGCGACTGGGATGAGACCCTCACCGATCTCGGCTCAGTGGGCACTGCGGCCGGACCGACGACCAGCGAAGCTTCGCGCCCGAACGGCGAGCTCGCCGAACCGCAACCCGGCGTCGAGACGACCCTCTCAACCGAAGTGAGCCGAGACGACCCCAGCTCCCCGTGAGGAGCCGGCTCCGGCTGTTCGTCCTCGTCGGCCTCCTGGCGACCGCGGTCGACGTCGCAACGCTGGTCGCCCTGGCCGACATCGGGCTGCTCGCCGCCGATGTCACGGCGCTGGCCCTGGCCGCCATCCTGTCGTACCTCCTCAACCGAAACCTGACGTTCCGCGGCAGCCCCTCGGCCCGGTGGGTTCGCCGTCCGAGCCTGTTCGCCGCCACCGCTCTGGCCGCCGGGACGGTCGACGTCGTCGTGCTCCACCTGCTCGACCGGGCCGGCCTCGGTCTCCTCGTCGCGAAGGCGCTCGCGGTACTCACCGCAGCGGCGATCCGGTGGGCGGCCTACCGCCGAATCCTGTTCAACGAGGTACGCCGTGAGCTCGGTGAGCAGCTAGCACGACCTCCGGCCCCCGGCGAGCTGCGGTTGAGCGTCGTCGTTCCCGCTTTCAACGAAGCCTCGTTGATCGGTGAGACCGTGGCCGCCATCATCACGGAGCTCGACGGGCGACTGTCGAGCGGGTCGTTCGAGGTCGTCGTGGTCGATGACGGCTCGGCGGACGGCACCGCCGACGCGGCCGCAGCCGCAGGCGCCCGCACGATCGAGCTCGACCGAAACCGAGGCAAGGGCGCAGCGGTCAAGGCCGGCGTCCTCGCGGCCAAGGGGCGAGCGATCGTGTTCACCGATGCCGATCTCGCCTACCCGGCCCACCTCCTGATCGAGGTGCTCGAACAGGTCGAACGGGGCTGGGACATCGTGGTCGGCAGCCGTCGCCACGATGACACCAACACCCTCGTTCGCGCCCGACGCCTCCGCGAGCTCGGCGGGCGGGTGATCAACCTGCTGACTCACGCCGTGCTGCTCGGTAACTTCCACGACACGCAATGCGGGCTGAAGGGTTTCCGGTCCGACATCGGGAAGATCATCTTCGAGCGCACTCGCATCGATGGCTTCGCGTTCGATGTCGAGATCTTCCTGCTGGCTGAACAGGACCGCCTGTCGCTCACCGAGATGCCCGTCTCCGTCACCAATCGCCCCGGATCCTCGGTCAGTCTGGTCGGCGACACGATCGGACTGCTCACCGACCTCTTCCGGATCCGGCGGTGGGCGGGGGCTGGCGCATATCGACCTACCGACGACCAGGCGGCGACCCTCGAGGCGAGGGCGATCACCGGCTGCTGATCGCGCTTGGGTCGCGTCAGGGCGACCCGGCCAACGGTGCGGTGCGGCCGGGATCGGCTCGATCAGCCCGCCGCCCGCTGGGACGCAGCCCGCTTGACCACCCAGTCGAACACTGGCTCTCGATGGGGGCGCATCTCCGGGTGCCATTGGACGGCGATGACGTCGCGGCCTGGCATCTCCATTCCCTCGATCGTGTTGTCGTGCGCCCTGCCGGTCACGACGAAGCCATCGCCGAGGCGGTGGACGGTCTGGTGGTGGAGCGAGTTGACCTCGGTCCCGTCGCCGTACAGCAGGCTGAGCCGGCTGTGCTCGGAGAAGTACACGTCGTGGACGCTCCCGGCGGGGTCGACGTCGTAGCGGGAATGGGCGGGGACGTCTTGATGCAGCGACCCGCCGGTCGCGACGTTCAGCAGCTGCAGGCCGCGGCAGATGCCGAGGATCGGGAGGGCCGCCTCGAGGGCGCCGACCGCCAGTCGGAGTTCGACGTCGTCGCGCTCGGGTTCGTACGTGCCTGCGCCATCCGGGGCGTAGTCGTAGCGGTGGGGTTCGAGATCGGCACCACCGGTCAACACGAGGCCGTCGAGGTGGGGGAGATAGTCGAGCGGGTCACCGTCGAGCGGCAGCAACACGGGCAGCCCGCCGGCCTCCATGACATCGACGTTGTAGTTCGTGAGGTACAGGTCGGCGTCGAGGTGGCCCAAGGCGTCGTGGAACCCTGCGATTTGACCGGCCTTGCGGCGCCGGCCCGTGACCCCGATCAGCGGTCTCGTCGACGGTGAAGGCATTCCTGCTCCCATGTGGCTCGGGGCCGAGGTGCCAGGGGTACTCTGCTGTCGTGACCGACACCTTCGCCCTCGTTCTCGACGACATCGTAAAGGCGTACGACATCCGCGGTGTCTATCCACGGCAGATAAGCCCCGAGCTGTGCCGGTCGATCGGGTCCGGTTTCGCTGCTTACCTGCGTCAAGCCGAGCCGGCGTCGCAGGGGGTGGTGATCGCCCGCGACATGCGCCCGTCCGGTCCTGAGCTGGTCGACGCCTTCGCAGCCGGGCTGATGGCTCAGGGACTCGATGTGGTCGACGCCGGGCTCGGGTCGACCGACCTCCTCTACTACGCATCGGGCGTGCTCGACCTGCCAGGGGCGATGTTCACCGCATCCCACAATCCTGCGGAGTACAACGGCATCAAGCTCTGCCGAGCCGGTGCCGCCCCGATCGGCGAGTCGACCGGTCTCGCCGACATCAAGCGCTACGCACTCGATCCGCCGGCACACGGCGGCGACCTCGGCACCCGGAGCGAGCGAGACTTCCTCGCCGACTTCGCAGCGCACGTCCGCAGCTTCATCGATACCGATGGCCTCCGGCCGCTGCGCGTCGTCGCCGACACCGCGAACGGCATGGGCGGCCTCGTTGTGCCAGAGGTGTTCGCCGAGCTGCCGTTCGAGCTCGAGATCCTGTACGCCGAGCTCGACGGCACGTTTCCCAACCACGAAGCGAACCCGATCCAGGTCGAGAACCTCGCCGATCTCCGGGCCCGGGTCGTCGAGACCGGGGCCGATGTCGGCTTGGCGTTCGACGGTGACGCCGATCGCGTCTTCCTCGTCGACGAGCGGGGGGAGCCGGTCTCGGGGTCGCTGACCACGGCGCTGCTGGCCCGCTCGGTGCTGGCCGCCGATCCTGGGGCCACCATCATCTACAACCTCATCTGCTCGAAGACCGTGCCCGAGGTGATCGCCGAGGAGGGCGGCACGGCGGTCAGGTCCCGGGTCGGTCATTCGTTCATCAAGCAGATGATGGCCGAGACCGGTGCTGCGTTCGGCGGCGAGCACTCCGCCCACTACTACTTCCGCGACAACTGGCGAGCCGACTCGGGCCTCATCGCCTCGGTCATCGTTCTCGAACAGCTCGCCCGCTCCGACGGTACGATCTCCGAGCTCTTGGCGCCGCTCCGGCGCTATGCCGCGTCGGGTGAGATCAACACCAGGGTGTCCGACGCCGAGCGGGTCATCGAGCATGTTGCCGCCCACTACGCCAGCCATCGCTCCGACCGACTCGACGGCCTGACGATCGACACCGGTTCGTGGTGGTTCAACCTTCGCCCGTCGAACACCGAGCCCCTGCTCCGACTCAACCTCGAGGCCGCCGACGACGACGCAGTCGCGGCGCGGGTGGCCGAGGTGCAGGCCGTCATGGCCGAGGTGGGCTGAACGATCCCGTTACCGGTGCTGCCGGCAACGGTAGGGGGAGACACGATGGACAAGCTCGTCGGTGAGGTGCAGCACTACGCCTGGGGCGACCGACGCCACATCGCTGAGCTGCAGGGCCGCACCCCCGGTCCGGAACCCGAGGCCGAGCTGTGGTTCGGTGCGCATCCGGTGGCCCCCAGCCTGATCGGCGCCGATCGTTCGCTTCTCGATGCAGTGGACGAGCAACCAGCCGCGCTGCTCGGACCGACCGTCTACGCCCGATTCGGCCAGTTCCCCTTCCTGTTGAAGATACTGGCCGCCGCCGAGCCGCTGTCGATCCAGGTCCACCCGAGCCTCGCTCAAGCCCGAGCCGGGTACCACCGGGAGGATGCCGAGGGCATCCCGCGGGACAGCCCGTCCCGGACCTACCGCGACGATAACCACAAGCCGGAGCTCATCTGTGCCCTCACCGAGTTCGAGGCGAAGTGCGGGTTCCGTCCCCTCCCCGCCACCCGCCTACTCATCGGAGCGCTGGCCGACGGCGGCGGTCGAGGCCTGCTCGAGCTCAGCCGGCGGCTGGGGGACGGGTCGGGCCCGTCGACCTCGCTGCTGGATGCGTTGGCCTGGTTGCTGCGGATCGGACCGACCGATGCGTCGAGCGTCGCGTCGGAAGCGGTGGCCGCGGCCGAGCGGTTGCTTGCCCGCGGGCTCGACCCCGCGCTGACACCGTTCGAGCGCGACCTTCGGTGGACCGCCGAGCTCAACCGGTACCACCCGGGCGACGCCGGTGTCGTCGTCGCACTGTTGTTGAACCACGTCGTGTTGCAGCCCGGCGAGGCGGTGTTCCTGGGGGCCGGCAACCTCCACTCGTACCTCCGGGGTGTAGGAGTCGAGCTGATGGCCAATAGCGACAACGTCATCCGGGGGGGATTGACCGTCAAGCATGTCGATGTGGACGAGCTCCTGACCGTGGTCGACCTCGGCACCGGTCCCGCTCCGATCCAGACTCCGGTCGGGTGCCACCATCGGTTCCAATCGCCGACCCCGGAGTTCTCGTTGACGCGAGCGGTCGGGGCCGAGCCCGGCCGGTTCGAGCCGAGCGGTCCCGAGATCGTGCTGGTCACCGAGGGCGCGGTGGTCCTCGAGGGACCCGGGACGGCCGGCCCGCTCCGCCTCCGAGCCGGTGAGGCGGCTCTCGTCGCCTTCGTCGACGGGCCCTACCACTTCCGGCCGGAGGGCTCGGCCACCTTTTGGCGGGCGACCGTTGGCGACCTGGGCGACTAGCGCACCGCTGGCGGGCTGCGCGGCGGCTCCCTGTTGCGCCAGTACCCTCGGGCGAGACCTTCCGCTCACGATCCTGGAGGAACGACGGTGGCCCTCGATCCCCAACTGCTCGAGATTCTCGCCTGCCCCGACGACAAGGGCCCCTTGCTCTACTTCGAAGCCGAGGACTCGCTCTACAACCCGCGCCTGAAGCGTCGGTACCGGATCGACGACGACATCCCCGTCATGCTGATCGACGAGGCCGAGGACGTCAGCGACGCCGAGCACGAGCGGCTTCTGGAGCGAGCCGCAGCCGAGGGCATCGAGCCAACGTTCCAGCCCTGAGCACGGGCATCTAACGGCGGAGTGAAGCGATGCCCCGATACGCAACGACGATCCAGTCGCCGCTGAGCGTCGACGAGGTCTGGGCTCGGGTGGCAGACGTCACCCGGTTCGTCGAGTGGGACCCCGGCGTCCTCGGCGCCGAGCAGGTGTCGGGCGACGGACCAGGTCCGAATGCGGCCTACGAGCTGACGGTCCGAGGGGTCAGAGGACCGCTCGACATGCGCTACGACGTCAACGAGTTCGCACCACCGAGCCGCTTGTTCTTGGTGGCCGACACGGGGGCTCTGCGATCGGAGGACGAGATCACGATCGAGCCGGACGGCGAAGGCTCGGAGCTGATCTACCGGGCCGAGCTCCGGTTCGGCGGGTTCTACGCCATCGCCAACCCGGTCATGTCGATCGCGTTCAAGTTCATCGGCTGGCGGGCCGCCCGCGGGTTGCGTCGCTTCCTCGAGGGCGCCTAGCAGGCCGTCCGGGCGTGCGTCGTCGGGGTCGTGAACCGAGCCACCGGGCGGAGCGCACGAGCCAGTACCCTTGACAGCTGATTCCGGGCTGTTCTTGATTCGGGCCAGCTGGCCTCAGCCCTCCTCTTCTGGAAACCGATCAAGGAGCTCACCCCATGACTGCCACCGAATCGCGTCCACGAACCGTGACCGAGGGCGACTACAAGATCGCCGACATCGACCTCGCCGGCGCCGGCCGCAAGCAGATCGAGCTCGCCGAGCACGAGATGCCCGGCCTGATGGCGCTGCGGGCCGAGTTCTACGACGAGCAGCCCCTTGCCGGTGCCAGGATCACCGGAAGCCTGCATATGACCGTGCAAACCGGGGTGCTCATAGAGACCCTCACCACCCTCGGCGCAGAGGTCCGGTGGGCGAGCTGCAACATCTTCTCGACCCAGGACGAAGCAGCGGCTGCGGTGGTCGTCGGGCCGACCGGCACCACCGAGCGACCGGAGGGCACGCCCGTCTACGCCTGGAAGGGGGAGACGCTCGAGGAATACTGGTGGTGCACCGAGCAGGCGCTGCGCTGGCCAGACGCCGAACGCTTCCCCAGCCTGATCCTCGACGACGGCGGCGACGCCACGCTCCTGGTACACAAGGGGGCCGAGTTCGAGGCCGCTGGCTCGGTACCGGACGCCACCGACGACGACCCGGAGGAGTGGGCGATCATCATCGCCCTCCTCAAGAAGCTGCAGGCCGAAGACCCGAAGCTGTTCACGGGCATGGCCGCTGCCGTCCGCGGCGTGTCGGAGGAGACGACGACCGGGGTCAACCGGCTCTATGAGATGCGCGACGCCGGCACGCTGGCCTTCCCGGCCATCAACGTGAACGATGCGGTCACCAAGTCGAAGTTCGACAACAGGTACGGCACCCGCCACAGCCTCCTCGACGGCATCAACCGGGGCACCGATGTGATGATCGGTGGCAAGACCTGCGTCGTGTGCGGCTACGGCGATGTTGGCAAGGGCTGCGCCGAGGCGCTGAGAGGTCAGGGCGCCCGGGTGATCATCACCGAGATCGACCCTATCTGCGCCCTGCAGGCGGCGATGGACGGCTACCAGGTCACGACGATCGAGAGGGTCATCGACACCGCCGACATCTTCATCACCGGCACCGGTAACAAGGACATCCTCTCGGCCGAGATGATGGAGCGAATGAAGCAGGGAGCGATCGTCGGCAACATCGGCCACTTCGACAACGAGATCGACATGGCGGGCCTGTTACGCCAGAGCGACATCCAGCGCATCAACATCAAGCCGCAGGTCGACGAGTTCCGCTTCCCCGACGGGCACTCGATCATCGTCCTCAGCGAGGGCCGGCTGCTGAACCTGGGGAACGCCACCGGCCATCCGAGCTTCGTGATGTCGGCCAGCTTCACCAACCAGGTGCTGGCCCAGATCGAGCTCCACCGCAACGCCGAGGGCTACGGCACCGAGGTCGCCACCTTGCCCAAGATCCTCGATGAGAAGGTGGCCCGACTCCATCTCGACTCCCTCGGCGTGCGGTTGACGAAGCTGACCCAGGACCAGGCCGACTACATCGGCGTGCCGGTCGAGGGGCCTTACAAGCCCGACCACTACCGCTACTGAGGCGGGCGCACTGCCCAGCTGAGCCACCCCGTCGTGATGACCGGCGGCGTCACAGCGGCTGGTTACCCTCTCGTCCATGCTCTTCGATCGCCGCTGCCCGGGCTGCGGCCGGGCCAGCAGCTCGATCTGTGCCTCGTGCTACGAACGCCTCGAACGGCCGACCACCAGCGCCGGCGCCGACTTGCTCGCCGGGATCCTGGCCGATCGCGTCGATGCGCTCACCGCCGCATTCCGCTATGACGATCGCGTCGCCCGCCTGATCGTGCAGGGGAAGAACGGAGCCCGCCGCGATGTGCTGCGCGCCCTGGGCGATGGCCTCGGGCGCTGCCTGCGGCACGAAGGGGCCGGAGCTGCTCCGATCGACGCGATCGCCTGGGTTCCCGCGAGCCGGAGCCGACGCCACCGTCGTGGCTATGACCACGGCCGGGTGCTGGCCCGTCGGGTCGACGCGGCGCTCGGGGTCGGGGCCGAGAGGCTGCTCGCTCGCCATCGAGGCGGCGCACAGGCCAACCGCTCCAGGAGCGAGCGGCTCGCCGGCCCCACGATCACCGCCGCCAGGCGAGCCCCGAATCGAGTGCTCCTCGTCGACGATGTCGCGACAACCGGTGCGACCCTCGCCGTATGTGCCGATGTGCTCCGCGACGCCGGGGCCGGTCATGTGACCGTTGGGGTCGTGGCTGTGGTCGACCCGGTGATGGGCTTTACTGGGTGGGACCGGGTAGGACAGTCGAGCAACCCAGGAGGTCGCTGATGGAGGTATCGGTGAGCGGTCGTCACACCACCGTTTCGGAGACGTTGAGGAGCCAGGCCGTCGACAAGATCGGCCGCCTCGACAAGTATCTCGGCGGCATGGACCGGGCCGAGGTGCACTTCTGGGAGGAGAAGAACGCTCGCTCCGATCGACGGGAGTTCTGCGAGGTCACGATCGAGGGTCACGGCCACCACATCCGCTGCAAGGTCTCCGCCTCGGACGGCTTCACAGCGATCGATCTCGCCGTCGACAAGCTCGAGCGCCAGATACGGAAGCTGAAGACGAAAGTCGAGCGCCGGCGCAGGAGTCGGGCTCGGCCCGACATCGAACCAGAGCTCGTACCCGAATCTCTCCTGGCCGGGGGCGACGACCACGAGCCCGTCTACAAGATAGTGAAGACGAAGCGCTTCGACCTGACCGCCATGGAAGCCCAGGAAGCGGCCCTCCAGATGGATCTGCTCAACCACGACTTCTACGTCTTCACCAACGCCGACACCGGCAAGTCGGCCGTCGTCTACCGCCGCGACGATGGCGACATCGGCCTGATCGACGTGGACTGATCGCCCACGGGCGTGCCGCTGCCCTGGGCCGGCGCCGCCACCGGCGCCACCGAAACTCGACGGGCGAAGCCGTAGACTGGGGATCGCATGAAGTTGCTCGACAAGATCCTCAAGGCTGGCGAGGGTAAACGGCTCAAAGCCGTTCAGGCCCTCGTCGAGCCCATCAATGCCCTAGAACCGGAGATGCAGAAGCTCAGCGACACCGAGCTGCAGGGCAAGACCGCCGTCTTCAAGGATCGCCTCGACAACGGCGCCACCCTCGATGACATCTTGCCAGAGGCGTTCGCCGTCGTTCGCGAGACGGCGTGGCGGGTCATCGGTCAACGTCACTACGACGTGCAGCTGATGGGTGGTGCGGCGCTCCACCGGGGCTCGGTGGCCGAGATGCGGACGGGCGAGGGAAAGACCCTCGTCTCCACACTCCCGGTCTACCTCAACGCCCTCGCCCGTCGGGGGGTCCACGTGGTCACCGTCAACGACTACCTCGCCTCGCGCGACGCCGAGTGGATGGGCCAGGTCCACGGCTGGCTGGGCCTGACGATCGGCCTCGTCGTCCCTGGCAACACCGACACGACGTTCAAGCAGGAGCAATACGCCGCTGACATCACCTACGGCACGAACAACGAGTTCGGGTTCGACTACCTGCGCGACAACATGGCCCGCAGCCTCGACAAGATGACCCAGCGTGGTCACACGTTCGCCATCGTCGACGAGATCGACTCGATCCTGATCGACGAGGCGAGGACGCCCCTCATCATCAGCGGCAAGGTCCGGGGCGCAGCCGACCTGTACTACCGGTTCGCCGACGTGGTCCGTCGCCTCAAGCGCGACGTCGACTACGACGTCGACGAGGAGAAACGCATCGTCGCCATCACCGACGACGGCATCTCCAACGTCGAGGAGATCCTCGGTGTGCAGAACCTCTACGACGGTGTCCAGGGCGACCTCATTCACCAGCTCAACGCCGCGCTCCGGGCCAAGGAGCTGTTTCACCGCGACAAGGACTACCTCGTCGCCGATGGCGAGGTGAAGATCGTCGACGAGTTCACCGGCCGGGTGCTCGAAGGCCGTCGGTGGTCCGACGGCCTCCACCAGGCGGTCGAGGCCAAGGAGGGGGTGAAGATCAAGGAGGAGCAGCAGACGATGGCCACCGTCACGCTGCAGAACTACTTCCGGCTCTACGAGAAGCTGGCGGGGATGACCGGCACCGCCATCGCCGACGCCGCCGAGCTCGAGACCACCTACGGGCTTTCGGTGGTGCAGATCCCCACCAACAAGCCGGTGATCCGGGCCGACGAGCCCGACCTGATCTACAAGACCGAGGACGCGAAGTTCGACGCCGTCGTCGACGACCTCGAGGAGCGGGTGGCCAACGGCCAACCGGTGCTCGTCGGCACCGCATCGGTCGAGAAGTCCGAGAAGCTCGGCAAGCTCCTGGCCCAGCGGGGTGTCGAGCACGAGGTGCTCAACGCCAAGGCGCACTTCCGAGAGGCCGACATCGTGGCCCAGGCCGGCAAGTCGGGTTCGGTCACCGTGGCGACCAACATGGCCGGCCGTGGGGTCGACATCATCCTGGGCGGCAATCCCGAAAAGCTGGCCGAGCGCGACACGAAGGCGCAGGGCTACGAGCTCGACTCCGACGAGGGCGCCGCCCACTACCAGAAGCGCCTCGACTACTGGTCACCGATCTGCGCCGAGAGCGGGGAGGCGGTGCGGGAGGCCGGCGGGCTCTATGTGCTCGCCACGGAGCGCCACGAGAGCCGCCGCATCGACGACCAGCTCCGCGGCCGGTCCGGACGGCAGGGCGATCCTGGCGAGAGTCGTTTCTATCTCTCCCTCGAAGACGACCTGATGCGCATCTTCGCCACCGGCGCCATGAACTGGGTGATGGACAAGGCCCTGCCCGAGGACGTGCCGATCGAATCGAAGATGGTTACCAAGTCGGTCGAGCGGGCCCAGACCACGGTCGAGCAGCGCAACGCCGAGATCCGCAAGAACGTGCTCAAGTACGACGAGGTCTTCAACCAGCAACGGAAGGTCATCTACAAGCGCCGCCAGCAGATCCTCGACCAGGGCGACCTGCGTGACGACACGATCGAGGCCATCGGCGACGTCGCCCACAACCTGGTGCACACCTACTGCGCCGAGGAGCTCGACGACACCTGGGATCTCGACGGCCTGCACACCGAGCTGCACTCGTTCTGGCCCAGCGAGCTGTCGATCGACGCCCTTGGAGCCGCGAGCGGCACCGACGAGCTGCTCGAGCTGATCGAGGCGGAAGGCGTCGAGCGCTACGAGGCTCGCGAGGTGGAGCTCGGCGCATCGATCATGCGTCAGATCGAGCGCCAGATCATGTTGCAGCTCATCGATCAGCGCTGGCGAGACCACCTCGGCGAAATGGACTACCTGCGGGAGGGCATCAGCCTGCGGGCGATGGGTCAACGCGACCCGCTGACCGAGTGGCAGCGCGAAGGGTTCGACCTCTTCAGCGACATGATGGCCGCTCTCTCGGTCGACTACGTCCGATACGTCATGCACGTCGAGGTGGCGACGCCGGTCCCCGCCTCCGAG
>Ga0224508_10002725_pt1 | contig 14884 bp, 13 predicted proteins | sample SF_Jan12_sed_USG_4_FD_170157 | JGI IMG/M metagenome (GOLD analysis project Ga0224508, IMG submission 170157) | Sediment microbial communities from San Francisco Bay, California, United States - SF_Jan12_sed_USGS_21 | ecosystem: Environmental > Aquatic > Marine > Sediment | place: USA... | reverse complement strand
CGGTCAATTGGCCGAATCACCCGCGACCCGCTCGCGGGCTTCGATAGCCAGTTGCTTTGCCTCACTCGCGTGCATGCGCGCTTTATCGTACTCGCCCCGGCGCAATTCACTTTCCGCAGCCTCGAGCAAATCCCCGGCCCGTTCAACGGCTTCCTGCGAAATGGACGGCGCGGTCGCGTCAATGACCTCTCGCGCCGCCTGCAGAGCCTGGCGGGCATCGCTCATTTCCTGGATGGGCGCCGACGCGCAACCCCAGATCAGAATTGTCCCCAGAAGATATACAACGGACTTCCGCATGGAGGTAGCTTACAGTATGCTCTCGCCCGCTTCTTTGCCGCAGCAAGCTACCATCCGGAAACCGGAACCGTCAAGCTGCTCGAAATCGCTTGCATCGCAGACCTTTTGCACACCACGGGAAGATTTTTGCATGCTAAAAAATGTTACGATTTTTCACAATCCACGTTGCTCGAAATCGCGCCAGACACTGCAGCTGCTGCAGGATCGCGGCATTCGACCGACGATCATCGAGTATCTCCGTGACCCGCCCTCTGTTGGCGAACTCGCAGACCTGTTGAATCAGCTTGACCTCTCGCCGCGCGAGGTGATGCGCCGCAAAGAAGCCACCTATAAGGACCTGGGGCTGGACGCCACCGACCTGGACGATGCGCAACTCATCGAAGCAATACATCGCCACCCGATACTGCTCGAGCGCCCGATCGTGATCAGCGACGGCAAGGCGGCAATCGGTCGACCACCTGAAAACGTGCTGGCGATACTGCCTAACGCATCGTGAGCGAAATTCTGGTTCTTTACTACTCGGAGACCGGCGCGCTGACGGAAATGGCGCGCCACGTGGCACGCGGCGTTGAACGCGTGCCCGGCATGCAGGCGCGGCTGCGTACCGTACCCCGGGTGTCCGCCACCAGCGAGAAACTGGAGGATGAGATTCCGGCCGAGGGCCCGCCCTACGCCAGTGAAGCGGATCTGCACGAATGCACTGGCCTGGCGCTCGGCAGCCCCACCCATTTCGGCAACATGGCGGCGGCACTCAAGTACTTCTGGGACCGATCCAGCAGCGTGTGGTTCGGCGGGCAACTGGCTGGCAAACCCGCTGGCGTGTTTACCTCGGCGGCGAGCCCGCACGGCGGCCAGGAAGCGACTCTTCTCAGCATGATCATCCCGTTGTTGCACCACGGCATGCTGATAGTCGGGCTGCCGTTCAGCGAGTCCGCTCTGATGCAAACGGATGGTGGCGGCGCGCCCTACGGCGCCGGTCATCTGTCCAGCCCCTCCGGGACAAGACCTGTCACCGAACAGGAACAGCTGCTGTGTGCAGCGCTCGGCGAGCGCATAGCAGACATCGCGGCGCGCCTCGAAACCTAGGGCCAGCGTCGCTTGGCGATGGTACGGGTGCTGCGCGGCGTTGCGCTGTCGGGTTTTTTCAGCCTGTTCATACTGATTGTATTGCGCTACTGCTGGCTGGCGCGGCCACAGCAGCTGTCCCCCTGGCTGCCATTGGCGGTCATGCTGATACCGCTGATGCTGCCACTGCACGGCTTACTGGCCGGACACCGCAACACCTATAAATGGAGCGGCTTCATCGCGCTGGCGTACGTCGCCTACGCCGTGGACAGCCTGTTTATCGATGGGTGGTCGAGAATTCTCGGCGTTGCGGAAGCGCTTGCCAGCTTGAGTTGGTTTTTCTGTACCGCGCTCTACGTTCGCCAGACACGCGAGGAACCGGGAGGCCCGCAGTCTAGCTAGTTATCAGCCTCACGGCCATCCAGCGCACCACGTGCCAGCAGCCTGCGGATGAACGGCACCGTCAAGGCACGCTGCTCGGCAAGCGACGCCTCGTCGAGCTGCGCCAGAAACCTGAAAAGTTCGCTGGTCAGACGCGGGCCGCGGGTGCGAATGTAAGCAACGCTCGCGTCGGCCAGTGTCAACCCCAGCGCGTCGGCGCGATGACGCAGTGCACGCTCGAGGGGCTCGTCCCGCAGCAACCGCAGCTGCACCACCGGCCCCCAGCCAAACCGGGAAGCAAGATCCGGCATCACCGTGTGTTCGTGCACTGGATTGCACTGCGCGGCCAGCAACAGTCTGGCACCGGATTCGCGCAGCCGGTTCAACAGATCGAACAACGCGGTCTCCCAGTGCGCCTCCGACAGAACCACGTCCAGCTCATCGATGCACACACTGTGCAGCGTTTCCAAGCCCGGCAGCACTGCGTCTGGATCCCGGTCACACAACTCGCGCAACGGCAGATAAGCTACACGACGCCCGGCATTCGCGAGGATCTGGCAGTAAGCATGCATCAAGTGAGTCTTGCCGCTGCCGCTGGCGCCATGCAATAGCAATTGCGGCTCGCCCTGCGGTGTCGCCATGCTCTGCAGCAACTGCACCGCCAGCTCATTACTTTCAACATAGAAACTCGCGAATGTGGCGCCAGTGTCGAGCGTCAATCCGAGATGAAGTTGACCGCTCTCAGCGATGAGCGAATGCATGCGGCGCTGGCTTCAAGGCAGATAAGCGTACTGCAACACCCGGTGTGGATTGTCGCCGCCCGCCACATCACGTACTGCAATCAAGGTGTCGCCCAGCGCGATGGTACGCTGCAGATCTTCGGGATCGCCGCGCAACTGCAGAGCCACTGTCAGGCGACCCTCGTTGACGCGCTCCACCATTACCTCCTTTACCAGCGACAGGCCGCGCAGATAGATAAGCACCTGCGAATAGTCAGCGATTGCATCGACCTCGTGAATGGTGAGCAGCGTACGCCCGGACCCGGCACCGTAGTAGCCGACTGCCAGTTCGCGGGACAACACACTGGCCACGCCTTCCACCCCGGACAACAAACCCGCTGTCCTGTCGCCGCTTTGCACCCGCCAGCTGGACGTATTGCCACGCCGATGCAGCGTCCACTGTGCCTGCCATTCGCCGCCGAGGGTACGCGTGAGATTGCCTGCCAGAATCGAGTCGACCCCATAGCGTCGCGAGGCATCCCATACCGGTTGCACAAAATTCCCCCGCACGTCAGAGAACCGCACCGAGGTGCGGTCAGCCACATCCATGACGGGAAACAGCAGCGGCACGCCGCGCTGCTGCGCTACCGAAAGCAACTCGCGATGCACGTCGCTGTCACTGCCGGCACCCAGCAGGTAGCGCTGTCTGCCATCCTCAACCGCCAGCCAGACCAGCGTTTCAGGGCGCTCTTTCCCCCACAGGGGTATTCCCAGGCGACTCAGGTGTCGCTCCACGGTTTCCGGTGCAAACTGAATCCACAGCACGTGGGTCGGCGCGCTGGTTGCGGTGCCGGCATCTACATTCACGTCAACGCCAATGTCGAAACTCAGGCTTTCAACCTGTTCGCCCGGCCCGCTGACTGCGTCTGCCACCGGCGCTTCGATCTCCCGGTACTGGTACTGCTGCACGAGCCTCTCTGCGCGGCGGAACAATGTCTGCACCTCAGGACGGGACGGCACCGAACGATCACCGGTGACTTTAACCAGCACATCCCACAACGCCGCAGCGAAGGCCTTGCGGCGCTCGTCATCGGTCTGTCCGAAAACGTCCACGTCCGCCTCGAACAGGTGCTGCAGGGTAACTGCGTGCAGTGGGCCGGCAAGTGCAGACAGCAACAGCACGCCGCCCGCAACGGCGGTCAGTTTTTTGAAATCGAGCATGGGCAACACAGGTGAGGCTCGCGATGCGTGTAAAATACCAACTTTGTAGCCAGGTCTGAAGTGACGGTAGCGTATGGTTTCGGAAAAGCCGCTTCCAGCGACGACTTATCGCGAGGCGGGCGTCGACATCGACGCCGGAAATGCACTGGTGGAACAGATCAAGCCAGCGGTCAGAAGCACGCATACTCCCGAGGTTCTGGGCGATCTTGGCGGTTTCGGCGGGCTCTGCAAGCTGCCGGATCACTATCGCCAACCGGTGCTGGTCGCGGGCACCGATGGTGTGGGTACCAAACTGCTGTTGGCGCAGCGCTTTGACCGGCACGCAACCATCGGTATCGATCTCGTGGCCATGTGCGTTAACGATGTGATCGTGCAGGGGGCCGCACCGTTGTTTTTTCTCGACTACTACGCCACTGGCCGACTGGATCCCGCAGCTGCTGGGGAGGTGATCGAGGGCATCGCCGCCGGTTGCCGCGCGGCGGGCGCCGCACTGCTCGGTGGCGAAACAGCTGAAATGCCAGGCATGTACCGGCACGGTCACTACGACTTGGCGGGGTTTTGCGTGGGCGTCGTGGAACGCGACAAAATCATCACCGGCGCGAACGTGGCGGCGGGTGACCGCATTGTCGGCCTCGCCTCCAGCGGGGCACACGCCAACGGTTATTCGCTGATCCGGCACGTGCTGGAAAGCGTTGCGCACACGCTCGACACAGAGGTAGGCGGTAAACCGCTCGCCGACGCCCTCATGGAAGCGACACACATTTATGTGCAACCGTTGCTGGCGCTGTACCGGGAGGTCGATGTGCACGCCGTCGCACATATCACCGGCGGCGGCATCGTGGAGAACCTGCCGCGCGTTCTGCCCCATGACTGCACAGCGCACATCAACACCGGCAGCTGGCAACGACCGGCGCTGTTCGACTGGCTGCAGATCCACGGCAATATAGCCGATGAAGAAATGTGGCGTACCTTCAACTGCGGCGTGGGAATGGTCGTCGTGGTGGCGAAAGAAGACCTGGACCAGACACTCGCCACGTTCGCCGAACACCGGCAAGATGCCTGGGTGCTGGGCACCGTTGTCGCCAGCACCGGTGCTCCTGCGGTCGTCCTGCGCCCATGACGTCTGTGCGCCTGGCGGTGCTCATTTCCGGTAACGGCAGCAATCTGCAGGCCCTTATCGACGCCGCGGCGAACGGAACGCTGCATGGCGAAATATGTGTCGTGGTGAGCAACCGTGAGCAGGCGTTCGGGCTGCAACGCGCGCAACGTGCCAACATTCCCAACCACGTGCTAGCACATGACGAGTTCGAGAGTCGCGCTGCCTTCGATCAGGCACTGCTGAAGCTTTTGGACGGGTACTCGCCGGACCTGATCGCGCTCGCGGGATTCATGCGCGTACTGGGTGGTGAGTTCGTGGAACACTACGCGGGGCGTATTCTCAATGTACACCCGTCGCTGCTGCCCCGCTTTCCAGGTCTGGATACCCACGCGCGGGCCCTGCGCGCGGGGGCCAGGGAGCACGGCGCGAGCATTCATTTCGTTACCGAGGAACTGGATGCCGGCCCGGTAGTCATACAGGGCAGGGTCGCCGTGCGCGAGAACGACACCGAAGCACAGCTGGCTGAGCGGGTGCACGAGGTCGAGCACCGCATTTATCCGGCGGCAGTCGCGTGGTTCGCACAAGGGCGTTTGAGCTGTGAGGACCAGCGCGCCTGGTTCGACGGCCAACCGCTACACCAGCCGAAGCTTTTGTGAAGCACGAGTGACGCCATCGCCTGCGCCGCAACCAGCTGATACACTCCCGCTGCGCAACGCTGGTAAAAAATGCTCAGTCGCCGCCTGCCAATACTGCTGACAATCGCCGCAGCCGTCCTTTCCGCCGGCCGCGTGGACGCCTCACCACTGCCCGAATTCGTCGCGACCTACCGCGTAGAAAAGAGTGGCTTGTCGGCCCGTATCGTAATGACGCTGCGCCGCGACGGTTCGTTTTGGCGATTCGAGTCGCACAGCGAGCCCACCGGTTTGCTGGCGTTGTTCGATAGGGCGTACGTGAGCGAATCCAGCATGCTTGAACAGCGCGCCGCCGGACTGCGCCCGATCGCATATGAATACAACGCCGGAAAGCGTCCCAGCAAACGCGATGTCGCGAGTTTCTTTGACTGGAAAAACGGCACGCTGAAAAGCAACCGCGGCGATGAGTTACGCAGCGAGGAGTTACTGAACGGTACCTTCGACCGGTTGTCGGTATTGCTGGCAATCGTGGCCCAGCTACGCGCCGGTGCGGTGGACATGGAAATCCCCGTGGCACATAAGGGGAATATCCGTACCCGCCGTTTCGTGCACGAGGAAGATGAACTGATCAAAGTGGTGGCGGGCAGCTTCGAAACGGCGCGTGTGCGCGAGTTACGCACCGGCCACAGCTCGCGCAACACGGTCAGCTGGTTCGCGCCGGGCGAGCATTACCTGCCCGTGCGGATGGATCAATACAAAGAAGACAAGCACGTAGGGCGCGTGGAATTGATTGAAGTACGGTGGCAGACAAAGGCTGCCGAGAAAGCACCGCAGTAGGGGTAAAACCGCCCCCTGCCTACCTCGGGGAGTCGCGTCCAGCCCATAGCCCTGCCGCAGCTGCACCCGCTGCCCGCCGTCCGGCGGGGCCTGATCGATGGCCGCCTGCACGGTGCCGGTGACTCGCCATCTGCGGTGTTCAATCGCGATATCGGCACCCGGAATGCAGTCAGCGGCCAGAGCGCTCGCGCACTTGATCCGGCGCGTCGTTTGATCAAGAATTTACACCGTCGCCCGACGGCCAGGTGCCCTGGCACACAGACATCGGGGGCGCTGCCGTGAAAGTTGTCGAGTATCTGCCGATAACGTCAAAACGTTGCATATCGTGTGGACTGACGCAGCAATGACGCGTATCGGGCAATGACCTTTTGCGAAAAAAGTACGCAGGCAGCGTGCAACATGCAGGCTGGTTCACACAACCTGCACCCCGAAACACTCGCAAACATGTATCCTCGCACCCCATGAGCGTACGCTTAGCGAGTATGGTCCTGATCGGCGCGCTGTGGCTGCTTGCGGCGGGCTCTGCGGGCGCGGCCGAAGCACCGCGGTGGGCAGCTACCGAAGGTCCCTACGGCGGCACCGTACAGGCGCTGCAGACGCTTTCCGACGACAGCGTGATCGCCGGCACCTTGAACGGTGGTGTGTTTTATAGGCGCTCACTCGACGGCCACTGGCAACGCGCGGACTGGCCGCTGGCCGTCGCCGACGTACGCGGCTTCGCGGCAAGCGGAAACACCTTGTACGCCGTGTCGAATGGCGGCGGTATAGCTGCCTCGCAGGACGCGGGCGCGAGCTGGGTACCGCTCAACACCCGCAGTTTCGAGACCGAGTTCGCCACCGTCGCCAGCCGCGACAATTTCATTCTCATCGGCGCCCGGCGTGGTGTGCTGTTACGCAGTTACGACGCCGGTGTAAGCTGGCAGCGAATCCGCATTCGCCAGACCCGCACGGCAATCAGTGCGATCCTGATCACTGACGACACGGTGTGGGTCGCCACCAATGGCGGCGGCGTGTTCGTCAGCCACGACCGCGCGCTCAGTTTCCGTCCGCGGTTGGCGGGGCTGCGTAACCGCAATGCCTTGAGTCTTGCCCAAATCGGCGATGAGGTGCTGGTCGGCACACGCGCCGGCGTGTACCGCTTCGAACACGACAGCTGGCAACCGATAGGCAGATTCGCCCGGCGCCTGCCCGTAGTGAGTCTGCTGGCAACCGGAGACGACCTGTTTGCCGGCACCATCGGCGGTGGCGTATTGAGGCACAGCGCGGCCGACGGCACCTGGCAGGAACTTGCACACGCCCCGGAAGCTTCGGTCACCGCCCTCGCACAGCAGGAGGGTACCTTGCTGGCAGCCACGTTCGGCAACGGCATCACCGCGTTCGCCGACGATGGCTGGCGTATCGACAACCTCGGTCTCACAGGAACCGACGTGCGTGCGCTGGCCACCAACCGGGATCTCGTTTACGCAGCCACCGACGCTGGCATGTTCAAGAGCCCGGATTACGGTTCCAGCTGGTTTGCGCACAACGCCGGTCTCACGGATTCCAGCCTCACTGCAGTCGCCGTATCCGGCCTCGACGTGTATGCAGCCAGTAACGGCGGCAACCTGTTCAAAAGCGTCGACGAGGGCGAGCGCTGGACACCGCTGGCGCCGTTACCGGACCAGGTGACCGTGCGTTCGCTGGCGGTGGCGAACCGTTTAGTGTACGCCGCGACCGAGCGCGGCATATTCATCAGCAAGGATGCCGGCAACGATTGGGAGTTATTGCCGGGGTCGCCGGCGCGCGCAACGCAGCTGGCCACGCACGGCAACGTGCTGATTGCTACCGACGCTGACAAGGCATTGTTCGTCAGCGATAACCGGGGTGAGAGCTGGCAGCGAGTAACTTGGGACGAACGCGTACCGCCGCTGTCGTTTACCGGCGACGGCAAACGCATGTACGCTGTAACCGCTGCTGGTCTGGTACGCAGTATCGACAACGGCAGGACCTGGAAAACACTGACCGGCGCTCCCGCCAACAGTGAAGTACGCAGTCTGGCTTTCAACCACCCGTATCTGGTAGCCGGCACACGCGGTAGTGGCGTGCTCATTGCTCAGGATGGCGGGCTGAACTGGCACCGGCTTTCCCCACCAATACCCGTCAACGACGTTCTGGTCAGCGGCGATGAACACTACCTGGCAGCCAGCGACGGTGTCTATAAAAGCGTCGATGGCGGTCAGAACTGGGCACCAGTGAACAGCGGGCTGAAAGAGCCCGCGCAAACGAACATGCTGCTGCAGGCCGGCGAACGCCTGTATGTGGCAACCGATGCCGGCCTGTTCGCAAGCGTGGACAGGGGCACGAACTGGTCACAGCACGCAGACGTAGATCAGGCGGTCCACACCTTCGCGCTGGTCGGGGGGGATATCATGGTCGCCGAGCCCCGGCGTGGCGCGCGGCGCAGCGGCGGCGATCAACCAAGCGGCTGGATAGCCGCGCAAGGTCTCGAACAAGCGTATCTGCTGGCCTTGCAGTCAGGCAAGCCGATGCTGGCCGCAACGACGGACGGTGTATTTCAGAGTATCGATGGCGGCCGCCGCTGGGACCCGGTAGCGCCACAGACCCTGGCTGGCGCTGCCCACGGCATCGCCCGCAATGACACCCATACTTACGTGCTTGTGGAAGGTGCACTGTATATCGGTGACAACAACCTGAGCGGGTGGTCGACCACCACAATCGACAGCAGTTCCGGCTTCGTACACAGCGTTGCCACCCGTGCAAACGATGTGTTTGTCGCCACCGATGGTGGTTTGTTCCAGTCGCAGGACAATGGCCGGACCTGGATTGCGCTACAGCAACCCGGCAACGAACCCATCCACGCCCTGCGTTTCAGCAACGAGTATATTCTCGCAGCCGGCGGGGACGGAGTATGGAGTGCGTCACTAGCCTACGGCGGACAACGCAGTAGCAGCGGCGGCAGCAGCACGTCGGCGATCGCCTGGTGGACAATCCTGGTGCTCAGCTGGTGGATAGCGCGCAGACGAAGCGGCGGTGCTCGATAACCGGAAAATTCCGCCGGGTGCGCAACAACCGGGCGCGATCCACTTCCGCCACTGTAACACCGGTGCCGCTCTGTACACTGGCCATCTGCCCGCCCCAGGGATCGATGATCATGCTGTGCCCCCAAGTTTCGCGGCCATTGAGGTGATATCCGCCCTGCGCCGCCGCGACCATGAAACAGAGGTTTTCTATGGCGCGCGCTCGCAGTAACGGCTCCCAGTGAGCCTGGCCGGTGATGCGGGTAAAGGTGCTGGGTACTACCGCGATCTCCATGCCCTGCGACACCATATGGCGAAACAATTCCGGAAACCGCAGATCGTAGCCGACTGCCACACCGATGCGACCCAACGGTGTATCCACGACCAGGGGGTCGGCGCCCGCCTCGATGACAGCTGATTCGTTGTAACTCTCGCCGGCATCTTCGATGTGCACATCGAATAAGTGAATCTTGGCGTAACTGCCTACGCACGAGCCGGAAGTGTCGTACACCAGGCACGTTTCACGCACATGCTGCGAGTCCTGCGCGGCCAGCGGCAAGGTTCCGCCCACCAGCCACAGGTCGCGCCGCGCCGCAGTGCTGGCGAGAAACTCCTGAATCGGGCCGGTACCGGGCAGCTCTCTGGCCCGCAACTGATCGTCGTCGTGCATGCCCATCAGGGCAAAATTCTCTGGCAGCACAACCAGGCTAGCGCCTTGTTCCACAGCCTGCGTAATCAGGCGGTCGGCTTCTAGCAGATTGGCCTGCACGTTCGGACCAGAGGCCATCTGAATCGCGGCAACCCTGTTCACTACTGTGCGCCGCGCTTGTTCAACAGCAATCGAATGCTGTCCTGCACACCACTGCCTACCACGGTATCGACGCGCTTCGAGGGTACGCCCAGTGCGACCAGCCAATCCTGCAGTTCCTGCGCCCACAGCACACCTTCTTCACCCCCCGGGTACCGGATTTCTATCGTAGCATCGGGATTCTCATCAAAATCGCGCAGCAATTCCTGCAGTGCTGGCAGCGCCAGCAACGCATCGCCGCTGCGGGGTCGCGCCCAGACCTCGGCATGAATGCTGTACTCGGACGCCTGCACCGCACCCACGAGCAACGCAGTGCAAATGACGACCAGCTGCGAGCTGTTCTTCATAGTCTATCGGTCTCCTGTCAGGCTTTCCCGAGTCGGCGTGACCACCTTTGTGAACACGGGATCGTCCCAGGGGCCGGTCAAAGTGTATTGCAACTCTCCGAGCTTTCCGAGGTCTACGCCCAGGCCTTTGAGCAGCGCACCCACCAGCAATAGCGTAATGCCGCTGCCCGGCACAACCAATTCACCCGCCAGCGGCAGGCTTGCCGACAAATTCGGCGTCACCACCACTTCCTGCTCGTACACCTGCTCGGCAAGATCGCTGCGGCCAGTGATGTCCACGCGGCCGACCGTGCCGCGCATCTGCATTTCGCGAGTAAAGGCGACACCGTCCGACAACTCCAGTGTGCCGTGAATGCGATCGAAATCGAATCCTTCTATCAGAACGTCTTCGAAATCCAGCGCGAGCCGCCGTGGCAGAGCCTGTAGGCTGAACAAGCCGACAATGCGGCCTAATCCGGGATCGGCACCTATCAGACTGCCGCTGGTGATGCGCATTCGTAACGTGCCCTGCAGATTTTCCAGAACCGGGCGGTACAGTGGGCCCGGCCAGCTCAGATCAGCCGAAATGTAGCCGTCGCCGTCGCGCATCGTCTGCGCATAACCAAGCCGCTCCAACCCTTTCCCCCAATCCTTGCTTTCCATGCGAAACTCTACGCGGCTGTGCAGCAGGCCATTGTCGGTCTCGCGCCAGTCTCCGGTGCCCCAGAGACGCAGCGCGCCGTTATCGAAGCTCAGCTCGTCAAACACCAGATTCCTGTCGCGCGGTGTAGCGACAAAACGTACATTGTCCAAACGCGTATTCCGCCAGTGCAACTCATCGATCACGATACGCAGCGGGGGCAGTTCGTGCGGACGTAGTGGCACTGGCGCTACGCGATCCTGCGAATCTTCGGCGTCGTCAAACAACACCAGGTCTAGTTTCTGCAGGTTGACCCGCGCAGGTTGTCGCGACTGCCGCTCGACTGGCCAGTCGAGCGATCCGCTCAGCGACGGGTTTTCTACGCCGACCGCCCAACTCGTCGGGTTGCGGTAAACCGTTACCGTAAGCGGCCCGGCCGAACGTTCGTTGAACAGCGCCCGCTGGGCGCGCAAATTGAAACGCTGCAATGCGTTCAGTACGAACGCTTCGCCGGAAGCGGACTGTGCGAATGCCCACCAGCCGTCCAGATCCACCTCGGCAGCCTCGATATTCACATGCAGCCCCTGCTGCTGCCCGAGTACCGCGTGCTGTTCACCGGATTTTACGACGCCGCGTTTGATAACCAGACCGCCGCTGCCGTCGCGGGACAACCCCAGATCGGCGCTCAACAATTTTGCGTAGCGAGATACTACCCGCACCCGGTTGCCGCTCTGCTGAAAAAGCAGCCGCAGATCGAAATCTTCCGCGCCCTCCCGCGGTTTTCGCAACGGCGCCGGCAGGTTAACGGCGATGCCGCGCAGCGACGAGCGGGCACGCACGGCAACTTCCCCGCCCTGGCGCGCGGGCAGATCCACCTGTAACTGCCATTGCGCACGCCCGTCCAGCGACGCCGACAATTCGGGCAGAATGTTGCCGAGTAACTCGCCCGCGGAAAATTCGCCGTCGGCGTAGATACGGGTGCCTGCACCTCTCTCTCGAGGACGCGCGCGCAGTTTCACGAGGCGCTTGTACAGACGACCCTGCATATCCTCAATGGAGAAACTGTTCCGGGTGAACGCCACGTCACCACGCAGCCGGTCGAGATCCAACTGCCACGCATCGGCGACCAGGCTGGCGTTCGCCAGCGCTACCGTGCCGGATACCTCGAAAGCCGCCAGATCGCGAATGGGCAGGGTCAGATCGACCGACACGACGCTGTCGCCCGAGCCTCGGGCATCGTCAAACAAGGCGCCCAGATAACGACGCAATGGACTCATGCGGATGAAACTCAGGTTCTGCGCTACGTCCCCCGTGATGCTGCCGCGCACTTCCATTACACCGGTTTGCAGATCGACGAAACGCGCCGAGCCCCGCTGCAGTTCAGTACCGTGAATATGTCCCGAATGCGCGTTGACTTCGAGTCCGGCTTGCGCAAAACGCACGTGAGCCGCGACCCTCTCAATGGCTGGCCAGTCCGGCTGGTATTTCAACGCCGCATCGCGAACCTCGAAGTCAACCTGAAATACACCATCGCCCTCGCGAAACGGGAAACGCCGTGCCGGTCCGTAAAACAACGCACTGCCACTGGCCACGCGCCCTTCCACGATGCTTGCGTCGAGCCAGTCGGTCAATTTACGGGGCATTAAGCCAACCGGCACATAGCGTGACGCGAAGCGCCCGTCGCCCTCACGAAAATCCACCTGCAGATCGAGAAACAAAGGCTTGTCCGCCTGCCAATGTACGTCCAGCCGGCCGACCGACCGGAGGTGCGAATTTGCAACTTCCAGGCGTGGCGCCCAGAGCCGCAGACCATCGGTAAAATCGAAACCAAAATCGCCGGCCAGTTGCTGCACCTGTATGGGATCACGAAACATTTGCGGATAGTCGAGCGTGAAAGATTCGCTCAGCACTTTCATTCGTCCACCGCTCGCGGTGAACTGCAACGCGCCGCTCATACCGGAAAAACCCGGCAGCTTTCCGTCGGGTTTGGACCGCAGTTGCTCGAACCGCATACGTAACGCCCTGGAGCCGCTTGCGACCAGCGGCAACCGGAAATCCAGATCGTGGATTTCGCCACGTACCTGCATCGCGGTTATCCGCCGTACCACGTCAGATTCGAAACCCACCGCCTGCGCCAGCGGCAACCAGCCCGCAATATCGGCTAGATTCACATATCCCCAGCGACCGCGCAGGCCGCCTGCCTGATTGCCTTCGCGGTACTCGAATCGACCGCCGGTCTGCGGCCGCAGCACACCGTTTTCCTCCCGCAGGCGGAAGCGGTCGATCTGCGCCGTCCAGCCGTCGGCGGTACGCCGCCAGTTCCAGTCGCCTGACACCTCAGCGGCCCGCCAGCGTTGCACACCAGCGTCTGCGCGGTGCGTCAATACGGTCAGATCGCGTATTTCGGCGCGTGCGTGGGCGCTGTGCAGCGACGCCTCCGCCCAGTCCATCCACAGTTCGCCGTCTACCGCACCCGACGCCAACTGCAGCGGCAGATCGGGCACAAACGCTGTCCAATTGTGCAGCTGCACACCGCTCAAGGCCGCGTACAGCCTGCCCACCCAGGCTCGCGGGTCTGCCGGATCGCCGACGAAATCGAGATCCACGGATAAGCGCTCGCCGAGCGCATAAGGCAAGGGTACTTCGGCGTGCAGCGAATGATGCGTGCCAACATGCTGCAAATGCACGCTGATATCGTCCAGCAGGTGGGTGATGTTGCGCCGACGATCGTGTACACGAAGCGTTACATCCGACAGCGTGATACGCCGAGGCGCCGCCAGCACCGTCAACACGTCACCAGGCAATCCGCCGGAGCTTTTCGCTCCCGGGCGCCACAGCTCCACACCCTGCGTGACGATGCTGCCGTCATGGCGAACGTCCAGTTGCAGCGCGAGGCCCACTAGGTCGATGCCACGAACCACACCCTCGCGCTGCAGCAACAGATTCCACAGATCGGTGTCCACAAACGCCTCGCGCACACCGAGCAAGGCCGTGTCCGCGACCGGCTCTGCGATCTGAAATCCCTTGAGCGTCAGTTGCAGACCGAGCCCTCGCCAGCGCAGATCGAGACTGTCGACCGAAACGCTGTGCTGCAGGTATTCGCTCAGCCACGCCTCGACATCACTGCGATAGTTGCCGAGACTGGGCAGCAGCAGCCGCGCCATGCCCAGCAGCAATGCCGCGCTGATCACGCACACGGCGACCAACCACCACAGCGAGATCGCGATACGTTTGAAGAACCTGTTCACGTGGCGAAGCTTACACGCAACAGCGGCAGGTTATGGTGACGAGCCATACATCAAATGACTCACACAATGACGACGTCGTACTGCTCCTGGCCGTACATGGATTCCAGTTGCAAACGGATGGGAATGCTGATGAAACCTTCTAGTTCCGCCAGACTCGTCGATTCTTCGTCCAGTAAAATATCGACCACCGGTTGCGAGGCGAACACGCGTAATTCGTGGGCATCGAACTGGCGGGCTTCACGCAGAATCTCGCGAAATATTTCGTAGCACACCGTTTCAGGCGTTTTGACCGAACCACGGCCGCCGCATACCGGACAGGATTCGCACAGCGTGTGCTCCAGACTCTCGCGTGTACGCTTGCGCGTCATTTCCACGAGACCCAGCGAGGAAACATCGCATACCTGTGATTTCGCATGGTCGCGATCCAGCGCCTTCTCCAGCGCACGCAACACCTGGCGCTTATGCTCATCCTGCAGCATGTCGATGAAATCGATAATGATGATGCCACCCAGGTTACGCAACCGCAGCTGCCGGGCGATCGACTGCGCGGCCTCCAGGTTGGTTTTGAAAATGGTTTCCTCGAGCGTCCGGTGG
>Ga0224508_10002724_pt1 | contig 14886 bp, 10 predicted proteins | sample SF_Jan12_sed_USG_4_FD_170157 | JGI IMG/M metagenome (GOLD analysis project Ga0224508, IMG submission 170157) | Sediment microbial communities from San Francisco Bay, California, United States - SF_Jan12_sed_USGS_21 | ecosystem: Environmental > Aquatic > Marine > Sediment | place: USA... | reverse complement strand
ACGGCGCGGCCCTAGAACGAGGTGACCGTCAGCCCGTTCGCTGTCGCGCAGGTTCCAGTCGTTCCGCACTCAGGGGCATCGTCTTTGCGAGTCACGGCAACGGCGACGCCTGCAGCAACCCCGGCGGCGGCTAGAACGCCGATCATCACCCAGAACCCAGGACGCTTCACGAATCGCTTTCGATCATCCCCACCAGCGTTCGAGGGAGCGCCGGCGATCTCGACGGTGTCCAACTCGACGGCGGACGCTGGGATCTCCACCGCGACCGGCGCCGGGGTCAGAGGCTTCAGCGCGATCACGTACGTCTCTCGGCTCCCGCGCTCGACTTGGAGCTCCTTCTTCGCGGCTTCATAGCCGTCCCGCGTGATCCGAATCGAATGGGGCCCCGGGTTCAAGCGAACGACTCGGTCGCTGCCGCTGCCCTTCGAACGACGATCGTCGACGTACACCTCCGCGTCGATGGGCGTGATCGCGAGCCGAGCCTCGGCCACCGCACTCTCGAGCAAAGCGCGGAGCGTGTCACCGCGTACCAGTGCGGCTCGGTCGCCACGGACGCTTGGCATTTTCTCGTAAGCGTCCAGCTCCGAGAGCCCCTCGACCGGTCGGTCCAGTCGGTACAGGGCGTTCGCAATGTTGTACGAGGTGCTCGACCGGGGCATCAACTTGCGTGATCGGCGAAACGCCCAGAGCGCTTCGGCCCAGCGATCCGACTTCGCTAGCGCGACTCCCTCCTCGAAGAGACGACGCGCCTCGCTCGCGGTCGTCGCGTCTCCACTCGAAGCTGTTTGCGCGCTCGCGGCCGTCGCCCAAGGGAGCGCGAACGCCAGCGCGAGTGCCAATGCGACGTTCCTCACCATTCTGTCACCAGCTCTGGGGGCTTCGGATAGCGCTCATCGTCCGCTGCCGGGGGCCCAGCCGGCCGGCTGGGCGCTTTGTTACGCGGTTTCTTCCGTGTGGGCTTCGCCTTTTTGAGCGCCGGCGCGGAGGCTTCCGGAGGAGCTGTCGCTTCGGCAGGCGAAGGTGTGGCCTCGGCGACGGACCCGCCCTCCAGCGCCGTGAGTGCTTCTACAGGGACTTCGAGCCCGAGCTTTCGATCCTCTTCAGCCGCGGGGGCGTCCAAGGCCGGCTCGGCTGCCTGGCTCTCCTGCTCGGGTTCCGGCTGCGCAACAACAGACTCCCAAGCAGCCGGCGGAACGGCTCCCGGATCGCGGACCGTCCACCAAGCCGCGAAGGCCACGGCGGCAGCCAAACCGATAGCCGCCAGCCAGACCTTCGAGTTGGATTTGGTTGGAAGCGTGATCAGCTCCGGGTCGAGTCGAATCGGTGACGGCGAAAGTGGGTAGAGCGTGTCGGGGCCTAGCCCGGCGAGCGTGCGTTTTCGCGGACGGTTCTCGCCGACTGGTGGGGGTGCCGAAGACAGCGACGTGGGCGCCGGGGTGATCGTCTCTCTCGTGAAACCCATTTGCTCGATTCGAGCCTTGAGCTCGGAAACCGAAGCCATCCGAGAGCCCGGCAATCGATGCAGGGCGTCGCGCAGGATCATGACGTACTTCTCGGGCACAGCGCCGAAGTCGATGGGCGCTTCGCAGACCGCGTGCAGAATTTCCTCGTTGCTTTCTCCGTCGAACGGCGGGTGCCCGGTAAGGCATTCGTACCAAACGACCGCTACGCCCCATACGTCGGTGTGAGGCCCGATGAGCTCGCGATGGTCGCCGGCCTGCTCGGGCGACATGTATTCCGGCGTTCCCATGATGACCCCCGCCGGATCGGACAGGCTCTGCGGCTGGGCGTCACGAACGATCTCCGCAATGCCAAAGTCCAGCAACTTGGGGGTCACCACGCCATACGCGTCGAGCGGGAGCATGATGTTCTCGGGCTTGAAGTCACGATGGACGATGCCGAGCTCGTGAGCCCGTTCGAGAGCGTCCAAGAGCGGAAGCAAGATCGCCAGGGCGTCTTCTTCCTCGAGCTTCCCACGCTCCAGGAGCACGTCACGCAGCGTGGGGCCGTTGAGCAGCTCCATCACCATGTAGACCTTGTCCCAACCGTCCTCGCCCATGTCGAGCACATCGACGACATTCGGATGATCGAGCCGGACCGTGGCCCGCGCTTCCCGCAGGAAGCCGGCGCGCACCTGTTCAAAATGCGGAAGCGTCGGATCGAGGAGCTTGATGGCCACATCTCGCTCCGTCCAAATGTGCGTCGCACGGCGGACAGTCGCGATCCCGCCAGCTCCGACAACGGGACCAAGGCGGTACTTCTCGCCGATCAATTCCTCCGGGGGGATTGCAGTCTCCAAGCTAGTCATGAGCAAAGCCGACGCCCGGTGCATGCCCGACTCGTTCCGAGTCGATTGTCCGGCCGAAGGACAACCTTGTGAGATCTGGGGCACGGAAACAAGAGAAGGCCATGTTCAACGAGGCTTTTCCGGCTTTTCGGCCAATTGCGGCACGCCAGGGTCCATGTATCCTTCCCGGTCTTGGCATTGACTTCCCGTACACAGTCCCCCACCCCTTTCGGCGCTCGCGCCGGCGGCGCACCAAAGCGTCGCGTCGCGTTCTCCCGCAGCCTATGGAGCATGGTCGGCCTCTTGCTGCTGACGGTGAGCTGCACTGAAGATTCATCGACCCAAATCGTGGTCCTCATGGACACCGACTACGCCGTTCCCGCGGAGGTCGACCGGATTCAGGCGCGAGTCTCCAAGATGGTCGACGACCCGCAAGACGGTGCGGAAGTCGAGACTTGGTCTGACCTCTTTTGGTTGGCGAACGGCGCAAACGTCGAGCCGGGCACCCACGGCCTCCCAGCGACCTTTGGCATCCTTCCGGCTGGGTCCGGTCCCGACGACGAGATCGTGATCGAGCTCGAGGCGCTCGCCGCGGGGAGCAGCGAAGTCCTGGCGTCGCGCCGCGTCAAGACGGGGTTCGTCCCCGGTGAGGCCCGTCTCGTGCGAATGCAACTGTACCGCGTCTGCGCGGAGCTGACCTGTGAACCCGGGGAGTCGTGCGGCTGCGCGAACGGCGGCGCGTGCGCGACGCCGAGTTGCGTGAACGAAACGGTCGACCCGTACGACCTCGAACGCATCAGAAACACCGGGGCGCTACCGGCCGACGCGGGCATTCCAGACGACAGCGGTACGATCAACTGCATGCCCCCGCTCCTGCTCTGCGGCGCCGATTGCGTGAACGCAGAAGCTGACCCGCGCTATTGCGGTGATTGTGAAACAAGCTGTCCGACCGGCTTGGTGTGTGAGAGCGGGACATGCAAAGACCCGGGCGAATGCCGCACCAACGACACGCGCTGCAGCGGCTTCAGCTACTGCGATGAGGACAGCGGCGAGTGCCTGCCCGGCTGCACGGAGACCCAACAGTGCACGGGCGAGCACGAAGTCTGCGACACGGTCATCCACGACTGCGTCTGTGCCGAGGACTTCGAGCGCTGCGATGGAATTTGTTCAAACACGCAGGACGACCCGAGGTACTGCGGTTCTTGCACGCGCTCCTGTCCGCGAGGGCACGTCTGCTCAGACGGCTCGTGCATCGACCCGGGCGATTGTCGCTTTAGTGATGTCGGATGCAGCGGTTTCACATACTGCGACCAGGCTTCCGGAGAGTGTCTACTCGGCTGTGAGGACGATGAGCAGTGCACCGAAGACAACGAAACCTGCGACACCGACACCCACGATTGTGACTGCGCTCTCGGATTCCACCGCTGTGGACCGGTCTGCGTCTCCAGTATCGACTTGGACACTTGCGGCGATCTCTGCACGCCCTGTGAAGCGCCGCCCAACGCATCGCCCGTTTGCGAGTTCGAAGCGTGCGACTTCGTCTGCGACGACGACTACGAACGCTGCGACGAGATGTGCTGCCCGACGAGTTGCCCGCCCGGCCAAGCGCTCCTTGGCGGCACTTGCGCGAAGGTCCACATTCAGATCGCGAACGACGCGGGCAACGTGGGCGAATACAGCGCGTTGGCACTCGATCTAAACGGGGTACCGCACATCTCGCACTACGCCAGCAACGGCCGGGATCTGGCTGTCTCCGCGCAGCAGGCCGATGCGACGTGGATTGCGGAAGAGCCGGACGGCCCGGACGACGTCGGGAAACACACCTCGATCAGCTTCGACGGCGACGGCGTGCTGCACGTGGCCTATTACAACGCCAGCTCGAAAGAGCTAATGCTCGCGAGCAAGCCCGTGGGCCTGCCATGGACGCTCGATGTGGTGGACGGTCAACGCGATGTCGGCGAGTTCACGTCGCTGGCGTTCGACGGAGCGGGCACTGCCCACATCAGCTACTACGACCGTGGCAACACGAATCTGCTGTACGCCAGGCGTCCGCGTGGCGAGGCGTGGTCGGTCGAGACCGTCGATAAGGAGGACGTCGGCCAGTACACGTCGCTCGCCATCGCCCCTTCCGGAGAGCCGCAGATCAGCTACTACGACGCTGCGGGGAAAAATCTGAAGCGCGCTTTGAGGGACCCCGATGGGTCCTGGCGGATTCAAACCATCGCGAGCATTGGCAATGTTGGCAAGTACTCGTCACTGGCGTTCGACCCTCAAGGTGTCACTCACATCAGTTACTACCACGAAACCAACGAGGACCTGATCTACGCAACCGAGGCGCTTGCAGGGTTTTGGGTTTTTGAGACAGTGGAAAGCCAACCGAATGTCGGCAAATTTGCGTCTTTAGCCTTCGACGCGCAGGGCATCGCGCACATCAGCTACTACGACGAAACCGATCGCGATTTGAAGATCGCACGACGCCTCCCGAACGGCGTCTGGTCGATCGAGGTAGTCGATGGCGAGGGCGATGTCGGCCAATACTCGAGCATTGCCGTCGACTCGCTTGGCCAATCCCACATCAGCTACTACGACGTGACCAACACCAACTCGAAGTACGCCCTGGTCGCAGCGCCGGCCCCCTCGTCCGTCCCCTAGCCTGCGCCGAGCTCCTGTGCTCAGCCCGAAGAGAGCGCCCCGGACTCCGCCCGGCTCTTCAGCAAGGTCACGGAGACCGCGGCGGACAAGGCGGATGCGCGTGGGCTGTGGCCGGTATTCGGCGCACTTGAAGGCGTGTACTGTTTCGTCCGGCTTCTGCAGTGACGGTGCCATCTCGTCTCCTTCGCTGCTAGGTTAGGCCGCGGGTTTGGGCAGAAATAACGATGAATAGCAAGACACGGTGCGCTGAGTCGAAGCCGCGACAGGCTCGGCGCAGCCGGCCAGAAGGTGCATTGGGTATGCGCGGACGTTCTCGAGGCGGCGCTGCCGCACGCGTACGAGGTATGGCACGATCGGGCGGTATTCCACTTTCTCACCGATGCGGACGATCGTCGACGCTACGCGAACCAACTCTTTGATTCGCTCACCCCCGAGGCTACGCGATCATCTCGACGTTCGCAGAGGATGGTCCAGACAGATGCAATGGGCTCCCTTGCATGCGTTACGCTCCGACGACGCTCCAAGCAGAGCTCGGCACCGACAGGTTTCGGTTGGTCGAGTCTGCCAGGGAGACCCACGTCACACCGCGAGAGCGGGAACAGCGCTTTCAGTACAGCCTGTTGCAAAAGCGGCACGAACCGACAGGGTAACGCATTCGGACGCACACGGTGGAACTGGCCAAGGGCCCTCCCCAAGCTCTCTTCGGCCATGGGGACTGTTTTAAGAGCCCAATGGCGCGGCGCCAGATGTGATGTCGAGTCGCGTGCAGCGCGGTCAGGGGCTTTGAATTCGCCATCCTCGAGGGTCAAATACGGATGGGGCTTGTGCACCTCGAGGGAGGGCTCTAGCTTTTCCTCATGCTCGCCAAGACATTGATTCGCGCCCTCGCTCTCGTCGCCGTCTTCGCATTCGCGACCGTCGGAAGCGCTGAGGCATCTGCATACTGCCCGGGTGACGGGGACGAGCCCTCGGAGCCAAGCAGCTACTGCCCCGGTGAGGGGGACGAACCCTCCGGGCCAAGCACCTAGCGTTGAAAGCCGCGCCGAATTGAGCGTGGCCCTCAGCGGCTGACGGCCTTAGGGTTCCAATCATGGAGTTGGACGAACAAACGAGAACCGAGCTCGAAGCCGCGGCGTTTCGAAAGCTGGTCGCGCACCTTCGCGAACGGACCGACGTGCAAAACATCGCCCTGATGGATCTCGCCGGCTTCTGCCGGAATTGCATGTCGCGCTGGTACCAAGAAGCGGCGGAAGCAAAGGGCTTGAGCCTCGACAAAGCGGCTGCGCGGGAGATCGTCTACGGCATGCCGTACAGCGAGTGGAAGGCGAAGTACCAAACGGAGGCGACACCGGAGCAACAGGCTGCGTTTGCGAAGAAGCGCAGCGAGAGCTGAGCAGCTCCGAGGTCGCGGCCGCGCTCGCCGGATCAGATACTCGTAGTGGTTCGGCGCGTGACACGTCGACTGTCTCTTCAACTCTGATGGTGGGCATGGCTACGCTCCTTCTGCGGCGTTCGCGAGGGACCATCGGACTGTGCCCCCAGTGCACAGGGTGCGTGAACCCTGCGCTACGCTAGGGACCGCGAATTCCGAAGGCCGCTTCGAGTTTCGTTGAGGTTGTCGCTCGGCGGGCCAATTGCACAAGAACTCGGGCATGAGAAAAGCGCTCTGCCTCCTGGCGTTGCCCTTGTGCGCGGTTGCCGCGACTGCTGCGGCCCAATTGGAAAAAGCATCGTGGTTTGCCTTGACCGACGCGTTCGAGTCTCCGTTCGGGCGCCGCGCAACCATGTTGCGGGCTGGTCGATACCCGGGCGATGCTTGGGGGGCTATCTAAGCGTGCACGGCGGCTGACCTTTGCTTGTGCGGGGTATCCGGCGGCGCTGCGGGGTCTCGCGGATGCGCCCGCGAAGCTTCGGGTCGTTGGCGAGCTTCCCGACCTTCAGCGCGCCATCTCCATCGTCGGGACACGGCGGGCGGATGACGAGGCGCTCGACTTTGCCTATTCGCTGGCCCGGGAGGCGGTGCTCAACGGGTTCGCCGTCGTTTCGGGTGGGGCCATCGGAATCGACCGGGCGGCGCACGAGGGCGCAGTCGATGGGGGAGGGCGCACGATGGTGGTGCTGCCCACGGGGCTCGACGCGCCGTATCCTCGCGCGAATCACGATCTGTTTGAGCGGGTCTGCGAGGCCGGCTGTCTGCTCACCGAGGTCGAAGATGGCGCCGACCCGCGGCCGGGGCGTTTTCTCACCCGCAACCGTTTGATCGCCGCGCTCGGGCGCTCGACGATCGTCGTTCAGGCGCCCTCCCGGTCCGGCGCCCTGTCGACCGCCCGGTTCGCGAAGCGGCTCGGCCGGCCGGTTTTCGTGGTGCCCGCTTCCCCTTGGGATCCACGTGGATCGGGCAATCTCAGCCTCCTCGCCAAGGGGGCGAGGATTTGCGTGCGTCCCGCCGATGTCCTATCGGAGACGGCGCTGGCGGGGCGCGGACGACGGCCCGATTCCCCTAAGAAAGTAGAAAAAACTCACGATTTCAGTAACTTGACGCAGCCAGAACAAACGATTCTCCAGTCCCTGGGAGGCCGGGCCCGACATCCGGAGGACCTCTGCGAACGCACCGGAATTCCTGCGTTCGAGGTTCAGCAGTCTATTCTCCGGCTGCTCGTGCGGGGGCTGATCGAGGAGAAGCCCGGCGGCCGGTATCAACGTTGCCGAACTGGGAGCCAGCCTTACTAAAGGAGATCGATGTCCAAAATCCTCCTCATCGTGGAGTCCCCTGCCAAGGCGAAGACCATCAAGAAGTACGTCGGCGACGGCTACGAGGTTCTTGCGTCCAAAGGCCACATTAAGGACCTCCCGAAGAAGGGCGGAGTCGACATCGAGAAGGGCTTCCAGGAAACCTACGAGCTACTGGAGGAGAAGGGCAAGCCGGAGGTCGTCAAAGCCATTCGGGCTGCCGCCAAGAAGGCCGAGAAGGTCCTGCTCGCAACCGACCCCGATCGCGAAGGGGAGGCGATTGCCTATCACCTGATGGAGGTGGCGAAGAAGGCCAACAAGGAAGCCGAGATCAAGCGCGTCTTGTTCGAAGAGATCACCAAACGCGGCGTTCAACAGGGGCTCGACGAGCCGCGAGAGCTCGATTCGAACCTCTACGAGGCGCAGCGCACCCGGCGTGTGCTCGATCGCATCGGCGGCTACCCGCTCTCGAGCCTCCTTTGGAAGAAGCTTGCGTTTGGGCTTTCGGCTGGGCGTGTTCAGACGCCGGCGCTTCGAATCATCGTCGACCGCCAGCACGAGCGTGATGCGTTCGTTTCGGTCGACTATTGGCTCGTCGAAGCCCGCCTCAAGGGCGAGAAACCTCATTCGTTCATGGCCGCGCTACAAAGCGTCGACAGCACGAAGCTCGAGAAGGTCGGTTCGCGCCTTGCAGTCCTCAACGAGAAGGACTCGGCTCGCTACGTGTCGGACCTCAAAGTCGCCGACTATTCGGTCAAGGCCATCACGAAGCGCAACGCGTCACGAAAGGCGCCAGCTCCGTACACGACGTCGAAGCTGCAGCAGGACGCTGCCAACCGTTTGAGCATGCCGCCGAAGCGCACCATGCGCATCGCGCAGCAACTCTACGAAGGCATGACGCTCGGTCGGGGCAAGAACTCCGAAACGGTCGGGCTCATCACCTACATGCGTACCGACAGCGTGCGGCTCTCGCCCGACGCGGTGAATGACTGCCGCGATTACATCGCCAAGAAGTTTGGCAAGGATTCGGTGCCCGAGAAGCCGAACTTCTTCAAGACGAAGAAGCAAAACGTCCAGGACGCCCACGAGGCGATTCGTCCGACGCGCCTCGATTTGCCGCCCGAGGAAGTCAGCAAGTATCTGACCGATCCGCAGCGCCGGCTCTACAAGCTCATTTGGGACCGTTTCGTGGCGTCGCAAATGACGCCTGCCGTGTTCGACCAGACGGGCGTCGAGATCGAGGCCAAGTCGGCGAGCCATGTCTACGGGCTTCGCGCGAGCGGCAGCGTCCTCAAGGTTGCCGGCTGGCGGGCCGTGTATGGCGCCACCACCGAGCTTGCCGGCGAAGAGCCGAGCCCCGACGACCGCACCGACGATGACGACAGCCTGCCCGAGCTCCAAGAGCGCGAGGCGTTGCACGTCGTGATTCCGCCGGGCGTTCAAGGGCATCACAAGCAGACCGAGCCGCCGCCCCTCTATACCGAGGCGACGCTCGTCAAGAAGCTCGAAGAAGAAGGCATCGGCCGCCCGAGCACCTACGCGGAAATCATCAGCAAGGTCGAGCAGCGCTCGTATGTCGAAAAGGATGGCAACAAGCTCGTGCCGACGCCGCTCGGGACGCTGGTCATCGAGAAGCTCGTCGCCGACAAGTTCGACCTCGCGGACATCGGCTTCACGCGGAAGCTCGAGGAAGACCTCGACGCGGTGGGTGAGGCACGGGCGAAGCGCCTCGACGTTCTTCAGCCCTTCCACGACCGCTTGCAGGCGCAGATCGCGCACGCGGTCGAGCAAAAGGGAAAGTGGTGGCCCGACCCGGTCGAGATCGGCGAGAGCTGCCCGGAGTCCGGCGACCCGCTGGTGAAGCGCTGGGGCCGCAACGGGCCGTTCATCGGTTGCACCAAGTACCCGGAGTGCCGCTACACGCTCAACATCGGCCCCGATGGCGAAATCGAAGAGCCCAAAGAGCCGGAGCTCACCGAGTACGATTGCCACGACTGCGGCGCGAAGATGACGAAGCGCTGGGGCCGTAACGGCTGGTTCCTCGGCTGCTCCAAGTACCCGGAGTGCAAGCACACGCGCGCGGTACCGCTCGGCTACAAGTGCCCCAAGTGCAAAACGGGCGACATCGTTCCGATCAAGCCCAAGGGCCGCGGCCGCCCGTTTTACGGCTGCACCAATTACCGCTCCGAAGAGCCCTGTGATTTCCGAGTTTGGCAGAAGCCGATTGGGCAGAAGTGCCCGACCTGCGGGACCGACTTCCTGGTCGCCATGGGCGGTAAAAAGAACCCCAAGCTCAAGTGCGTCAACGAGACTTGTGACTTCGAGCGAAGCTACGATCCATCCGAGCTGCTCGAAGAGGGGGAGTCCGAGGAAGCCGCGCCTGCCGCAGGTTCGGCCACGGGCTAAGGTTCGGCCGTGGCAGACCTGGTCGTCATTGGTGCAGGCCTCGCCGGCACCGAATGTGCTTGGCAGTTGGCCAAACGCGGCGTCTCGGTGCGCCTGCTCGAGCAGAAGCCGAGGTCGCGCACTCCGGCCCAGCATTCCGATCAGATGGCAGAGCTGGTTTGCTCCAACTCGTTTCGGGGCGCGGCCTTGCACAACGCGGTCGGCCTGCTCAAGGAAGAGATGCGCCGCGCAGGTTCGCTGGTCATGGAGGTCGGGGCTCTCCACCAGGTGCCCGCCGGTGGGGCCTTTGCCGTCGACCGCGAGAAGTTCAGCGCCGAAATCACACGCCGCGTCGAAGCCCACCCACTTATAGAAGTGGTTCATGAAGTCGTCGATCGGATTCCCGAGGAGCGGCCGGTCGTCATCGCCACGGGGCCGCTCACTGCTGGGGGTCTCGCAGGCGACATCGCCTCGGCGGTGGGCGCCGAGCACCTGGCCTACTACGACGCCATCGCGCCGATCGTCTCGGCCGATTCCATCAACTTCGACCGGGCGTTTCGGGCTTCGCGCTACGACAAGGGCGGAGACGCCGCCTACGTCAACTGCCCGCTCAACCAAGAAGAGTACGACGCGTTCGTGCAAGCCCTCCTCGACGCCGAGAAGGTGACGGCGCGCGAGTTCGAGAACGTTCGATATTTCGAAGGCTGCCTTCCCATCGAGGTGATGGCGGCCAGGGGCCACAAGACGCTTTCCTTTGGCTGCATGAAACCGGTAGGCCTCACGGACCCGCGCACCGGTCGCTGGCCGAAGGCCGTGGTTCAGCTGCGCCAGGAAGACGAGGCCGGCACGGCGTTCAACATGGTCGGCTTCCAAACGCGGATGACCTGGCCCGAACAAAAGCGTGTCTTTCGCATGATCCCCGGTTTGGAAAACGCCGAGTTCGACAGGCTTGGCAGCATTCACCGCAACACGTTCGTGAACTCGCCTGTCGTGCTCGACGACGACTTGGCGCTTCGGTCGCGGCCAGGTGTCTATCTAGCCGGTCAGATCAGCGGGGTCGAGGGGTATGTCGAGAGCGCGGCATGCGGGATGCTCATTGGAATGAAGCTGGCGCACGAGGCACGTGGGCTCGCGTTTTCGTTTCCGCCGGCGACGACGATCCTCGGGGGGATGGTTGGACATCTGCGGGAGCCCAACGACGACTTCCAACCGTCGAACGTGATGTTCAGCATGGTCCCACCGGTCGAAGGGCGTCGGCTGAACAAGCGTGCTCGGCGTGACGCGCAGTCGGCGCGCGCCTTGCAGGATCTCGGGGCCTGGCTGAGCGGCGTGGTAGAGTCCAACGATGAGCGCATCGGACCCGCTCGAACGGCAGATCGACGCCTTCGCGCAATACCTGGCGGATGAGCGGCGGAGCGCGCCGCGCACCGTCGAAACTTACGTCCGCGACCTGCGAAGCTTTCGTGACTTCTTGCGCGAGCAGGGGCTGCCTCTCGATGCGCGCGAGCTCGACATCGTCGCGCTCAGGGGGTTTTTGAGCAGCTTGTTCCGCAACAATCAGGCCAGCACGATGAAGAAGAAGGTGAGCGCGATTCGTTCCTTCTTTAAGTTTCTACTGAAGCGCCATCTCATCGACCAGAACCCGGCGTCGGGGTTGCGTTCGCCGAAGATCGCCAAGTCGCTCCCTCGATTTCTCACGGTCGACCAAGCATTTCGCGTGATGGATGCGCCTCCCAAAGAAGAGAAGCGCGCCAAGCCGCTCATGGTGCGCGACCAGGCCCTACTAGAGACGCTTTACGGCACGGGAGTGCGCGTCGGCGAGCTTGCGGGGATGAACGTGAACGATTGCGATTTCAGCGCGTCCTCGGTGCGGGTGCTTGGCAAGGGCGGCAAGGAGCGCATCGTTCCGCTCGGGAGATCGTCACTCGGGGCGCTTCAGCTCTATTTGCCCGCGCGGAGCAGCCTGCTGGTGAGGGCCAAGGAGGGCGATGCCGAAGCGCTCTGGCTTTCGCGCAACGGGAAGCGGCTGAGCGTACGGCAGATGCAGAACATCGTTCGGCGCCACGGGACGCTCGGAGCACGGCGTGGTGACCTTCATCCCCATGCGATGCGACACACCTGTGCCACGCATCTGCTCGATGCGGGCGCCGACCTTCGCTCGATTCAGGAGCTACTCGGACACTCGAGCCTGTCGACGACCCAGCGGTACACGCACGTCAGCGTCGATCGGCTGATGGAGGTCTACGACCGTGCTCACCCGCTTGCAAAGGACAAAGCCAGCGACGGTTGACAGCCCAAAAGGCCGACTTAGGTTGCTTCGACCCAAGATGCATCAGCCTGACCCGCCCGTTTTTCGTTCCACCACCATCGTTGCCGTTCGCCGAAACGGCCAAGCCGCCATGGCTGGCGATGGCCAGGTGTCGCTCGGCCAGACGGTCATGAAAGGCCAGGCCCGCAAAGTGCGGCGCATCGCCGACGGGAAGGTGGTGGCCGGCTTCGCTGGAGCGACTGCCGATGCGTTTACGCTCCTCGACCGGTTCGAGGCGAAGCTCAAAGAGCATCGGGGAAGCCTGCAGCGCGCCGCGGTCGAGCTCGCAAAAGATTGGCGGACCGATCGCTATCTCCGCCGGCTGGAGGCGATGCTGGTTGTGATGAACGCCGAGACGACCCTGTTGATCAGCGGTACGGGCGACGTCATCGAGCCGGACGAAGGCGTCATCGCCATTGGCTCGGGCGGGTCCTATGCCTTGGCCGCCGCGCGCGCCCTGATGCGCAACAGCGACTTGCCTGCCGCCGAGATCGCGCGCCGTTCGCTCGAAATCGCAGCAGAGATCTGCATTTACACAAACAACGAAATCATCGTCGAGGAGATGAGCGGATGACGCTAGGGAACTTCACCCCGCGCGAAACAGTTGGCGAGCTCGACCGGTACATCATCGGGCAGCACAAGGCCAAGCGCGCCGTGGCCATCGCGCTCCGCAACCGCTGGCGCCGCCAACAAGTGGCGAGCGAGCTCCGCGATGAAATCGCACCGCGCAACATCATCATGATCGGGCCGACCGGTGTCGGTAAAACCGAAATCGCGCGCCGCCTTGCCAAGCTTGCGCGCGCGCCGTTCGTGAAGGTCGAAGCCTCGAAATTCACCGAGGTGGGGTACGTAGGGCGCGACGTGGAGTCGATGATTCGCGACCTCGTCGAAAACGCGATTCAGATCTGCGAGAAGGAAGCCCTCGAGTCTGTGCAGACGCGCGCGCAGGACGCGGCGGAAGAGCGGCTCGCCAAGATGGTCCTGGCCGTTCGACGGCCGCCCACTCAGACACAGCAAGCGGAGCCGAGTGCGCAAACCCACCAGTTTGGACCCCTGAGCTTCCAGATTACGCCGCAGCAGGCCCCGCAGGCGCAGCCCTTCTACTCGGACAGCGAGGTCAACGACATTCGGCAGCAGCTTCGGAGCGGGCAGTTGGATGATGCAGAGGTCGAGCTCGATGTCACCGACACCAATAACCCCTTCATGACGATCTTCGGGGCTCAGGGCACCGAAGAGGTGAACCTGCAGGACATGATGTCGCAGATGCCGGGCTTCAAGGGGCGGACGAAGCGACGCCGGATGAAGGTTCCCGATGCGCTAGAGGTTCTCCAGGACCAAGAAGCCAAGAAGCTCATCGACCACGACAAAGTTCAGCGAGACGCAGTGCAACGCACCGAGCAGGCCGGCATCGTGTTCTTGGACGAGATCGACAAGGTGGGCTCCGATCGCAGCCACGGCGGCCCCGACGTGTCTAGGGAAGGCGTGCAACGCGACCTGCTTCCGATCGTCGAAGGCTCGACGGTGAGCACGAAGTACGGCGTGGTCAACACCGATCACATTCTGTTCATTGCAGCAGGCGCGTTTCACGTATCGAAAGTTTCGGACCTGATTCCCGAGCTTCAAGGCCGCTTTCCGATCCGGGTCGAGCTCGACTCGCTCGAGAAAGACGACTTCATCAAGATTCTCACCGAGCCCAAGAACGCGCTGACCAAGCAGTATCAGGCGCTGATGGCGACGGAGGGCATCGAGGTCGTCTTCGAACCTGAGGCCATCGATGCGCTCGCTGGCTACGCCGCGGAGGCGAATCGACGCGCAGAGAACATCGGCGCACGTCGCCTCTACACCATCATGGAAGCGCTCCTCGAAGAGCTCTCCTACGACGCATCGGAACGCGCGCATTCGACGTACGCTGTGGACCTGGGCCGCGTCAAGGCCGCACTCGATCCGATCCTCGCCGACGAGGACCTGGCGAGGTACATCCTCTGATGCGAGTTGGATAAGCGGCGCAACTAGGTCGCTTCGAGGTCGTAGATCTTCCGGATCTCCGCCAGAACGTCTTGGAATGGGATCTCTAGGTCGCGCAGCAGCCCGTTCGCGATGTCGTAGACCCAGCCATGAACGATGGGGTGACCCGTTTTGAAGTAGGTCTTCTGGACGACGGCGGTTTTGATGACGTTGACGCACTGCTCCCGCACATTGAGCTCGATGAGGCGCCTGTAGCGAGCATTCTCGTCCGCGATTGCGTCGAGCTCGTGGTGATGGAGCCGGTAGACATCTCGAATCTCACGGAGCCAGCCGTTGAGCAACCCGAGATCCGCGGGTTGCATCGCGGCAGCGACTCCCCCGCAGCCGTAGTGCCCGCAGACTACAATGTGGTCGACGTTTAGGTGTCCAACCGCGTATTCGATGACCGACTGCGCGTTGATGTCGGTATTGACGACTAGGTTGGCGACGTTGCGGTGGACAAAAACATCGCCGGGATCGAGGCCCATGATTTCATTGGCCGGGACGCGGCTGTCCGCGC
>Ga0224508_10002723_pt1 | contig 14889 bp, 11 predicted proteins | sample SF_Jan12_sed_USG_4_FD_170157 | JGI IMG/M metagenome (GOLD analysis project Ga0224508, IMG submission 170157) | Sediment microbial communities from San Francisco Bay, California, United States - SF_Jan12_sed_USGS_21 | ecosystem: Environmental > Aquatic > Marine > Sediment | place: USA... | reverse complement strand
CTGCCTGTGTGTACAACGCGGGAAAACAGGAATCGACCGAAGTCACCGCACTGAAGGAGAGCGATGTCTACCCCGCGATGCCCGAGGACGGCTATGGCTGGGAGAAACTGTTCGCGGAGAGGATGTGCCGGCATTTTTCCGAAGACTACGGAATCGAGGTCAGGGTCGGTCGTTATCACAATATCTACGGTCCCCATGGTACCTGGGATGGAGGACGGGAGAAGGCGCCCGCGGCGATTTGCAGAAAAGTCATCGAGGCGAAGCTGTCCAATTCAGCGAAGATCGAGATCTGGGGCGACGGTCACCAGACACGCAGTTTCATGTATATCGATGACTGCATCGACGGCACGCTTCGCCTGATGGAGTCCGATATCGATCAGCCGTTGAATCTCGGTAGCGATCGGCTTGTCAGTATCAATACGCTGGTCGATCTCGTCGAGAGTATTGCTGGCGTTAAACTCGCTCGAAGGCATATTCTCGATGCACCGCAGGGCGTCCGCGGTCGAAACAGCGACAATACGCTCGTTCGATCGCTGATCGACTGGGAGCCGCATATATCGCTTGAGGAGGGAATCGAGAAGACCTACCACTGGATTCATGACCAGATGTCGAGTTCGGGAAACCGTTGAAAATTTCGACGGATCCTGCGTTCCTGTTCGTACACATACCACGAACAGCGGGGAGCAGCATAGCAGGCGCCCTGGCCCCGTATTGTATCGACGAACGGCAGCGCTATCCTTTCAGGCTTGTTGCAAACCTGTATCGACAACCGGACTGGAGGCGACATCATTTCGCAACGCATGCCCCGATATCGGTTGCCCATAAATACATACCGTCTTCGGAACTCTCGAAAATGTGCAAGTTCGCGGTGGTGCGAAATCCCTGGGATCAACTCATGTCGCGATACTGGCATCGAATTCGCAGAGACAACAGGCACTGGTACAGGCGAGGAAGTAACAACAGGCGAGACTTCATGGGATTTCTAACTATCGAAGCTGAAAAAATCGGGCGGCTGGCTGGCGCGACCCAGTTCGACATGATATCGACGGATGGTAGGCGAGTCGCCGTCGATCGCTTGATGCGCTTCGAGAACCTCGAGGAAGACTGGCGGAAACTAACAAAAGAGCTGGGCTTGGAGGCACCTCTACCTCACTGGAATTGGATCGAGCACCCCGCCAGGCAGAAGTTTTATTCGAACCGGGAAACGGCCTGGGTCGAGCGATACTGGGCGCGTGATATCGAAACCTTCGGCTATTCGTTCGACGATTGACTTCAAGCTCTTCGAATATTCAGAGACTCCCCGTTGACTGGCGATCCCGACCATGCAATTAACAAGGCCGCTAAAAATCAGAAGGTATTTCAACGACCACGAGATTCGGAAATTGCATATCGGCTGTGGTCGGCACATACTCGATGGATGGCTGAATGTGGACCGCAGACCGAAACGGGCCTGCGTCGTGAGGATCGATTTAAGGAAAAGGCTGCCCTTCGCCGACAACAGCTTCCAGTTCGTTTACTCCGAGCACTTGATCGAACATCTCGAGTACGTCGAAGGAGCTCGAATGCTCGCCGAGTGTCACCGGATTCTTGCCCCGGGCGGAAAGATTCGAATCTCAACGCCAGACCTGGATTTCCTGCTCGGATTGCAGGAGGAGAGCAGATCGAAACTGGAGGACGGGTACATTCGTTGGTCGGTGGAGGAACATGTTGCCGAGGCCCCGATTCAGGACCCGGCATTCGTGATCAACAATTTCTTCAGGGACTGGGGACATCGTTTCATCCACAGCAAGAACAGCCTGAATTACGCGCTGACGCAGGCGGGTTTCGTACGAATAACGCCATGCCGGATCGGCACGAGCGATTCGCCGGATCTTTGTGGGCTCGAGAATGTCGGTCGCATGCCCGACGGCTACCTGGAACTCGAATCCCTGGTTCTCGAGGCGGAGAAGCAATAGTGGGCTACGCGGCATGAAGCGCTTGTTACCCTATTTCAGGTATCTGAAGCCGGTCCGGCGGGTGTTTCTCTTTGCTATCGTTCTCGGCGCGATCAACGGGGTGGCCAGTGGTTTCGGGCTGCCTTTTGCCGCCGAGAAGGTATTCCCGATCCTGTTCGATAATGCCGGCTCCTCGACCCTGGAATTGTTCGTCGCGACCGCAGCGCTCCCGGTCGCGGTACTGATTCGAGGAGCTTCCGGATACCTGAACGGCTACCTGACGACATATTGCGCGTCCGAAGTACTGGTCGCCATACGGGCGCAGATTTTCGAAAAGGTTCAGACGGTACCCCTACAGTTTTTTCATCAGCAGCGTATCGGGGATATCGTGGCTCGTGTCATGGGCGATACGGCCACTCTTCAACGAACCCTGACCAATGCCGCCAACGATCTCGTCTGCCAGCCGCTGACCTTTATCAGTGCACTCGCTGCACTGGTGTATTTTTGTTTCGAAAACAGCAAGCTCGTTTTCGTTCTGTTCAGCCTCGGAATCATTCCGATCCTGATGCTGCCGGTCTGGTACACGGGTCATCACCTGGCGAAGAAATCGCGCCTCGTTCAGAGGCAGATCGGCGTCTTGCATACCGTCGTGCAGGAAAATCTAGGCGCCAGGAGCGAGGTTCGTCTGTTCAACTTGCTCGAAAGTCAGAACCGGCAATTCGAGACGGAACAGAGAGCGTTGCAAGACTATCAGCTCCAGGTGACCAAGTTTCAGGGACTCATGGCGCCCGCGGTCGAGTTCCTTTCGGTCCTGGGCATGACCATAGCGGTAGTGTATGCCGCCTATCTCGGCGTCAGCCTGGAAAGTTTTCTTCCGGTCGTCTTTGCGATCGCGATGACGTATCGACCGCTCAAGCAGTTCGGTCGAATACACAATCAATTTCGCGCCGGCCTGGCCTCGCTGGATCGCATCGAAATGATCCTGAATTACGACGATGAACTCGAGGATGCCCCCGAACCCGTCGCGCACCGGATCGAGCGCGCCAGCATCCGCTTTCGAAACCTGTCCTTTCGGTACCGGAACGCGCCGGAACCGGCGCTACGGGACATCGATTTGCAGATTCCGACGGGAAAGGTCGTAGCGCTCGCCGGACCCAGCGGTTCGGGAAAAACTACTTTGGCGAACCTGATTCCGCGCCTGTACGATGCCACCGAGGGCAGCGTCGAGATTGACGGGATCGATGTGCGCCGTTACTCCAAGCAGGATCTGCGTGCGCAAATTGCGGTCGTTCCCCAGGAACCGGTTCTTTTCAACGATACCTGGCGTAACAATATTGCCATCGGCCGGCCGGAAGCAACGGACGAGGAAATTCTCGATGCCGCGAGAAGCGCCTATGCCGACATGATTATCGACCGCCTCGGCGGTGGGCTCGATGCCATCGTCGGCGATCGCGGGGAGCGCCTTTCCGGGGGAGAGCGGCAAAGACTGGCGCTCGCGAGAGCATTCCTCAAGAATGCGCCGATCGTCATTCTCGACGAAGCGACGGCCAGCCTCGACAGCGAAAGCGAGTCGATGATCCAGGAGGCGCTCGAAAGGCTGCTTAGCGGCAGAACCACGATTGTCATCGCGCATCGCCTGAGTACCCTTCAGAACGCCGAGCATGTCATCCTGCTCGATCATGGCAAGCTCGAGGCGACCGGTGATTTTACGCAACTACTGGAAACAAACGAAAAGTTTCGCGCCCTCTATGCGGACCAGACCAGGATACCCGGCGGCGATTGAAAACCCCGGCATGGGTCAGGAAATCGATGAGATCCACGGGCTAGCGCTTTCGTAACAGGTAAAGCTGGATCGGCGAATAGCATCCCATCGGCGGCAGGAACGAAAAGAATCTTACCAGGTGGGTGTTGTAGACAATGTCGGCCCGGGTGACGGCCGGGTATAGCGCGCGGCTGATGAAATAGTGCGAGCTCAGGAAATTTGTCGGTGGCAGACCCTCGCCCGCGGCTTCGGTATCCACGACGTCAAAGTGTCTCCCGATCGTTTCGAGAAACCATTCCTTGTCGAACCACAGGTTGTGATACGGCTGCACGTTGGGCGGCAAGCCCAGTTCGGCGCGCGCTTCATTGAGTTCGGCCAGACCGTCGGTAAATCCCTCGATACACAGGTAGTAACCGCCCGTGTCGAGGATTCGAGCGACTTCCGAAAAGGACTTTGCCTGCTCGTCGCGGTCCATGACGTTGATTATGCAACGTTCCGTAACCACCATGTCCCACCTCGCATCGTCGAAAGGTAGGCAACGGACGTCTCCCTGTTCGATCTTGCAGTCTTCGATACCGCGAGCCCGGGCAATGTCGATCAACTCGGGTGTGTAGTCGAGTCCTTCGAGGTCGAGTTCGGGAAACTCTTGCGACAGCAGTGATAGCAGGTATCCGTTGCCGCAACCCAGGTCCAGCAAGTTCGTCACGGGTTTCGCTTGCCGGGTCAGGTAGGTGACGATACTCCGTATGGCCTCGATTTCGTTGGCCCGGGTCGTCAGGTCCCGCATGGTGGAGGTGCCCGCTACTCCCTCCTGCTCCGCCTCCTTTCGATAGTGGCCCAGGATGATCTCGTTGCGGGAAGACACTGACTTGGGATCGCTCATATCGAGTCCTTGTTGCGGAAGCTCTGTAAAAGGCAGAGGCTCCCGAGCGTGTGAACGATCTGTCGGCGTACCGAAGACGGAGCCTTTGACTCGATCCCGTTTTGCCCGGTTCCTGTTGCTGCCGCGTCGGCTCATGGGCGGGGAAAGCCGGAAACTCGAGTGGATTTCAGGCTTTCGAAGAAGCGAAAAATACCATCATCGAGATCGATCTTCGGCGTATAGCCCAGAATCCTTTTTGCCTTTTGAAGATAGGGTACGCGCCAGTTTACGTCGCGCTCCGAGGTGCGATCCGCCTTTTCGTAAGGTACGAGTTCCGGAATGGGGCCGCGGTTATCGGACAGGGCTACGATCTTTCGGCCGAGCTCGAGTATCGTGATGCCCTCGGTATCGTTGCCCAGGTTGATGACTTCCCCGTTGGCCTCGGGAGAGAACAGGGCAAGGGTCAGTCCCTCGACGAAATCGTCCACCGAGCAAAACGCCCTGACCTGTTGCCCGCTTCCGTAGACCTGCGGTGGACGTCCCTCGATAGCTGCCCTCACGAAGCGCGGGATCACGAATTCTTCGGATTGATCCGGACCATAGACGTTGAACGGCCGGAGAATGCTGTAGTCGAAGCCGTAGCGTGTCGCGTAGGCCTGGATATATTCCTCTCCCGCCAGTTTCGACACCGCGTAGACGGATTTCGGGCAGAGCGGAGAGGTCTCGGAAAACGGCTCTGTTCCATTCTCCCCGTAGACTTCCGACGATGACGTAAAGATCAGTTTGCGAACGTCGTTCGCGAGGCAGGCATCGAGAACGTTGCGGGTCCCGGTAATATTCGTTTCCAGGCATTTGAGGCGGTCCCGATCCGAAAGCCTGACGCCGAGGAAGGCAGCCAGGTGAACCACGATGTCGCAATCCTTCATGGCTTGCTCGAGGACGGGAACGTCCAGGATGTCACCCTGGATGCTGGTATATCCTCCCACGCGGTTCGGCCGAACATCGAGGGCGCGAATTTCCAGGCGTTTTTCGGTTTGCTCCTGGAGCAGTCGTCGCAGCAACCCAGTTCCGATGAACCCGGCGCCTCCTGTCACCAGGATTCGAGTCAGGTCCTCCATCAGGATCCGCTCATAATATTCAGCAGGGCTTCGATGACCCGGTCCACTTCCGATTCCTCGAGTCCAGGATACATGGGGATAGACAGCGCCGTATTCTCATACAGCGATGTGTTCGGGAAATCACCCTCTCGACGATCCGACGCGAAAACCTTTTGACGATGGAGAGCAGGATAATAGAGCCTGGCGCCGACCCCCGACTCGGCCAGTCGCGCGATCAGCGTATCGCGATCTATTCGAAGGTGTTCAGGATCCAGCCTAAGGGTATACAGCTGGTAATTGATGTCCTTGCTCGAGCGGGCCCATGGGGTGACCAGCGCATCGCAGCTAGCCAGGGCGCTTGTATACCGATCTGCAATTGCGCGCCGCCGGGTGACAGCCGACTCGAGTTTTTCGAGTTGGACCAGGCCAATAGCGCCCATCACCTCGGGCATTCGAAAATTTAGACCGAGACTGTCCCATTTGAACTTTCCGGTATCGCCGAATTCGCGGATACGGCGAGCCCGCTCCGCCAGGGTGCTGTCATTGGTGACCAGCATACCGCCTTCACCGGTCGTCATCGGTTTCGAAGGCGTAAAACTGAAAATTCCGATATCTCCGAGAGTACCAGCGCGGCTTCCGCTATACTCGGACAAGTGGGCCTCGGCGGCGTCTTCGACGACTCGCAGGTCGTGCCGTCTTGCCACTTCGAGGATTTCGCCCATTTCCGCCGTCTGCCCCGCGTAGTGAACCGGCACTATCGCCCTGGTTCGAGGAGTGATCGCCGCTTCGAGCTGCCCGGGATCGATACAATAGCTCTGGATATCGATGTCGACGAAAACCGGTCGCGCGCCCAGGTACATGGCGGCGGTGGCCGTGGAAACAAAGGTCATGTCGGGCACCAGGATTTCATCGCCGTCGGAGATCCCGAGCGCCGCGTAGGCAACCAGTAGCGCGGAGGACCCGGAATTGACTGCCACGGCGTGCCTCGCACCAAGCAGATCCGCAAAGCGTTGTTCGAATTCTTCTACCCGGGGGCCCGCAATCAGCCAGCCCGACCTGACCACCTCGGCAGCCGCGGCTGCTTCGTCGTCGCCAATCCAGGGACGACTCAAGGGGATGGCCTGGCCCGACGAGGCCTCATTCGCATTCCTGAAATCCGGCTGCTGCGAAACCATGGCTTAGTCGATCCCGGCTTGCGGCCAGCTAAAGCGGGCCGGATTTTCAACGCATGCGCGGTCTGTGGGTAGTGGGTTCACGATAATTCAACCTTGGTCCTTGCCTGCTATCTCGGGATACTCGAGACGACTTTCCCATGCGCTCGAAACCGAACAGAGGCCATCCAATTCTTCGGCATGCCACAGATTGCCGGGCGCGCCCGAATCTAACCTAACGATAATTCGCTCGGCAGGTTGTATCGAGCGTGCAAGCACGGCCGGTTCGTTATCATGTTAGTTGCCTGGGCATCGGAACCGTCACAACTGGAACCAGGATGCCGGCTTTTGGGCTTTGGGGGCGATGATACTCGAAAATTTTGTAGGTTCCAAGCCGCGCAAAACGGGCCGAACACGGCCTGTTCCGTGCCTGCCAACGCCGAACGAAAGTCGGCGCGAGGGTGGTATTCGCTGTTTCAATCAGGCAGTATCTGACGCTGCTATTGTCGCCAGGTTAATATGAACAAGGACATCACCTTCGTCGTCACCAGCGCGGGTCGATTCGATTTGCTTGAGGTGACGCTCGACAGTTTCTTCGAGTACAACACGGCGCCCATCGCGAGATACGTTCTTACCGAGGATCGCGGGGGCAAGTCGGTGATAGAGATGCTTCAGAAGTACCCGGCCGAGTTCGATGTCTTCGTCAACGATCCGCCGATCGGCGCTTTCAAGAGTATCGACAGGGTCTACGGCACGATAACGACGCCGTACATTTTCCATTGCGAAGATGACTGGCGATTTTTTCGCTCGGGTTTTATAGAAGAATCCATGGTTTTACTCGATGCTTGTTCACATATATCCATGGTGCTCAACCGGCGACGAGGACAAACACCCATGTCGGACCGGATCTACCAGGGCGAGGTTCAGCAGTACCAGGGCATCAAGTTTCGATGCGCGCCAATGCTGGCCCATCCGCACTGGCTTGGCTATTCCTTCAATCCGGGCCTAAGACGCCTGTCGGATTACCGGAAGATGGGTTCGTTCGGTCGTTGGGGGGTAGAGATCGACGCCAGTATCTACTTCAAGCGACAGGGTATGACCATGGCCACGCTTGAGGATCCGGCCTGCGAAACCATCGGCCAGGGGCGTCATATCAGCGATCCTGCCCTGACCCGAAACTGGCGCAGCCTTTTCTACCAGAAGCAACGCACTCTGGCGCATCACCTGGAGAACACGCTTAAAAGGCTAGGTTTGCGCAAGCCCCGGTGAGTATTTAAAGAGAAACTCGATCGATCGCATGGCCATGCAGGGTAGTCACTTTCCCCTGGCATCGAAAGCGTCCAGAACCACAGTCAGTTCGTTCGGGTCGATCCGGTAATCCTGCGGCCCCATGAACCTGCCATGATTATCCTTGCTCTTGACGAACCGGTAGTCGAGTTGCATTCGTGTCGCCAGGCGATAGAAGAGATCGATATTGGCCGCCGGAAACAACTCGATCACCTTCGTCCCAGGCGTGCAGAACACCAGGTTCGCGAGCCCACCACCGTGCGGCGCGACGACGATCTCCGCGTTGCCAAAAAGGCTCACTTGTTTGCGAAAAGGCAGCTCCTCCGTCCGGATTGCCTCGAATCCGTATCTCGACAAGCAGGAAACGAGCTCCGGTTCGTTGGTCACGCGGCGATGAGTGGCACTATCGCGCGACACGTAAAGTCTCCTCGGCGAGGATCCTGGACCTTCGTCCTGCGCGACTAAAAAGTTACCGCGCAGGAAGTCGATCGACCACTTTGAGTATTCCAGTCCCGGCATGACCCGATGGCAGGGTACGACCAGGTTCGGAGTTACGATTGCGCCGATTTCACTGGCGTTGATCAGCCTCGATTCGTCAATGTCCAGAATCTTCAGGGTTTCTCGTTGAAAAGGCAGCTTCGTGCTGACAAAGAACGGGCCGTTCTCAAAACCTGCCTGTCGCGCCATTCCCAATCGCGGAAGCACGTCGAATATCCAGTGAAAGTAAAATCGCTGGTTCGATGCGACAAGCGATACGACATCGTGCCCAAACTCACGGATGCCGGGGAGCAGGTGGTGGGGTCGTGACACGATTCTGTGTCTCTTGTGCGCTGATCTGTCGATGATCTCGAAATCGTGCGACGCCTGTTCGATAAACCGCCCCTGTCCGTTGAAAACCGCGCCTGTCGACAGTGCGATTCCGTCCGGCACGCAGACCAGTCGGGTGGGGGTAATTTGATTGGTGATCGAAACAGACCATTCGCTATCGTCGAGAGTCGTCGGTGGAGTCGGCGCATCGAACAGCGGCGTGTCGGGATACTCGCAAAGGATGGACGGAGTAGAAGATGCCTCGATATAGGGCATGATCCCGGTTAAGGCGAAAATCTTTACGGGATCGAGGAACCTGCCCAGGAGTTTCGTTAGCAGTTTTGCTACCCACAGTTGCAATCGCATCGACCGGGCAATCTTCATCGGCGTCTCAGGTGAGGACTCGGGGATTTCCTGCCGTGGCCGAGTCGAGTCTCTCGATCAGTCTCTGCGCCTGGACTTTCGCGTCCTCGATGCCGATGTCGTTCAAACCGAAATGAATGCCATCGCGAACCTTGTCCGGGTCGGGTTTGAAGCAGAATTCCGTGATGGCGTCATCGGGTATGACGTACTCCGGCGGCGTATGGGTAAAGATGACAAGGGCAGGACATTCGACCGCAAAGGCCAGGTGCATCGGCCCCGTATCCCCGGTGACGATGAATTTGGCGAGTGTCATGATTTCCGCCAGGTTTTCGAATGACAGGGGAGGCAGGATCATGGCGTGGCTGCGGTTATCCATTTGCGTGTACGCTTGCCTGGCGAGCGCTTCCTGTTTCGGATTGCTGATTAATAAAACCCGGTAGCCATGCGTTCGGGACAGCCAGTCTCCGAGTTGCGCGAAACGGCTTGCCGCCCAGATCTTTCTCGAGTGACCTGCACCGATGTTAAAGAGTGCGAACGGTCGATTCGATAGCGAATCAACAAGCGATTTCACAACCCCGGATTGTTGTGCGGAGCGAAAATAGAAGCGAGGGCTGGGCGCCTCCAATGCCGGCTCGATGCCGAGGGGCGCCAAGATATGGGTAAATCCCTGTCCCCAGTGCGGGCAGTTCCGCGGGTGCTCCGCTTGGTGGGTGTAGACATGGTGTTGTTCGATCCACTGTCTAATCGAGGGCCTGGGACTGGCGAAACCCAGTCGATATCTTGCCTGCGCTTCTTTCATGACATGCAGGCTTTTGCCGCCGCCGTAGAAGTTGATCATCAGGTCGAACCGCTGATGTTTCAGCCAACGCATGATGCGCCAGGCCCTGAACCAGGCAACCAGGTTGGGCCGTCTTCTCGAAGCCATTTCCAGAATACGATCGACGTCCGGATGATGGCGCAACAAGGGCGAACGACCTCTGTCGACCAGTACAGTGATATGTGCACCGGGACAGGTGCGCTTGAGTCTTTCCAAGGTAGGGACTCGCAGTAACGTATCGCCGACTAGGCCGAACCAGACAATACAAATGGTCTCGATCTGCTCGAGTGCGACAGATCCGCCGTCATGGTCGCTTGCACGCACGGCCACAACGAGTTAACCGGCCGCCACGATCTGGCCGTCCTCTCTGAAGGCAAGGATCTTGCGGTAGAAATCCATGTTGGCCGCCCTCGATTCGGCAAGCGCGTTCTCGTAGGATCGGGCGCGGCCGGCCGCTGCCTCGATCTCCGTGGCATCATCGACGATTTCCGGCTGGTGCCTAAGACCGAAGAACTTGTTGGAAAACGGTTTGATGACGACAACCCGCTTCCCTAGCAGGGTCCCCCAATAGGCGCCATGGTAAGTGTTCGTCACCACAGCTTCGGCAGAGCCGAGGAATTCGACTACCCGGCCCAGTCGTTCGAGCGGGGCGCCCACGGTCTCGTTGGTCATGACGGGATAGGGCAAATCGAGTTGAGCATCGAGGTGGCCGTAGTAAACGATGTCGTGTCTGGTTTCGAATTTCCGATCGAATTCGTCTCTCATGCACGATGCGCAAGGCACCCATCTATTGTAGAAACGATCGCGCAGACCGATGAGCACGTTGGCATGTCCCTCGAGTTTTCCGAGGATGGCGTCGTACGCGGTATCGCGACTACGATGGTCGTTGATCCCCATACCCCAGATAATGACCGGAATGGTCGAGGGCACACGTTTCGCGATCTTGTGAAGTCGCTTCCAGGTTTGCCGATCGTATATGCCGCCACCGCCTATGATGATCATGGAGAGTCCGTCGATGAAGGGGTCGACCCGTTGGCCGAGATCGGCAATTACCGATTCGTCGCCGAATGCAAAGTAGTCGAGAGGCTGAGAGAAATTCTCGGCGATGTTGATTCGTCCGTAATTGCGAAAGCCGAAATTGACGATCATCTTGCGTTCCTGTTGAGAAATTTCTGCATGTTTTTCCGGCGACAATACATGTCGTGTTCAGAACTACCACAATGTGTCATCCCGGCCCTGCAACAGTTCGGTGACAGGTACGGAACTCGCAATAGAAACCCGATTGCCGGTCAAAGGCGGCTAGCAGGTATCACCGAATTTGCAGGACAACCCGAACACCCACGGTGATATGCGGAGAAAAATCCCTGGGGGACGTAGTCACTCGAAGGGTGCATGTCACGGAGACTGGAAAACGTTGAAATCCAAATGCAGGCCCAAGTATTTATTCGATATAGCTGTATTAGTGCAGTTTATACAAATCGATAAGTTTATCGCTACTGATAGATTGAGACAATAGAGTTCGGTTAACTTGAGCATCATGCCGCGTAACCATATGAATGGTAAATAAAATCTGGCGTTTTCGGGTGGTGTCCGGCTTTCAGCCGTAACCGGAAGCCACCGGTTTTAGCCGGTGGAGTGTTCACTCCTGAATCTAAAGTTGCCAATTCACCGACTAGTTTCGGGTCGCGGCCCATTCCGTGCCGGACTTTTGCCGGGGTCAGCTATGCTTTGTACTGCATGGTCGTGATATTTGCAACAGACGCCACCAGCATTAAGGCAAAAAATCAGATACTTACGTATCCGATCCTTATCTACGAACCAGGCGGTCGCGATTACGGTTTCTGAACAGGAATAGTGCGTTGACAAGTGGCGACAATTCCATCGCTTGTTCGACGATGGCCACCAGGCCATTGATCGACTTGCGAAGGTCCACCGGATCGCGATGCAAATATTCTGTGTCCGGATCGATAAATCAGCGTACCGATGTAATCTACTGTGCATAGGTGGAGTTCGGCGGACGTTTACAGCTAAAGCATGCCGAATCAATGTAGATAATTTGTAGGGAACGGTACTGCATTGTTATGCATCGTAAGGCATTCTATTGCAACGGGTGCCAGCATAAGCGATTGATTTATGACAACAATTACTTTGCCTTGTCATTCTCATAATGATGGGGTCCCCTGTTCAAATCAGGGCGTAGCCACCATTTTTGGACACCGTGAGCACGCCGATTGCGGCGTTGGATTATTCCTCGGACCGATCGCGTAGCTTGAGCTACGCTCACGGTCACTCGTCAAAATCCGCCTTGCACTCGACACTCTCGCGACGGCCAAAAAAAACTTCAGTAGTTTCGGATCATGATCTTTGTCAAATCAGGGGTAGCCACCTTAATTGATTCTGGACTGACAATTACTCCGCGTTGAGCCAGTAAAATTTCAATATCTCGACGGCTAAGATTGATTCGAAAGTAAAGCCACACAGAATATTGAATTATTTCTGCCTGGAAACGAAATCTTTTATCATTGGTGAATTTGTCATCTGCAAATTATCGCTGAAATGTAGTTTTGTTGGCAGTACCGTAAATCGATGATGTTCCCAGGATAAGTGCCCTCTCAAAATGTCTGCCCGAAAAACAGGTAAGCTGATCGATGGCCACTTTCCGCAGCACCGTATGCGAGATATAGCGGTCCCAACAAATTGTCAAACACTACAAAAATACTTCCACCGGCCCTTGTATTGTCGAATCCGATTTCTCCGGAATCCTGCCACACGTTACCTATCTCGATAGATGCACCCAGATAGATCGACGTATCGAGAACAGGTAAAGTTTCTTCTCTAAGTCGATGATAATAAAGCAGGCGGCCGATACCATAGTGCTTTCCATTGAGTTCGTTCGGGCTATAGCCTGAAAGACTGAACAACCCACCAAGTGAAAAAGGGCTTATGCCGGTAGTTTCATCCTTTAAGGTTCTTCCAAGACTCCACCAATGCAATATAGTGTTATTTTCCCAGGTCTGCGGCTTCAGAAATAACAACTCAGCAAGATCAAAGGTTTCATCGGAACCAAGATCCTCCCGTGCCCCGAAAAAGCTCAAGTTCATTGCTGTACCCGTCCTCGGCACGGCAAACCGATCTATGGTATCATAAGAAAAACCTGCTGTTATGCCGCTTATTTCACTGGAATCTTCTTCAAACTCCTCCGATCCAATCCGGAGTTCAGAGTCACTCTTCAAGCGAGTGATACCTGCTCGCAACTCACCCCAGTTTCCGAGCTGGCGCCCAGCGTCCAGTGACAAACTTATTTGATCGATACCGATTTTCGAAATTTGTGATCCAGTATCATTAAAGACTGACGAACCCGAACGTAGAAACTCGATTCTGGGATTGACAAACCAACGCGATGAAAAACCCAAAGGTTGATAGAGTTCTGCGAAGATTCTTGGCGAATCTCCAATCTGGACTTCTGTGCGAACTTCTCCCCCCATCATGTTAATCTCTGTTTGAGTGGATCGCGCTGCAAGATTGTAGCTACTGTTACCATCAAAATCGTCTTCCAGGTTAATACCAAATCGCAGATAGTTTGGTCCCCAGCTTTTCTCTGTAGTTCGAACCAGGAGGGTAGTAACGTCGTTGTCGTTGACCACATCGTAGGTTACAGTTTCAAAGGTGCCAAAACCGTAAATATCACTTATATCTGATTCCAATCGATCGAGGTAAAGCAGTTTGCCTTCCTGATCATTCAAACGCATGGCAATAACCTTAGCTGATAAAGTTGATTCATTTTCAACCACCATTTTTTCGATTAATGGCGGACGATGACGTCTTTCTTCAAGTCCTTCTCTATGACGAAAATATTCCTCAATCGATACAGAGAGCTTCACCAGATTACGAGTAAATTCGCGTGCCTTGTGTTCGCCTAATCGTAGGGCCTTCACCATTTTTTGAAAATCCTGTACGCCAAAGTCTCCAAGGTCCGGGGAGATCAGGATATCGTTTGGTGTCAGCAGCGCAGCTTGATCCCGTGCACGCGCGCTGATAAGTATGGTCAGCATCTGTCTTGAGACCGCAAGAGCCGATTTGAGTCGTTCTTCGGGCAACGGTGGGAAACCCACATCGACAACTATGAGTACATCGGCTCCCATCTCTCGGACCACTTGAACCGGCAGATTGTTGACGACCCCTCCATCGACTAGAATGCGCCCGTTGTGCCGCACCGGCTTAAATATACCCGGTGCAGACATACTGGCACGCATCGCATCCGCAAGGTCTCCCGAATCAAGCACAACGGCGTCGCCGGTTACAATATCGGTTGCTACCGCACGAAAAGGAATCGGAAGATCATCGAAACTATCGACGGTAATTACCGGCAGCGTTAGTCGTTTTAACGCGATTTCGAGATTTTGGCCTTGAATAAAACCCTCGGGGAATATCAAACCTGATTCATCGAAGCCGATATCGAAGTCCACGAGAAATCCATTGTCATCGCTTTTTCGTCGAAAGGAACGTTTCGCACGCGGTGGACGATCAGTTAGTAACTTTGCCCAGTCGGCTGATTCGATAACCCGCACTATCTCATCTGCAGTCATGCCCGACGCGTACAAACCACCAACTATCGCCCCCATACTGGTACCGGCGACATAGTCCACCGGAATTCGCAGTTCCTCGAGAACCTTAATAACACCTGCATGTGCGGCGCCCCTGGCACCCCCGCCACTCAATACGAGTCCAATTGTTGGCCGGTTCTCTAGTTCTTCGTTTTGAGCACCATTGCTCGCAGTGGCGAACGGCAACAACATGGGTATGCAGAAA
>Ga0224508_10002722_pt1 | contig 14889 bp, 15 predicted proteins | sample SF_Jan12_sed_USG_4_FD_170157 | JGI IMG/M metagenome (GOLD analysis project Ga0224508, IMG submission 170157) | Sediment microbial communities from San Francisco Bay, California, United States - SF_Jan12_sed_USGS_21 | ecosystem: Environmental > Aquatic > Marine > Sediment | place: USA... | reverse complement strand
ATAAAGAGGACGATAACTGATGGCTTTTACGGGCACCTTTACACGCACCGTCAACGAGGATCTGGCGGCAACGGGTCAATCAAACGCGGTTCATGCGAGCACCATCGACCTGATGCTTTCCGGCACTTGGGCGGGCACGGCGCAGGTTCAGACGCAGAACGAGACAGATGGATCATGGATCGACATGGAAGGCTCTGACGGCACGTTCACGGCGAATGCCGCCAAGGTTATCGAATGGGCAACGCCGCGCCCGACGCGCATCGACTGGACACGGACATCAGGAACATTGACCGTCATGCTGGAGGCCATCGGCAAGGGTGCCAATTGACCTTGAGCCTCTGACTTATGAGGCTACCGAATATATCTGCCTCCATTTGCGAGACCGGGACGCCCAGGAAATATACGGACTGCGCTGGACAGACAGCCCGCTTGCTCTCGCGCAGGATACCTATTCGATCATCGCACAGCATGGCGTCGGCTGGGTCGCTTTATGGGATGGCAGGCCGGTTGCCACGCTCGGCATTGTCGAGAAATGGCCACGTGTCTGGCAGGTCTTCTCGTATGGCACGGATGACTGGCGTCGGTCGGTCCTGACACTTTCACGTCATGGCAAGACTGTCATCAAGGATTATCTCTTGAGCAGGGATGCGCACCGGCTGGAGTGCGAGACGCATTGCGAGCATATCGACGCACACCGCTGGCTTGAAATGATGGGCGCCGAGAAAGAGGGTATCCGTTCAGGCTACGGCAAGGACGGCTCGGATTATATCACTTACGTCTGGAGACAATGAAATGTGCTTTTCGTCACTTCCAAGCCCGCAGAAGCCGCCGGCGCCGCCGAGCAAGCTTGATACGCGGCTGTCAGCCTTCCGTGAACAGCGGGACAGGCAACGCACTGCCGCGCGATCCGGTCGCCGGTCCACCATCCTGACGGGCGGTGAAGATACGGCAACGGGTGCTGTGCGCAACAAGACGCTGTTGGGCTCCTGACATGCCTGCGGTCGCCGAGGCCATTGTCAAGCGCGCCGAGGGTCTGAAATCCGGCGTTGAGCGCAAGCAGTTCGAAGACCACGCGCAGCAGATCGCCGAGCTGGTCATGCCGCGCAAGGATGCGTTCTATAACGAGAACACGCCCGGCGAGAAGAAAATGCAGCGGGTCTATGACCCGACCGGCATCCATTCAAATGAAATGCTGGCGGCTGGCCTGCACGGCATGGCGACAAACCCAGCAACACGATGGTTTGGCATCAGGCTGCTTGATGAGGAACTGATGGAGCGGGATGATGTCAAGGAATGGCTGTCATCCATTGAGCGCATCATGTTCCGCGAGATGCATGCGCCCGGGCCGAAGCTGACCACGCATCTGCACGAATTGTATCTGGATCTCGGGGCCTTCGGAACCGGCGTGATGTTCATCGGCAAATCAGCCAATGATCAGCTGCTGTTCCAGACACGCCACCTGGGCGAGTGTTTCATCGATGAGAACGCGGAAGGCCGGGTCGATACAGTTTATCGCTGTTTCGAGATGAACGTGCGTCAACTGTGGCAGATGTCTGAAGACAAGGACTGGAGCCTGTCATCCAAGACCGCGAAGATGGCGGAAAAGCAGGAGTGGAACCAGAAGGTCAAGGTCATTCATGCGGTCTATCCGCGTGCTGAACGGGAGAAGGGCAAGGAAACCGCCGACAATATGCCGTATGCTTCCATTTACCTGGAAGAGGCTGAACAACATATCCTGCTTGAGAGCGGGTTCGAAGAGTTCCCTTACGCCGTGCCGCGCTGGTACAAACAGGCCGGCGAACGATATGGTCGCTCACCCGGCATGACGGCATTGCCTGATGTCAAGATGCTTCAGGAGATGATGAAAACGACGCTCAAGGCAGCGCAGAAGATCGTTGACCCGCCTCTGCAGGTGCCGGATGATGGTGTTGTCGGTCCGGTCCGCACGATCCCCGGCGGGTTGAACTTCCTGCGGCCCGGTTCCGAGATACGGCCTCTTATCACAGGCGGGCAGATCGGCCTGTCTGAGGAAATGATGGAGCAGGTCCGCAACCGCATCAGGACAACGTTCTTTGTCGATATCGTGCAGGTTGCACCGCCCGATGTGAATATCACGGCAACGGAGTTCATGCAGCGCACACAGGATCGTATGCGACTTCTGGGTCCGATCATAGGCCGCATGGAGGCTGAGCTATTGGGACCGATGATCAACCGCAATTTCGGCGTGCTGTCACGGATTGAAGGTAAACTGCCGGAAGCTCCGGATGGCGTGGAGGATCAGGAGTTTACAGTCGAATATGTCTCGCCTATCGCGAGCGCCCAGCGCGCCGCCGAGGTTGATGGTTTCATGCAGTACATGCAGGAGATGGCGTTGATCGCGCAGGCCAACCCGCAGGAAGCGTCGAACATCAGCGCGCGCATTGAATGGACGAAAATCCCGGAATGGGTCGCGGATCGCCGGCGCATCGATCCCGAGCTGATCTTGTCTGATGAAGAAGTAGAGGCGAAGCAGCAGCAGAATGCCATGCAAAATGCCGTCAGTGCCGCGCCTGATCTTGCCAAGGCAACCAAGGATTTCGCTGATGCTGGCAAGTCGGTCGCTGAAGCACAGGCGATACAATGAACTTTATTCAGTTTACCCATGAAAGTGGGCGAGCAATACTTGTGAATGCAGACCATATCATTGCGGCTTACAACAAACCGAGCCGAAACGTCCGATTGCAATTGACGGACGGTGAAGAAATAGGTGTTCGGGATACGCCGCAAGAGGTACGAAGCAAGCTGGTTCCGCCGGCACCATGAGTTATTCCAAGGAGCAGCGCTGCCGCGATTGCCGGATTGTCTTCTCAAGTGAGGAAGGCGAGCGTGTGCTGGGCTGGCTGATCGACAGCAATGGCATTCTGAAGGCGAACTTTTCAACTGATCCCTACGTTCATGCATTCAACGAAGGCCGCCGCAACGCCGTGCTGGATATTCTATCGATGATGAATGCCGAGCCAAAGGATTTCCGCGACTTGGCCAGACTAGCCCAGGAGGCACCAGACGAATGAGAATGACCATAGACAGAGAGATTGGCGCTTATGTCATCAGCATCGATGAAGACAGAGACCATGCGCTTGTACTGCCGGTGGCTGCTGTTGAGCACATGACCAAGACCAAGTTGATGCGGGCAATCATGCATTGGTTCAACAACACCATGAATGCGCCTGTTCCGATTCCGACGGCGCCAAAAACGCCGGCAACCAAGAAGAAGGCAACCAAGAAGAAGGCAACCAAGAAGAAGGCAACCACGAAAGGAAAATAAGTGGCTGACGACAACCCTACGCCTGTTGACGCGGATAACGTTGACCCGCCCGCAAATGCAGATAACGTTGGAAATGATCCAGCACCGCAAGATCCGCCGAAGGCAGATACTCCGGTTCCACCATCCCCATTGGCACTACCGGATGACCTGAAAGACCACCCCAGCCTGAAGAAGTTCAATCTTGAAGAGGGCGTCGAGGGTCTGGCGAAATCCTATGTCAACCTTGAGCGACTGGTTGGCAAGGAAAAGGTTCCGATTCCCGAGACGGACAGCGATTGGGACATGTGGTTCAAGGCTGCCGGGCGCCCCGATACGAAGGACGGCTATGTCTTTGAAGAGCCGAAGGATATCCCGGAGGGCATGGAATTCTCTCAGGAAATGTCCGACCAGTTTGCCGAGTGGGCCTATGACAAGGGCCTGAACCAGACACAGGCGCAGGGCTTGCGTGGCGACCTGATGAAGTATCTCGGCGAAGCGCACGAGGTGCAAACCCGGTCCGTCAAGGAACGCATGGAAGCTGCTGAGGCGGCTATCAAACGTGAATTCGGCAATGCCTACGAAGACAAGGTGAAGGTGGCCAAGGGCGTCGTTGACAGGTTCATGGGCGATGAGTTCAAGGAGTTCCTTGACGACAGTCAGTTTGGCAATGACCCGCGCATGATCCGTGGCTTTGCCAATCTCGCGGCCAAGCTGGGCGAAGATGTCAATCTGACCGGTCAACATGATACGCTGACACCGACCGACTACAAGGCGCAGGCGGCAGAATTCAGGACGAAGAACGCTGCTGCATTGATGGACAAGTTTCACCCGGACCATAACCGCCTCGTGAAGCAGTTGACCAACTTGACGGAAAAAGCATTTCCGGGGGCGGCGGCATGAAGGAACTGAAACGATTCCGTGACAATGGCATAGCGCTGACGCTATCGCTTGAGTACGATGGAACAGTGCGGACGGAGATATTCATTCGCAAGACGAAACATTGGGCCTCCGAGGTCCATGAGAATCTCGACGATGCCTTAGCATGGTTGGAACAGAAGTCTTCCATCCCGGCGCAAAGGCACTATGTCGAACCGAAGCGCGGGCCTGGACGGCCCCGTAAGACTCCTGAAGGCAGCGGACAACCGGAAACGGCCCGCACGGACCAGACGGCGCTGACTGAGCGTTAAGCAGAAGAAAGGGTCCGCATTCGCGGGCAACCCGTTCGACAAACCCTGAAACCGTAACGATTGGAGGGACATGATGTCCATTCAAGTCACAACGGCGTTTGTTGAACAATACTCGGCAAACGTCGACATGCTATCCCAGCAGATGGGCTCGCGCTTGCGTGGGGCTGTTGATGTTGAGATGGTCAAGGGCAAGAATGCCTTTTTTGAGCAGATCGGCTCTACCACGGCCAGAAAACGGACATCGAGGCACGCTGACACCCCGCGTATGGATACCCCACACGCAAGGCGTCGGGTCTCGCTGTTCGATTATGATTGGGCAGACCTGATCGACGATGAAGACAAGATTCGGATGCTGATCGATCCGGCTTCGCCATATGCGCGGGCCGGGGCGGCGGCGATGGGCCGGGCTATGGATGATGAAATCATCGACAATGCGGACGGTACTGCGTACACTGGCGTCGATGGATCGACTTCCACGGCTTACGATTCTGGCATGACCGTTGATGTGCAGATCAGATGGCCCGGCGTTTCGGCGGCGGACCTTGGTCTGAACGTGGCCAAGCTGCTTGAGGCAGGGCGGAAGTTGACCGCAAACGAGGTTGATCCTGATGAGGAACGCTATCTCGCGGTGAACGCACGGCAGGTCGAATCACTGCTCAAGGACAATCGTGTCGCATCCGCTGACTACAACGCCATCAAGCCCCTCGTAGAGGGCAAGGTGTCGCGGTTCGGCGGCTTCACGATGATCCCCACCGAGCGTATCAACACCGACGCGAACAGTGACGACAAGGTTCTGTATTGGGCCAAGTCGGGGCTGAAGCTCGGGATTGGTGCTGATGTCAAGGTTCGGATCTCCGAACGTGACGACAAGAACTACGCAACCCAGGTCTTCCTTGCAATGTCGATCGGCTCGACGCGCATGGAGGAAGCCAAGGTCGGTTACATCGAATGTGATCCGGCTACTGGTCCTGGCGCGTAAGAAAGGATTATGAAAGATGGCTGTTGTCACTGAAGAATCCACACAATATGAGAACGTCTTCACGGATGTTCCCGTAAACCTCAACGATACCGTTGACTGGCATGGCCGGCTGCGCGTTGCCTACTTTGACGCCAACAACGTCACGGGCGGCGATGCAACGTCAAGCCTTGCTGTTGTCAAGCTCCCGCCGGGCAAGATCCGGTTGCTGTTGCCGTCCAGCTCGCTCTATGTGAACTGGACCACGGCTTCTGCGACCATGGATATCGGCTGGGATGCCTACACCGATCTGAGCGGGTCGGCTGTGGCCGCTGATGCGAATGGATTGGCGGACGGTATTGACGTGGAAACTGCCGGGTTTGTGACCGGCGGCACACTGGCGGCGCTTGCCGGCCTCACGGCAACGGGCGGCACCAAGGTGTTTGAGTCCAAGGATGGCGTGACCATCCGGCTGACGTGTCAGGACGTTGCGCTTGCGGCGAATGACGACGTGGCCGGGTATTTCGTCTACGTCCAGGACTAATAACAAGGGCGGAGCGGTGCTGGTTATTCATCCGCTCCGCCTGATCTACATCCGAGTGCCGAAAACAGCATCAACAAGCTTCGTCAATACGCTGGATGAGCTGGACCCGCAGCACCTTGGCGATGTCCATGGCAATGCGTGTGAGGTCGACCACCTGATGCGCAAGGGGCATGTGCCGAAGGATTACAAGAAGGTTGGGGCAATCCGGCATCCCTATCGGTGGATGCAGTCGGCATTCAATCACCATCGTAATAACCCGGACATGTTCAATGTCGAGGCGGTGAATATCAAGCAGTTCATTCGCGCCGTTCGGGCAACACCGATGGACTGGCTGTCTTTGGACGGGGAATTGTATGTCGACGAGGTCTGGCGGGCCGAAGACATGGATGACATCGTTCTTTCGCTGGGGCTTGAACCGCGCAGGATGAACGTCAAGACATACGACTATCCGCTTGATGACGATGATAAAAACCTGATCAACGAGCGATGTTCAAGGGAAATGGCTTATTATGTCAATCACTGACGATCTGGGCATCGCGCAATATGCGGTCACATTGCTGGGCCATAACGGGACATCCGTCACCAGCGATTTTGAATCGTCTCCTGCGAATGAGACAGAGCGTATCCTGTCCTATGTCTATGATACGGTCCGCGATGCTCTTCTGACTGAGTATCTCTGGCGCTTCGCCACCAAACGCGCGGCGCTTGCGCCGGACACCACAACGCCGGTTTTCGAATATGGCCAGCGTTACACCCTTCCCACTGATTTCCTCAGAACAATCCAGACACGCGAAGAATCCGAGGGTTTTCTTGATCCTGACTGGCGTATCGAGGGCAATTACCTTGTCACCGATACCGCGCCCGGCTCCGCCCTGACGATTACCGGCGCGACCCAGGCCGATCCTGTTGTGATAACGATTGCCGGGCATGGCCTGAGCGATAATGTCGCCGTTTATATCGAGTCCGTCGTTGGCATGACGGAAATCAACGATCTGGTGTTCCAGATTGATAATCCGGCCACGGATACATTCGAACTGCATGGCATCGATGGGTCCGGCTACACGGCCTATGTCTCCGGCGGAACAGCCAAACAGGTTGATGTCAAGCTGGAGTATGTCGCACAGATCACGACCGTGACCGAGATGACATCGGTCTTCATTGATGTTTTCGCAACCCGGCTCGCGGCGACGATCAGCCCGAAACTGACGGACAATGCCCAGATCACCCGGCAGATGTGGGAGATGTACAATCAGAAAATGGACATGGCGCGCAATACCAATGCCGTACAGGGCACGGTGCGCGGGATTGACGCTGACAACTGGACACAGGCCCGTCTCTGATGCCGCAAGCATCCTTTGCCCAGACCAATTTCACGGCGGGGGAACTTAGTCCGAAGCTGCGCGGGCGTGTTGATATCCGCAAATACGCCAATGGCGCGGAGACAGTCAGCAATTTCTACGTCATGCCCTATGGTGGCATTCGCAAGCGTGGCGGGACGAATTATATCTGGAACCAGAAGGATCAGGCGAACGCCGCGCGGCTGGTGCCGTTCAGCTTCAGCACGACGCAATCCTACATGCTGGAGTTCTCAAACGCTATTATCCGGGTGCTCAAGGATCAGGGCATCGTCACGGAGTCCGATGTCACGATCACCGGGATAACGCAGGCCAATCCGGGCGTGGTGACGACCAGCGCGCCGCACGGTTACTCGAATGGAGATAGCGTCATCATCACCGGCGTGGTCGGGATGACGGAGGTCAACAACCAGGAATTCGTTGTCGCCAACCAGACGGCCACGACATTTGAGCTTTTTGGTGTCGATACCAGTGCCTACACGGCCTATTCGTCCGCCGGAACGGTCAACAAGATCGTTGAAATCACCTCACCCTATTCAACGGCGGAAGTGCAGGAGATCGAATTCACGCAGTCAGCGGATACGCTTTATATTTTTCATGAAAGTTACAAGCCGCGCTTGCTGACACGCACATCGGACACGGCATGGACGATATCGGAGGCCGGCATAGAAGGCGGGCCGTTTCAGGATATCAACACCGACGATACGCTGACCGTCTATCTGTCCGGCGGCACGCCGACCGCATACGGGACCTATGCGGAAGGTGACACCGGCCTGACCATGACGGCGAGTGATGATCTGTTCACGTCCTCGCATGTTGGAGCCCTGTGGCGGCTCTATGTAAATAACGAGGGCAACGGCTGGTCAGCGTTGATTGCCAGTGAAACCAGTCTGGCCGTGAACCGTGTCTATACGAGCGACGGCAAGATTTATGCTCTGACAGCCGACAATTACTCATCGTCGCAATTCAAGGCCAACATGGGCGAACCGTCCCATTCCCGTGGTACTGTCCGACACTATGAAGATGGTCAGACGACATCCTATGGCGATTGGCTCTATCTGCATGATGCGTCCTGTATCGTGGAGGTGACCGGGTTCACATCGTCAACCGTCGTTACCGTGAAGCTGGTCAAGAACCACGCGCCGGAGGAAATCATCGGGTCAGGGAATGCAACATCGTTCTGGCAGGAAGGCTCATGGTCCGATGAAGCAGGATGGCCGCAACGCGGGACGCTGGCTGAAGAACGGCTATGGACCGCGACGACCGCGACGGAACTGGACACGATCTGGGCTTCCAAGATCGGGGCTTATCTGGACTTCGCCGATGGCGATGAAGACGACGACGCCCTGAATCTCACGGTGTCATCGGAGCAGGTGAACAAGATCCAGTGGATTGTCGGCGGCTCCACGCTGACATTCGGCACGACCGGTGGCGAATATGCTGTTTCGGCATCGACAAGAAACGAGGCGATTACCCCGACGAACGTTTCCATCAAGCGCCAGACGGCCTATGGGTCCTCGGATATGGCGCCGTTCCAGATCGGCAATGCGGTGATGTTCGGTCAAAGAGACGGCGAACCGACGAATAACGCGCTGATTATCCGGGAATATGCCTATCTGTTTGATGTTGATGGTTATGTCGCGGCGAACATGACGATATTGTCCGATCACATCACCGGGACCGGAATCACGCAACTGGCCTATCAGCAATCACCTTATCAGATCCTGTGGGCGGTCCAGGCGGATGGAAAGCTGGTCGGCCTCACTTATGAGCGTGATCAGGAGGTACTGGCGTGGCATGTGCACACCATCGGCGGAACGGATGTCGTGGTGGAGGATATTGCGGTTATTCCGGGCGTTGACGGTGATGAACTATGGTTGACGGTTTCCCGGACGATAAACAGCGCGACCGTGCGCTATATCGAGCTTCTGTCTCAGGGCCATGAAGATGACGGCGTGCTTTCAGCTGCGACGTTCTTTGACAGCTATCTGACCTACAGCGGGTCCCCGGCAACGACCATTACCGGGCTTGAGCATCTGGAAGGTGAATCGATCAGCGCTCTGGCTGATGGGCTGGTGGTTGGCCCCTATACGGTGACAAATGGGTCTATCACGCTTGACGATGCGGCTTCGACAGTAGCGACAGGGTTGTCTTATACCAGCCTGCTCAAGACCATGCGCCCGGAAGGCGGCGCGGCATCGGGAACGGCGCAGGGCAAGCGCAAGCGGATATCGGAAACGGTATTCCGGCTTTATCAGAGCATTGGCGGTGAAATCAGCCACAACGGGACGGATTACGATCCACTGATGCCGGATGATACGTCACTGGTAACAGGCGATCGGCGGCTGGATTTTCCGGGCGGCTGGGGCGAAGATGCCAACATTCATCTGCGCCATGCCGACCCGAGACCATTTTCATTATCATCAATCTTCTCAGAATTACGGGTGACCGGCTGATGTGCTTTCTTCCAGCTTTGGCAGCAATTCCGGCGGCTCTCGGTGGGGCGACAGCTACAGGCGCGGCAACGGCTGGCGTTGGTGCAGGCGCGACCGCTGCCGCAACGGCGGGCGCCGGGGCTGGCATTTCCGGCGCTTCCGCCCTGTCCGGGCTCGGAACTCTGGTATCAGCCTTCGGTGCGTTAGCCGGCGGCGTCCAGCAGCAGCGTGTCGCTGACTATCAGGCTCAGGTGGCGAAGAATAACGCCGCAGCCAGCCGGCAGGCGGCGTCCGCCAATGCGGAGCGCATCAGAGACCGCGTGCGGTCCACACAGTCAAGCGCACGTGCGGCTTTCGCAAAATCAGGTGTCGCGCTTCAGGGAACGCCTCTGGCCGTTCTGGGGGCAAACCAGGCGGAAGGCGAGCTTGACGTGCTGACGGCGATTTACAAGGGTGAATTAAGTGGTATAGCGCAGGAAAACAGCGCGGCGCTTGCACGGGCTGAGGGGTCTTCGGCTTTGACTGGTGGCCTGATCGGTGCCGGTTCGACATTCCTGACAGGCTTCGGTAATATTGCCAGCGGCAGGTTCCAGCCGAGGATTGCCTGATGCGCGTTCCCCGTATTCAGGCCCAATCACAGTTGTCGACGGATATCCGTACCAGCCGGGCACCGAATGCCGCTGCCTTCACGGCTCCGGCGCGTGCGCTACAGCAGGCCGGTGGGCAGATTGCGGGTCTTGGCAACAAGATTCAGGGCATGCTCGATCGGCAGGCGGAGATTGACGATAACCTTTTTGTTTCTAGGGAATCTGCGGATTTCAATAAATGGTATGCAGAAAATCGCCCGCAATGGGAAGCCAACACCGCGGAAGGCGCGGAAGGCTACACGCAGGAAGTTGAAGCGCGTCTGACAGAACGGCAGCAGCAGGCGATTGAGCGTGCTCCGACACAGGAAGCCGCTGCCAAACTGGAATTGAGGTTTCAGCAGGGTAATGCAGCTAAAGTCGGGACTGCCGCGACATTTCAGGCCGGCTCCAAGCTGGTCCAGCGCTCTGCCGAATGGGACCGTACAATTCAGGGTCACATGGAAACGGTGTTTCTGGACCCATCGCAATATGATGAGCTTCTGAAGCGTGCGGAAGGTGACTTTGCGGCGGCAACGCAATGGATGGATGCGGCAGCAGAGTCAGAACAAAAGACGATTTTCAGAGAAAAACTAAAGGCGGCACACGCACAAGGACGTATAAACCAAGGTGATATATCTGTTTTAAGCGATCTTACGGGTAAAAACCCGACCGCGAAGGGGCTAATACAGAGGGAGGAAGGGTTTCGGTCTGGGGCATATTGGGATGTAAACGCATATCGCGTTGGGTATGGGCATGATATTGTTGTTCGAGAAAACGGCAAGATAGAAAAAGTCACCGCCAATACAGCAGTGTCACAAGCAGACGCAGACAGAACACTCAATTATATTATCAATGAGAGAGAAGGGAAAACGGCACGAAAACAAGTAGGCGATGCGTGGCGCGGGCTTCCAAAGAATGTGCAGGCAGCGCTTTATTCGGTCGCATACAATTATGGTTCATTGCCTGACAGTGTGGCTTCTGCTGCTCGTGGCGGTGATATCGAAGCGATAGCGTCTGCGATAGGGGGATTGGATGCAAACAAGGCGCGCCGCGCTCGCGAGGCTGCGTTGGCTCGTGGAAGCGCTACTGATATTTACACGGGCATGGATATCGGTACGCGGCAGGGCCTGACGACGAAAGCCAGAACTGAGTTTAACCGAATTCATGCAACATCTGTTTCAAATGAATACGATGATTTTAATCGGCGCATCGTTGCTGATCCGATGAATCTTGGTGAGGATGAAATATTTAATTCGAGTGTTCTGGACGGCACGCAGCAGGCAACTCTTGTCCGGTCTCTCAGGGCGGCACAGAAAGACATCCGCGATTCCATGCAGGACATGGCTGATTTCCAGGCAGGCCGGACCTATAATCCGTTCGAGACCAAGGACCGCAAGTCGGCGGATAATGTCTTTGAGCAGATCAGCAAGGATGCGGCGGTGTCCGATCAGCAAGCGGCGGAATTTGTCACGCGCGAAACCGGGATTGCGCCGAGGCCGGCTGTCAAGGATATCCGTGCCGGTCTGGCTTCACGTAATACAGCGGAATTCACGGCGGCGATCCAGCAGGCGCAGCGATTGCAGGCAACGTCAGATACGGCATTTTCTGGTACTGATGGCGCGAGCGGCATTGAAGATGCAATCGATAAATTCCAGCATTACACAAGCTATCTGAGCGCCAATGAGGCTGCGCAGAAAATGCTGGATCTGAGCGACCCGGAAAAGCGCCGCGAATCCGACCGGCTCCTGAAGGAAAACAAGAAGGAAATCGAGATACGCACGCAGGAAAGCGATGTACTCGCTTCGCTGGACGCGGAATCAACGCTTGGCTTTGGTGGCGCCGAGATCGGCTTTTCCAACAGCCAGAAATCGGCAGTGGTCGCGGAATACCGGGAGATTTACGAAGGCGCTTTGATCGAGGCGCAGGGCGACCATGATCTGGCTCAAGACCTGACGGATAAGCGTTTCAAGAACATTTACGGGGAAATCAGCATCGATGGTGATCGTCGCATCATGCGTCTGCCGCCGGAGAAAGACCCGCGCACGCAGCAATTGACAAATGCGCTGGGTTCTTCGGCATGGATCGGTGAACAATTGAAGGGTGAGGTTGATGACCATTTCGGGCGTGATGTCCCGATAGAGCATATTCGTGTCTGGCCGGATGAACGAACCGAACAGGACCGCACAAGTGGAGGGTCATGGTCCTATCAGGTTTATGTATTCAACCCGGAAACATTGGAAATGGAGCAGGCACACGGCCGTTGGGTTGCCGATCCCTCAAAGGCCGCCGCTGATTTTGTCAGTGAGACAAGGGCAGAGAATGAAATTCGTGTTGAGCAGGCTCGCAAGCAACAGCAGACTATTATCGAGGAAGAGGAAATATTCGAAGCGGGCGAGCGGGCCTTGCAGCGCGCACTGGATAGAGGCGAGACACCAGCCCAGGCCGCGCGGGCAAAATTGCTGGCTGAGGAAAATCTTCGTATCGAACGGGCGACACAGAAGCAGCGAAAGCGCCGCCCGAAGCCGCGTCAGTCGATCGGCAGCGATCCGGATATAGGGGCGGATGACTTCTTTCCGACCGTGCCATAATGCCGTTCATCGAGACACCGGAGCCGCAGCCGCAGGACATTGGCACGCGCCCGTTTGAAACTCCTGTTGTCAGGGATGATGAGGAAATCAGCCCGAGTGTTCTGGAAGGCCTTTCAGCTGGGTTTCAACTGGAAAACATTACCTCTTCGGCCTATTCAGCATCGCGATATTCGACAGAAACAGCAACGCGCCGTGATGAAGATTATGACGTTTTTGACGATATCGAAGGCTATGAGCAATATTCCGACCGCTTCGCGAGTTCCTTCAATCGCGAGAAGACATCAGCAATCAAGGCGGACATTGACAGGGAATTGAGGCTCCGCCGTATCCGTGATGCATCAGGCTGGGCAGGTTTTGCCGGATCGCTCGGCGGTGCGGTTTTTGACCTGCCATCGTTTATTCCGAGTGTTGCTTTTGTCCGTTCCGGGAAACTCGGGTTCAGCGCCGGGCGCTCCGCACTGGCCGTTGCCGGTGCCTCGGGTGGAGCCGCTACGCTGGCAGAAGTGGCCTTGCAGGCAACACAGCAAACGCGCCCACTGACGGAATCAGCTGCGGCCATCGGTGGTTCTGTCGTGTTGGGTGGACTTCTCGGCTATGGAGGCGCAAGGCTGCTGAACAGAGGTGAATGGGACCGGCTGTCAAAAAGCATTTCGGCGGAATTGTCAGGGGCTGAGGGAATATCCGATATTGAAGGCGTGACACAGGAAATCATCGGGACGCTGCAGGCCGGTGGTGCGGAAGCTGTTGAGAAACTCAATCTTGAGGATCTGGGCATAACCGGTGCAGCGGCGGATAAAGTTGCAAAACTGACGTCAGCCTTAAAACTAAACCCTGGTGTCCAGTCGATGTTGTCGCCCTCTGCTGCGACGCGGCGGATCTTTGCCGAACTGGCGGAAACACCGGTTGCACGCAAGATGGAGGATGTTGGCAAATCGGTCGGCGCAGCGGTCGAAACGGAATTGAAGCTGATTGAGCGTGGGGCCTATAGTCAGGCAAAGCGAGCCAATATAAGGCTCTACAGGGAAATGCGGAAGTCTGGTGTTAAGATGACACGCCGTGAATTCAACGAGGCCGTTGGCCGCGCCGGGCGCACTGCGGATACAGATGCGGGTGGTAACGAATTCGTGACACGGGCGGCACGGGAATGGCGAAGCGAGCTGTTCGACAAAGTCAAGGATGAAGGTATCGCAATCAAGGCGTGGCCGGAAGACATTGCCCCGACGACTGCCGCGTCATATCTCACGCGTATGTACAAGTTTGATGCCTTGATTTCGAGAGAGCTGGATTTCAAGCGCATTATCTCCAGCTGGGCACGCGAACAGATCGAAGCGATGCCGCAGGCAAAGCTTGATGAAATGAATTTTGTCAGCAAGAGCGACATGGAAAGCTATGTTGATGATGTGGCGGAAAGCGTATTCCGTAATCTGACGCGCAGATCAGAGGGCGAAGACCAGATCCCTGACTGGATTGTGCCGCTGAAGCGCGGTCCTCTGAAGGAGCGTGTTCTGAAGATTGACGACGAGAAGATCATCGATTTCCTGGAAGACGATATCGAACTTGTCGGACGCTATTATGCCCGAACAGCAGGTGCGGAAATCGCTCTGAAGCGCCGGTTCGGGCGCGCTGATATGAAGGATCAGCTTGCGGAAATCCGTAATGAATACACGGATTTACGAAAAGCGGCAAAGGCAGATGATAAAGAACTGAGACGTTTGAACGCGGCGGAGAAGCGGGATGTTGGGAATGTTCGCGCCTTCCGTGACCTGATCCGGGGAACGTACAATCAGGGCCGTGACATGACAGCATGGGGCAAGGCCACCCGCGCCGCTCTTGGCTGGAATTATATGAGATTGCTTGGCGGCGTCACGGTTTCGAGCATCCCCGATGTCATGCGCACAATCGGCTTTCGCGGCATT
>Ga0224508_10002721_pt1 | contig 14892 bp, 11 predicted proteins | sample SF_Jan12_sed_USG_4_FD_170157 | JGI IMG/M metagenome (GOLD analysis project Ga0224508, IMG submission 170157) | Sediment microbial communities from San Francisco Bay, California, United States - SF_Jan12_sed_USGS_21 | ecosystem: Environmental > Aquatic > Marine > Sediment | place: USA... | reverse complement strand
CGACTTTGATCGGTCGGTCACAGAACCTGTGTGCGATCCCGAGGCGCGCTAAATCAACCGCCACGTAGTCGCGTGTCTTAAGGATGGGTGGTAGCAGCAACGGCTCGACAAGGCGGTCCGCAAGGACGATTGGCCTCAAATAGCATGTGACCCAATCGCCATAGGTCCCGGAATACTCAGCTTGGACGACAGTGGCTTCGGCGATCCTTTCCGGGTTGAACCGGTTCAGTCCCGGCAGGAAACGCTTGAGGGATTCCGGCGGCGGCGAAGACGAATCCAGGTCGACGATGGCCCCTGTCCAACTGACCCCGGACGGCGTAACGACAAGATCCGCCCTGCTGTGAGACCAGGATGGGTCAGGCACGGCATACTTAAAATCGACCCATTTTTGAGGCCCGTCTTCGGAACTTTTAATGCCCCGAACGGGACGGTTCCGAAGAGTGGTAGGAGGCGCGTCCCCCCAGAAGTCAAAGCGTTGTTGATGATGCACATACTTCATGTCCGAACGGATCAGCCGCCCCATTGCCAAAGCGGCGAAAAGATCTTGGTTCAACATCTTTCCCAAGCCGCCAAAAGCATTTCGCAGCACAGAAATAGCTGTTTGCGTCCGTATCACACCGCCAGGTCCGTTCTGTAAGCGCCGCCACAATCCCAAGCGACAGTCTAGAATGAAGTTTCTAAAGAGAAAAAGAGGAATATTTGGGGCAAGTAAATGTGAGTGCCAAGCTCTGACGGAACTGTGTGGTACGCATCGTGCGGCTTTTCGGCTTTGTATGTATAGCTTTCTACGATTAGGGCCGCGTATCGATTTACCTGTGTAGGTGGAATTGTGATAGAGTGCGATGTCGGTGGGTGACGGAATTAGCCTGAGCAAGCTACCGGGGCTGGCGCTGAGCGTGCCGGAGTTCTTGTTGTTTGCCGCCATGTGCGCCGCGACTTGCCCGATAACGGCGTGGTGGCCGGGTCGACACAAACGGTATGATCCATAGTGCCATCACATTTCACGAAGAGGCGGGAAATGCAGAAAAAACTGAAAAAACTGGTCAAAAATGCCGGATTGCAGTTCTCTCCCAAACGCACCCCGAAAGGGATCGAGGGGTATTTCAGGTTCGCGCAGGGCAGAATGCTGGCAAGCCGAGTTAGTCTTTGTAATCACCTGATCCTGACATACGGCCTGGACTCCTATCTTGAAATCGGCACTCGCAACAAATCGAAGATGAACAACCTCATCTTAGCCCGGCGCGTGGCATCCGTGGACCCGGATCCGGCCGCCGAACCGGAATACCTGATGACATCCGACGAGTATTTTGCGCAGCATGACGAAAAATTCGACTTGATCTTCATCGACGGGCTACACACCGGCGATCAGGTTAAACGCGATATCGACAATGCCCTGGCCAGACTGTCGCCGCGCGGGATGATTCTGCTTCACGACTTAAACCCTCCAACCGCATTCCACGCACGCGAGGTCTATGAGGTCGATGGCAAGTTTCCGAATTGGAACGGAACGAGCTGGGAAGGATATGCCTGGCATCGAAAACACAGTCCTGACCTTGAAATGCATGTGGTTGATACTGATTGGGGTGTCGGTTTCGTCCGGCCTGGCAAACAAGTGACCTGGGACGGGCCAACGGAAGGATACGAAACGTTAGCCGCTCATCGCCAAGAGCTATTAAATCTCGTGTCTGTAACCGAGTTCCTTCAGCGTCATCCAAGCCACTGAAATGCAAGCAACTCGACCGCGGCTAACACGACTGATACAAACGTTATGTGCAGAAGTGCCTAAATGGCGGAAACTTCGATATATTCCGGTAGGTTTAGGAATCGGCACGTCAGCCGAGAAATACAAAAGAGTGCGATGTCGATGAGTGACGGAATTAGTCTGAGCAAGCGAGAGGGGCTGGCGCTGAACGTGCCGGGGTTCTTGCTGTTTGCCGCCATGTGCGCTGCCGCGCTGCCGGTTTTCTGGATCGGCTTTGAAAGCCTGGCCCGCGCATGGGGCACGCCCGAATACAGCCACGGGCCTATTATCCCATTGATTTCGCTTTATCTTTTCCTGCGCGAGCGCCGCCGCGCCGCACCGGACGATGGCAGCCCGAAACGCCGCTGGCCCGGCGTTCTGGTTGTGATCACAGCGCTGGCAACAGACGCTTTCGGCAATCTCGCGCGGATCCCCGACATCGTGACTTACGCCTTCATCATCTGGGTGGGCGGCGTGATGCTGGTGGTCTTCGGCCTGAACCAGGGCCGCCGCCACCAGCTGCCGGTCTTCCACCTGGTCTTCATGCTGCCCTTGCCGCAGTTCCTTTACTGGAAGATGACAGTGTTTCTGCAAGGCATCTCATCCGTCGTTGGCGTCTGGTTTGTTTCCATCGCAGGCGTGCCGGTGTTCCTTGACGGCAACATCATTGATCTTGGCGTCTACAAGCTTCAGGTGGCCGAGGCCTGTTCGGGGCTGAGGTATCTGTTTCCGATCCTGAGCTTTTCCTACCTCTTTTCGATCCTTTATCGCGGACCCTTGTGGCACAAGGCGGTGCTTTTGCTTTCGGCAGCCCCGATCGCGGTTCTGATGAACTCGTTCCGGATCGGGGTGATCGGGGTGCTGGTCAATTCCTACGGCATCGAACAGGCCGAAGGCTTCCTGCATTTCTTTGAAGGCTGGATCATCTTCCTGGCCTGCATCGGCATTCTTTTCCTGATGGCGATCGGGCTGCAGCAGCTGCACCGCGATACGCTGCCGCTCCGTGATGCCATTGACGTCGATTTCGACGGCTTTGGCGGCATTGCGGCCCGGCTTTTCGGCATTCGCGCCAACACGGGAGCGGCGGCGGCGGCGGCGGCGGGCATCGTCATCTCGACCGCACTTCTGACCATCGGCCTGCCGGAAGGTGAGGCGATCGAGCGCAACAATTTCGGGCTGTTCCCACGAGAGATCGGCGACTGGACGGGCCGGACAACGCTTCTTGAACCCTCGGTCGAGCGGGTGCTCGGGGCAGACGATTACCTGGTCGCCACCTATGTCAGCGAGGCCGGTCAGGTGGTGAGCTTCTTTGCCGCCTATTATCTGAAGCAGACCGAAGGCTCGGGCATCCATTCGCCCGAGGTCTGCCTGCCGGTGGGCGGCTGGGAGGTTTATTCGATCGAGCCGCACGCGGTCGATATGTCGGGCACGGCCTATGGGCGTTTCGAGCTCAATCGCGCGGTGATCCAGAAGGGCGTGAGCCAGCAGCTGGTCTATTACTGGTTCGAACAGCGCGGCCGCCACATGACCAACGATTTCGCCGCCAAGCTTTCGGTCTTGTGGGACGGCGTGACGCGCGGGCGCACCGACGGCGCGCTGGTGCGGTTCGTAACCCCGATCGGCTCGCGCGAGGATATCGCCGCCGCAGATGTGCGGCTGCAAGCGTTCATGCGCGAAAGCCTGGAGAAGCTGCCGCGGTTCGTGCCGTTTTAGAGACAGAATTTGCACTTCGGATGTGAATCCACCCAGGCTACAATAAAACGCCCCATAAGCTATGTTATGGTAAGTTTTGCCTATTCCGGGCGGCCGACAATGCCGCGCCGGATCATGCCGGCGAAATTTCTGAGACTCCATTTCAACGACCCGCTCTGCGCCGCCCGCGCCACGCCCAGCCCGCGATAATCCGGCACCGGACGCCCCAAAAGCCGCTGCCCCCAAAGTCGGGCGCGAAGCGCCTGACGCCGCCGGGTCTGGCCGGGCTGCATCGCCGCCAGCCGGGTGACGTCAAAGGGTGCGGTCTCAAGCGCGCCCGCGGCCTCCGCGCGGGCCAGAATATCTGCACCACTCACCGTGCGCGCCACGATCAGGCTGACGCCGTCGGCCTCATCAAAGCGCGGATAACCGCTTTCGTCGACCTCCCAGGCGTCGGCGAAAACGATATCGGCCGCCTTGCCGGTGCCGTCGGCGCAAATCTTGCAGCGGTGCTGAACCCGGCCCGACAGGATGCCGCCCCAGCTTTCGTGATAGCTCATTGACGCCTCTTCACCGCCGGTGGTCAGCGCCGTGGCGCGCCCGGGCCAGCCGTGGCCGCGATAACGGAACGCCGCGACTTCGTCCGGTGTCAGCCCAAGCGCGGCCAGCACCGCCTCGCCGCCCGTCAGCGACGGCACCCCGGCGCAGAAGAACGACAGCACCACCGGGAAACGCGCCGCCAATGCGGGGTCGTCGCTCTGCATCGCCCTGAGTGCGGCTGCGTCGCAGGGCTTGCCGACAAAGGCCAGCGGCCCGTCGCCCGCCAGGTCCAGTGCGGCGAGCGGTGCCGAGGGCGCATAGCGCGACCCGGCGGCACCCGCGACATCGCTGCGGCTCTGCGCCACCAGCGGCGCGTTGGCCACCGCGCGGGCCGGATCGGCACCGCTCGTTAGCGCACCCGTCATCTCGCCCGCCTCGATCAACCAGGCCAGACACGCCGATAACGCCCCCCCGGACGACCCCTTAAAGCGCAGGTCGGGATCGGTGGCCCAGCCGGTGCGCATCGATACGTAAGGCCCCCAAAGCGGGTGATCGGTCCGGCCCGCCGGATCGACGCTCTGACCAAGGCCGGGGCAAGTCCGGGCAATCGCGGCATCCTCGTCCGGGCTGACCGGTCCGGTCTGGCGCGGCCTGAGAAGGCCCTTATCTGAGATCTCCATCTCCACCGCCCCCGGCGCCAGCGCCGCGCAGGCACCGCAGCCCGCACAGAGCGCGCCCTTTTCGACACGCGCGAGCGACGGGGCGAGATCGAAGCGTTCGGTCATGGATTGTCCTTTTGCGGCACGCCCAGACATTCCCGTCACACCCGGCCGCGTCAATGGCGATTTCCGACCGCTGATGGTGGACACCACCCCGGGATCGGTTAGGGCTGACCGGAAGGTTCGTTCAAGGTAAAGCCATGCCCCGCCCCGTGACCATCGCCCTGGTCTGGCACCAGATGAATTCCGACAACCTTGGTGTCGGCGCGCTGACGCTGGCGAACCTGACGATCCTGCGCGCCGCAGCGGCGGACGCGGGCCGCGAAGCGCGGTTCCTTATCCTTGGCTGGCGCGATCCGCGGCCCTGGTACGAAACCCCGGACGACGTCGAGAACGTGCCGCTCAGAACCCGGCATCTGGTTTCACCTTCAGGGCCGTTTGCAAATGCCCTCGCCCGAGCCGACGCGGTTTTCGACATCGGCGGCGGCGACAGCTTCACCGATATCTACGGGGTGAAGCGGTTTCTCACCATCTGGGGCACAAAATTCCGCAGTCTCGCGAAAGGCAAACCGCTGGTGCTTTGCCCACAGACCATCGGCCCCTTCGAGGCCCGCTGGACGCGCATGGCAGCGCGCGCGGTGATGAACCGGGCAACAGCGGTTGTGACCCGCGACGCGCCTTCGACAACATATCTGTCAGATCTCGGCGTGCGGGCGCAGGTGCTGGAAGCGACCGACGTCGCGATGCGCCTGCCCCATGACCCGCCCGCGCCGCGCGACGATGGCAGGGTGCGGGTCGGGCTGAATGTCTCGGGGCTTTTGATGTCGGGCGGCTATACGCGCGCCAACCAGTTCGGGCTGACCTGCGATTATCCCGACCTGATCCGTGAGATGATCGGCTGGTTTCGGAAACAGGACGGGGTCGAGCTGCATCTTGTCGGTCATGTGCAGTCCGAATCCCAGCCCGTGGAAGACGACCAGCGCGCCGGTGCCGCACTGGCGGCCGAATTTCCCGGCACGGTACTGGCCCCGGTCTTTGCCTCGCCGACACAGGCCAAAAGCTATATCGCGGGGATGGATTTTTTCATCGGCGCGAGGATGCACGCCACGATTGCCGCCTTTTCCACCGGCGTGCCGGTGGTGCCGATGGCATACAGCCGCAAATTTCGCGGTGTTTTTGAGACACTTGGTTATGCACATGTGGCGGATATGAAGGCCGAGAGCGCCGAGGCGATTCTGATGCGGCTAAGGGACGGGTTCGGGAAACGTGCGGCGCTGAAGGCGCAGGTCGCCGAGGCAATGCGCGGGGTGGACGCGCGGCTCGATGCCTATCAGGCGCTGGCGGCGCGGGTGATTACTGGCCTGCGTTAGGTCTGCGGCACGTCATTCCAACCGCGTGGTATTGCGCTGACTCTTGTGTGTTCGCGGCTCATCTGACCTCGGCACGGCCCTGCCCGGAGAGCGCCGCAAAGACCAGGCGGCGGGCCAGACCCGGCGGACTGGCGCGATTTGGCAAAAGCACGGCAAGGCGGCCCAAAAGCGACGCATGGCGTATTGCCAGAAACCGGTCAAGCTGGCGCGCAATTTGCGGGTCGAGCGATGAGCCAAAACGATCACGGAACGCTTCCGCCTGTCTAAAGCGGCTGGCATATATCCGGCGTTGCCGGTCAAAATTGCCTATAAGTCGGCGAGCTCGGGCGATCGTGCGGCGTTCCCGCGGACTGTCAGCGTCTTGGAGCGATCCGCTCGCATTGCTGCCGTGGCGACGATGATCCAAAACCACTCCTTCCTGCACGGCAACCGTACCGAAAGCGTGGGCAGCGATCTCGAGCCACTGATCGTGTGCCAGCGTCCCACGCGGCGTCGGAAACGCCAGATTGATGAGGTTCTTGTTCGTCAAGATTGTGGCCCCTCCTGTAAGCGGGAACGCGATACTCGTCCCAAAATCAAACTTCTCGGCATCTACCCCCCGCGATTTCCAGTAGGACGCAGTAATTTCCCGCCCGTCCGCGTCGATCAACCGACGGTCGGCGTGTACGAGAGCAGGTGTCTCTGGCGCAAGTTCAGCTTCCAAGCGCTGCATCCGATCGAACGTCACCTCCAGCTTCTCGGGATACCAAACATCGTCCTGATCAGAGAACGCGACGTAGGGCGCACGCGTGGCCAAAGCAATCCGCTCGAAGTTGCCAGTTACACCGAGCTGACCGTCGGAAGGCAGAATCGTAGTTCGGTCGGGGTTTCGGTCCCGGAATGCCTCGAGAATTTTCGTGGTCTCGTCCGTCGAACCGTCGTCGCGTACATAGAGGTGCCAATCGGAAAAGGTCTGCGCCCATATGCTTTCGAGCTGTTCGCGAAGGAATCGCGCGCCGTTGAAGGTTGCAAGACAGATTGCAATGGTTTCTCTCATTGGGAACTCCGGCTCACTGGTTAAATGCGTTATCTACGATAATTTGTCGCAAATCTTCACAAATGCCAGATCAATCTCCCGTTCGCGCCTCAGTGTTGCTGACACTCCCGATGCGACGCGCTATGCGTCGACAACCGATTGCAAGACAAGGCCCCCTGGCACCATGACCGAAACCTCGATCCCCAACCCCAGCGCCAAACGCGTGCTTGTTACCGGCGGCGCCGGGTTTCTTGGCAGCCACCTTTGCGACCGCCTGGTCGAGGCCGGTCACGAGGTGGTCTGCGTCGACAATTACTTCACCGGCCGTCGCGGCAACATCGCGCACCTGATGGAAATGCCCAATTTCGAGCTCATTCGCCACGACGTGACCTTTCCGCTCTATGTCGAGGTTGACGAGATCTATAACCTCGCCTGCCCGGCCTCGCCGATCCATTATCAGCACGACCCGGTGCAGACGACGAAGACATCCGTGCATGGCGCAATCAACATGCTGGGGCTGGCCAAGCGCGTGGGCGCGCGGATTTTTCAGGCCTCGACGTCGGAGGTCTACGGCGATCCGGCGATCCATCCGCAGACCGAAGACTATTGGGGCAACGTCAACCCGATCGGGCCCCGCTCGTGCTATGACGAGGGCAAACGCTGTGCCGAGACGCTGTTTTTCGACTACCACCGCCAGCACGGGATGGAGATCAAGGTCGCGCGGATCTTCAACACCTATGGGCCGCGCATGCACCCGCGTGACGGCCGCGTGGTGTCGAACTTCATCGTCCAGGCGCTCAAAGGCCAGGACATCACCATCTTCGGCGACGGGCTCCAGACCCGGTCGTTCTGCTACTGCGATGACCTGATCAACGGGTTTCTGGCGCTGATGGCAAGTCCGGGCAGCGTAACCGGGCCGGTCAATCTGGGCAATCCCGGCGAGTTCACCATGATCGAGCTGGCCGAGGCCGTGATCGAACTGACCGGATCGGCATCGAAGCTGGTGCATCAGCCCCTGCCCGAGGACGATCCGAAACAGCGCCGCCCCGATATCACCCAGGCCAAGCGTGTGCTGGACTGGCAGCCGAAGATCCCGCTTCGCGACGGGCTGAAGCCGACGATCGCCTATTTCGACGCGCTGGTGCGTGCCGGCCATGCCTGAGACGCCCGACCGGCTTCGGGTTCTTCTCGTTGCGCCCTATCTGAACGGCGAGGGGCTGGGCGAGGTCTATTCGATCTTTCGCTGGGCCGAGGCATTGTGCGAGCGCGCCGAGGTCACTGTCATGGCAGTCACCGGCGGCAATGACCTAGCTGCACAACTGCCAAAGGCGCGGGTCATCCAGAGCCGGGCTCCCGAGATCCTGAAGCGGCTCCCACGCTTCACCTATTCTGCAAAACCCTGGCTGCCGATCTTCTTCGCCCAGGCCCGGCGCCGGATACGGGCGGAAATGGCGGCAAACACGCATTGGGACATCGCCCACCAGATCCTGCCGCAGGCCATGCGCTTTGCCTCGCCTTTATATGGACTTGGGATGCCTTACGTGATCGGGCCGCTTGGCGGGTCGCTTGAAGTGCCTCCCGCTTTCCAGAGCGAAGTGTCCAGGAACGGCCTGACAGACCGGCTCAGGCGGCTCGATCGCTGGCGGCTTCGCCATGACCCGCGGCTGCGGCGCGGTTATGAGGGCGCGGGGCTGATCCTGGGGGTCGCGCCCTATGTGGCCGACACGCTGCGCGCGACGGGCGTGCGTGTCCGGCGGTTCGAGGCAGTGCTGGAGCGCGGGCACGAGGGCAGGTTTCCAGACGTCACGCGAACAAGCGGGCCGGGCGAGGCACATCTTCTGCACGTCGGCCGTGGTATCCGCACGAAGGGTCTGCGCGACGTGGTCCGCGCGCTTGCCGAGCTCCGCGATCTGCCGGGCGTGCGCCTGACAAGCGCCGGTGCCGGGCCCGAAGTTGACGCGGCCCGGGCCGAGGCTAAAGCGCTTGGCGTCACGGATCGGGTCACCTTCCTCGGTCAGATCCCGCGCCCCGAGGTGGATCGGCTTTACGAGGCGGCGGATGTCTTCGCCTTTCCCAGTTTTCGCGAACCGATGGGGGGCGTCTTCTTCGAGGCGATGGAATGGGGCCTGCCGGTGATCGCGGCCGCGCGGGGCGGGCCGGACTTCATCCTAGACGACGCCTGCGCGATCAAGCTTCCGGTCGAGACACCGAAACGTTTCGTAACCGACATCGCCCAGGCGATCCGAACCCTGGCCGGAGACCCTGACCTGCGTCGACGGATGGGTGCTGCATCGGTGGCACGGCTCAGAAGCGTCGGGGATTGGAACGCGAAGGCAGAGCGGCTTGAGGCGCTCTACCGCGAGGTGATCGCCGGTCGGCATTCCGGTTGACCAGAGGAGAACAAAAGATGTGGACACGCATACTGCAACGCAACTTAAGCGAAAGCAGGATATTTCTTCGGCTTACGCAATCGAACAGCCTTGGAAAAGCTGTTCGGTTTCGGCTGCGGCGCATTCTGAAGCGTGCCGGAACGATGCAGATGACCGTCCATGGGCGCGACTTGGCTATCCGGCCGGCGAGCTACGATTTCGAAGTGGCGTTCGACTCGCTTGGCGCGGAATTCGATGCCCTCGACCACCTCTTTGATCGCGACAGCACAGGCCTGATCCTGGATGCAGGAGGGTATATCGGCACGGCCGCACTTGCGCTGGCCGCATGCTACCCCAAGGCCAGGATCATCACTCTGGAACCTTCCCGGGAAAACTTCGGTCTCCTGCTGAAGAACACCAATGAAACGCCAAACATTCATCCGATAAACGCAGCCCTGGTCAACGAAGGCGGTCCCGAAGAAGTCGAACTGATCGATCCGGGAAAGAGGCAATGGGGGTTTACCATCGTGCCGACGGCCGGTGCTGTGCACCAATCGGCTGTGCCGACTGTCACACTGAGCGCCCTCCTCGATCGGTTCAACGCGGATAGCTTTCTGATCGCCAAGTTCGACATCGAAGGTGCCGAAGGATCATTTTTCGCAGGCGATACCGGTTGGCTGGAAAAAGTCGGCGCTCTCTTTATCGAGCTGCACGAGCAACTGGCGCAGGACGTCAAAGCAAATTTCCTCGCTGCCAGCAAAGATCGGATCGTTATCGCTTCGGGCGGGGAAAAGTGGCTTTCCCTGCGCCTTCCCCTCCGTTTGTGACCAAATCGCCAGATCGCGCGAGGGGCTGGCGATTGTAGACCGTCCCGCGGGTGGCCGCCCCGATCGGTTCTCCTCGCACAGGCTGGCGGGTATAGCGTGAGGCGCGCGGCGCATCGGGCGGCATCTCCCGGTGGCGGTCCGTCTGCACGGCACCGCCCGTGACCGTCCAGACACCGCTTCCGAAGATGAACATCACAAACGCCATCATCGCGTGCCAGTAATGCACCGTGCCGCCGGCAATAAAGAGCCCGCCGAACGCCACCAGGTATCCGGCGCGCGCCAGCTGGTCACCGGGATCGGTCAGTTCGGTGCGCGCCACCTGCCGCACGATCTGGAAGAAAGCGGTAAAGACCAGGGCGAATTTCGGCAGCCCGTAAAACATCGCCAGAAAAAGCCAGAAATTGTCGATGCTGGGGCTCTTCCACGACGGACGCACCCAGTCCCGTAGCCCGAGCCCAAAAACCGGGTTTTCCCAAACATTGTCGATGCCGAATCGCCAGATAAGGATTCGGCCATAGGCGCTGCCCGAGTTGAAGGATGCGTAGCTCACCAGAACATGAAAAGGCGAGCGATTCGATAGAAGGTCGATACCAACATAGGCTATCGCGAAAAGCACCAGAAACAGCCGCCAGCGCAGCTTCAGTGTTTTCATGATGGTTTCCCAACCGATGAAAATGCTCTGCACAACGAGCGAGATCAGCGCACCGGTCGAGAGCGAGAAAATCGTCGCCACAGCCACGATCGGCACCGCTGGGAATTTAAGCCAGCGGGGGCGCAGCGCATACCAGAACAGGCCCAGCCCGGTGGATACGAAAATGCCATAGAGGATCGGATGCGCGAAGACCGCCTGCGCCCGCCGCATCCCCATCCGCACGCCGATATCCAGAGGCAGCACACTGGTGCCGGGCAGAATTTCAAGCAGAACCGGCCGATGAGTGATGCTTTCGACCGCAGCAAAAGGCAGCAGCAGGCAGATCATCACGAAAAAGACCACGACCACCCGGCGAAAGGCCGCCGCCGATCGGATCGACACCCGCGCGATCAGGTAGGCGCCGAAGAATTCGAGCATATGAATGCCGAAAGGTTCGACGATCATGGAAACCGGGTGGTTCACCACCAGCGCCACCCCGGCCCAAAGCGCAGACGCAAACAGCAGCCAGTCGAAGGCGCGGACAGGCCCGGAGCTGCGCAGCACGAACAGCTTGAGGAAGAACGGCACAAACAGCACCAGCAGGATGATCCGGTGCGGCATGAGCACCACGGTCCCGACCTTAAGATGAATCGCCACCAGCAGGCTAAGCAGGAACAGATACGCCGCCCAAACCGGGCCGCGGGTCGCTGCCGTATCCGTGGCCACCACTATTTATCCTTTCCGAACGACAAGATCGGCGACGGAACTATGCCGGGGGTGGCCCGGCTTTTCAATCAATCGAGCCCGGAGGGGCGAAAGCCGCTCCCCAGGCGTGATCTGGAAACCTCAGACTGCCTGGCCGCGCTTCAGCCGTGCGCGCATCGACGCCGATGGCAGGCTGTCGCGCCAGAGCTTCACCGCCATCTGGTGACCGGCCAGCGCGCGCCATAGCCGGGCCCGCCCGGCAGGCCGGTGCGCGCGCGCAAGGCCGACCAGCAGCTTGGTCGCCGTAAACCCCAGGTGCCAGCGCCATACCCGGCGGGTCAGCGCCGCCGATCCAAGTGGTCCGGACGCATGTTTCAGCAACACATGGGCCCGGTTCAGAACTTCCATCCGGCCCCGTGTGCGGGCATCCCCCCGCCCGCCCGGCGTGCTGCCACGACCACCCCTTCGCGCATGGCCGAAAAGCTGGCATCCACGTCCTCTTCAAGCCCATAGACCGTGAGCGCCTCGTCAAAGCCATGCACACAGATCACGTCGGTGCGGAAGGTCATCCTAAAGCCGGTCATATACTCCACCGGCACGGCATCCGCAGTCGCCAGCCAGTCGGGCAGCGCGCGGCGCGCGTTCAATTCGCGTCCCAACGATTGCGCCGGCTTGAGAAAAGCCAGACGACGCCGCAAACGGGTCCGTCTGCCCCGAAAGCGGGCTTGCCGCCGGTGCTCATGGCTCATCTCGTAAGCCGTTTCAGGCAGGATTCCACCGGGTGGCGTCGGGGTTTCGCTTGCGCAAACACCGGTGATAACGCCCGAACGGTCGCGTTCGTAGACGTCGAGGATCGCTTCAGCGGCACCGGGACAGAAAAGGGAATCGTCATCCGGAAAAAACACGATGGGCGCGGTCACGTGGGTCAAGCCGCGGTTGCGCTGCGCTGTCAGACCCGCTGGTGCTGCCTCGACGATGACCTGGCCGGGGAAGCTCTGCGTCGCTTTGGCAATGGCCTGCGCCGTCGGCTCGTGATCGTCGGACGCGTCGATCACGATCAACCGGGTCGGCGACCGGGACTGACCCAGCAACAGCGGAAGCGACAGCGCCAGCGCCTCGGGCCGGTTTCGGGTGGCAATGACGGCATCGTAGCAAAGCTGGGACATGGGGCGGGCTCCAAACAAGGGGTGCCGCGCAATGTCACGGAACTTGGTGAACAAAATCTTACTGCCTGCGTCAGGCGTGCCGCAGACAGGAAAGACGCACCTCAGCCACGTCGTCCCCGCTTCGCGCTGATCTCTCTCGACACGGGCAGAGCGCACAAGTAATCCCGAGGGCCGGGGGGATCAGTGTGCAAGGAGAACTGGTGAAACTGTTATGTTGAACGCCTATCGTCTCCTACTGGACATGATGACCCCGGGCGAACGCCGGCGGTTCTGGCTGCTCGTTGCGATCACTTTCCTGCTGTCTGCACTCGAAGCGGCTTCGGTTCTTTCGATCCTGCCGTTTCTGCGGCTGCTGGCCGATCCCGGGCTGATCGAAACCAACCGGGTCCTGTCCTGGCTATACCAGGCGGGCGGTTTCGAAAGCGAGCAAAGCTTCCTGATCGCCGCCGGCGTTCTGGTCTTCACCATCACCGTAACCGGGCTTGGCCTGAAGATGGTCGCGATCTGGGTGACGACCCGTTTTGCGCTGATGCGCTCCTATTCCTTCAGTGCCCGGCTCTTGTCGAAATATCTTCATCAGCCCTATGAATGGTTCCTGACCCGGCACAGCGCGACCCTAGGCAATGCTGTCCTGTCCGAAGTGGACCAGGTGGTCCACAACGCCCTCCTGCCAGCGATGCAAATGATCCCCGAAGCCTTCCTGGTGGTGCTGCTCGTCGGGTTGATGTGTTTCCTGGAGCCCGAGATCGCTCTCGGCGGCGCGGTACTCCTCGGCGGGGCCTACGGGCTGATCTATCTCGGGGTCCGCCGACTGATCCTGCGGATCGGCGTCCAGCGCCTCGAAGCCAACCGGGACCGGTTCCACGTCGTCCAGGAGGCGACGGGCGGCGTGCGGGAATTGAAGATCATGTATCTCGAAGCCGCCTTTCTGAACCGCTTCCGTACCGCCGCACTGCGCATGGCCAGAGCGCAGACTATCGGCCAGGTGATTGCCGGCCTGCCCCGGCAAGCGATCGAGGCCATGGCCTTCGGCGGCATGATCCTTCTGGTTCTGATTTTGCTGGTGCGCGGCGACGGGTCGGTCCAGTCGATCATCCCGATCCTGGGCCTGATCGCGGTCGTCGGGATGCGGCTCATCCCGGTACTCCAGCTGATCTACCGGCGCAGTGCGAATATCCGGATGGCCGATGCGACGCTTCGCAAGATTCACGATGATCTGGTGAACCTCCCGGTCGATCCCGACAGTGCCGCATCACCGGAAAGTTCTGGCGACGCCCTGCCGCTGGCCGACCTGCTCGAACTCACCGAGCTTCGCTATGCCTATCCTGAAAGCGACCGTCCTGCCCTGAACGGGCTGTCGCTGAGCATCCCGGCGAATGCGACAATCGGCATCGTTGGCGGCACCGGCGCGGGGAAGACGACTCTGATTGATTTGATCCTCGGCCTGATCGCGCCCACGGCGGGCGAGATACGCGTGGACGGGACACCGATCACGACCGGCACCCGGCACGCCTGGCAGCGAACGCTTGGCTATGTGCCGCAGACCATCTTCCTGTCGGATGGAACGGTGGCCGAGAACATCGCCTTCGGGCTGACGCCCGGCGACATCGACATGGCGGCGGTCGAACGCGCCGCCCGGACCGCCGAGCTCCACGACTTCGTGACGACCGAGCTGCCCGACGGATACCAATCGTTGGTCGGCGAGCGCGGCACCCGGCTGTCGGGTGGCCAGCGCCAGCGCATCGGCATCGCGCGGGCGCTTTATCGCGACCCCTCGACGCTGATCTTCGACGAGGCCACCAGTGCGCTCGACACCCTGACCGAAGCCGCTGTGATGCATGCCATCGACGGGCTTGCCGGGAAAAAGACGATCATCATGATCGCCCACCGGCTCAGCACGGTGCGCGACTGCGACCGTATCTTCCTGTTGCAGGGCGGTCAGCTCGCCGCGGCAGGCACCTTCGACGAACTTGTCGCCGGGAACGAAAAGTTTCGCCAGATGGCTGCCGGTCTCGCCCCCGTCACACCTTCGAGATCGTGAGTTGCGTCAGGTAAGACTTGCCTCCGCCCGATCCACCGGTAGCGTCGTTCCACCTGATGCGAACCTGCAGAGACGT
>Ga0224508_10002720_pt1 | contig 14892 bp, 13 predicted proteins | sample SF_Jan12_sed_USG_4_FD_170157 | JGI IMG/M metagenome (GOLD analysis project Ga0224508, IMG submission 170157) | Sediment microbial communities from San Francisco Bay, California, United States - SF_Jan12_sed_USGS_21 | ecosystem: Environmental > Aquatic > Marine > Sediment | place: USA... | reverse complement strand
CTTATCCCCCGGTTCAATCTGCATTAACTGAGTTTGAACAGCCACCGTATAGGGCTGACTAATAGTTTGTCCTTCACCGATCGGGAAAGCCTTGTCCTGATAGGCGTGCTCCAAAAACGCCTGATCAAAAAACACGTGCCGGGGAACCTGATTTATAGCTGCCAGTACTTTGGGATCATCGATCCCTTTTTTCTCTAAAGTTCGGATGAGGGCTTTTCGCAAGCCCCGGTGACGATAACTGTCTTCAAACATCTATTTTTGCCTTCCAGCTACGAATATAGTTGAATCTTACAGGAGTTCTTTAATCAAATTTAAATTTTACCGGGCTCCTTGAAAATTAAAAGAAGAAGAAAGGATTCCTGGAACACATTGACTAAATTCCGCACATGTTCACGGGGATAATAGAAGCTTTGGGAGGTGTAAAGTCCAAGCAGATGGAAGGGTCAAATTGCCTATTTACCATTGAAGCACCCCTGGCCTCAGAGCTACAGGTGGATCAAAGCGTTTCGCATAACGGGGTATGCCTGACCGTAACTGCTTTACTTCCAAATAACCAGTATCAGGTAGTAGCTGTAGAAGAAACTTTGGAGAAATCGAATTTGGGTGACATGCAAGTGGGATCATTAATCAACCTGGAGCGATCCATGAAATGGGGCGGGCGAGTCGATGGTCACCTGGTACAGGGGCATGTGGATCTTACCGGTACCTGCATAAATATCCAGGAGAAAGATGGCAGCTGGATATTCACCTTCGAATTTCAATCCCGGAACCGTCATCATCTGGTGGTGGAAAAAGGCAGTATCTGTATAAATGGGGTGAGTCTGACCTGCTTCAATACCTCCGAACACAGTTTCGATGTCACCATAATCCCCTATACTTTTGAACACACCAACTTCCATCGCCTTAACCCGGGCCACAGTGTCAATCTTGAGTTCGATATCATCGGCAAATATGTTCAGCGTCTGATAGAAAAGCCGGACTGACTTGATTCTTTGTGGGATAAAGTGTTAATTAGTTTCTTTGGCTATTATTATGGATACTGTTAAATGCATAGTTGTAGACGATGATCCTATGTCTTTACAGGTGCTCAAGCATTTTGTAGAAAAGACAAATTTTTTAGAGCTGAAACACGAGTGTCAAAGTGCTATTGAAGCCTCAAATATCCTTAGGGAAGAGAATGTAGATTTGATTTTCTTGGATATTCGAATGCCGGAAATGACGGGTATGGATCTGGTCAAGAGCCTGGAAGACGATTATGAGATTGTTTTGGTTACGTCCGAAACAGATCATGCTATTGAAGCTATCGAGTATAATGTGTCGGATTATTTGGTCAAGCCTATTGAGTACCGACGCTTTTTGAAGGCTGCGGAAAAAGCCCGTAAAAACATCGAACGCCTGAATGATCTTAATGATACTCAGAAAGATATATATGTAAAATCCGATGCTAAGATAGTAAAGATAGATCTTGATGATATTTCATATATAGAGGCTCTGGCCGACTATGTGATCATCAATACCTCGGAGAAGCGGCATATCGTGCACTCTACCATGAAAGGGATTGAAAAGAAAATGCCCTCTAAGAACTTCATCCGGGTCCACCGGTCCTATATTGTGAATACTGACAAGATCGTGTCTATGGAGGACCTGAATATTAGGATTGGAGACAAATTCATCCCCATTGGAGCCAGCTTCAAATCAGCATTTCTCGATAAGCTCAATTTCTTGTAATCTGAAATTTAAAGGGCACCTTCCCAGACAGCCAAAGGGTAAGTCGATATATAAAATAACCCAGGAATATACCTACTAAAGCTCCGCCTATAATGTCCAGAGGATAATGAACACCCAGGTAGATGCGGCTATAGCTGACCACCAACGGCCATATGAAAAGCAACCAGATCCCCCGGTTGTGGTGTTGGAATAATAACCAAAAGAAGGTGCTCACCGCAAAGCTGTTAGCCGCATGGGATGATACGAATCCATAATAACCTCCACACTTGGTAATAATTCTTACCAGATGGCCGATTTCCGGATCATGGCAAGGACGATAGCGTTGGAAGAAGGGTTTCATAAAGGAAGAGGTGAGCTGGTCGCTGATCACCACCAGCAATACCACGGCTACTATGCTGTAAACGGCTTGCCAGCCAAATTGTCTGATCAGTAAATAGAGCAGAATTATATAGAGCGGGATCCAATTATATTTTTCCGTAATACCGGCCATAAGCATATCCAGAAATGGGCTGCTCAGGCGGTGAATGTACAGCATCAACTCTTGGTCCCAGCCGGTAAGGAAATCAATAATCTGCTCCATCCACCCAATTTATGCCTTTTTTAAGACCTCGCAAGGTTTGGTATTCTTCGGTGTCTTCTGCAGGACGGTGATCGTATTCCCAATGAGCTTGCGGCGGAAGACTCATTAAAATAGACTCCGTGCGACCACCGGTATCCAATCCGAATTTAGTTCCTTTGTCCCAAACCAAATTAAATTCCACATAGCGACCCCGTCGTATCATTTGCCACTCCTTTTCTGCTTCACCATAGGGCAACTGGTGGTTCTTTAACATCAGCTTATTATAAATTGGTACGAAGGCCGATCCTACTGCTTGCACAAACTCCCAGCGTTGTTTTTTGCTAAACCCTTGCTGATCTGTAAGACGATCGAAAAATATACCGCCCACGCCGCGGGTTTCTTCCCGGTGCTTTAGGTAAAAGTAATCGTCGGCCCATTGCTTGAATTCCAAATAATAGGAGGCATGGAACTGATCGCACACCTGTTTTAACTGGCTGTGAAACGATTGTGCATCCTGCTTATCGATATAATGCGGAGTAAGATCAATACCTCCGCCAAACCACCAGGCACCGCTGGTCATTTCGAAGTAACGCACATTCATATGGATTATGGGTACTTTAGGACTATGCGGATGCAACACGATGGAAACTCCGGTAGCAAAGAAATCGGCCGGCTGGAGTTGCAAAGCGTTTAATATGTTGTCAGGGGTAGGACCATGCACTGCCGAAAAATTCACCCCGCCTTTTTCCAATATCCTGCCGTTTTTGATGGTCCGGGTACGGCCTCCGCCTCCATGGGGACGTTCCCAGAGGTCCTGTTCAAATTCACCTGCACCATCGGCCTTTTCCAAGCCCCGACAAATATTGTCCTGCAGCTTTTTGAACCATTGGGCGATTTGATCTTTCGAAGGCTCCATTAGGCTGTAAAGCTATTTAATATCTAAATAAGAAATCAAAAAAGGCTCACGATAATTGAAGCACCTAGGCTATATTTTGTAATTTTAAGCCCCGGAGCGTCGCTTTGGGGCAATATCAAACAAACAACAACCGTATATGGGAACCGCCTCGCAGCAGGTCTCAAGATCCAAGATAAAACAGAAAACCCTCCTTGAAGCCTACCGGCTGATGTGCACCGCTCAGAGTATGGCACAACTATACGAAGATGAGCGTGCAGTATGCAGTAAATATGTGCACAGCACTTCGCGCGGTCATGAAGCTATCCAATTGGCAGCGGCATTACAGATAATGCCCCAGGATTATCTCTCGTTGTATTACCGGGATGATTCATTCCTCCTAGGTCTCGGAATGTCCCCCTTCGAGTTAATGCTGCAACTGTTGGCGAAGGCAGATGATCCATTTTCCGGAGGGAGAAGTTACTATTGCCATCCTTCCCTGAAACGTGAAGGATTTCCCACCATACCCCATCAAAGCTCAGCTACCGGTATGCAAGCAATCCCTGCTACCGGCATGGCTCACGGACTTCAGTATCTGGCGGATGAGGGACTGCTGAAGGGCCGCAATAAGCCATTGGTGCTTTGCTCTTTGGGAGACGGGTCCGTCACTGAGGGTGAAGTTTCAGAAGCCTTTCAAATGGCGGCTTTGAAACAACTTCCGATCCTGTATTTGATCCAGGATAACGACTGGGGCATCTCCGCCACCGGGGATGAAATGCGTAGTATGGATGCCTACGAGTTCATAGCCGGCTTTAAAGGCATAGAGCGCATGCGGGTTGACGGATCGGATTTTGTGGACTCTTACCTAGCCTTAAAGGAGGGATTGGATTTTGTTAGAAAAGAACGTCGCCCTTTGCTGATCCATGCCAAATGCCCACTATTGGGTCATCATACCAGTGGGGTACGCAAAGAATGGTACCGCAGTGAAGAAGATTTGCAGCGGCATGCCCAAGACGATCCCATTACAAAGTTCCATGGCTATCTTTTAGATGGGGGAGTAGATGCTAAGAAGTTAGAAGACATTGCCTCCAAAGCACAAAAAACGGTCCATCAAGACTACCAAATGGCCGTGAATTCGGAAGACCCCGATGCCAGCAGTGTAATGGATCATGAGTTCGCTCCAACGCCGATTTTAAAGGAAAAAGGGTTACGCGAACCTGACGGAGCGGAAAAAGTGCTCATGGTAGATGCAGCCTTGTACGCCCTTGACGAAATCTTGCAGCAACATCCGGAAGCCCTGCTTTACGGCCAGGACGTAGGGGGACGCCTGGGAGGGGTGTTCAGAGAAGCTGCCAACCTCACCAAAAAATACGGGGTAAACCGGGTATTTAATACTCCCATACAGGAAGCCTACATTGTGGGCTCCACGGCCGGTATGTCGGCTGTAGGTTGTAAGCCGGTTGTGGAGATCCAGTTCGCGGATTATATCTGGCCCGGTCTCAATCAGTTGGTGGAGGAGTTGTCCAAGTCATGCTACCTTTCTCGTGGTCAGTTTCCCGTTCAATCCCTAATCCGGGTGCCCATAGGAGCTTATGGTGGTGGAGGCCCTTATCATTCTGGGAGTGTGGAGTCTACTCTACTGAATATCAGAGGAATAAAGGTGGTTTTTCCTAGCAACGCCGCCGATATGAAGGGACTCTTCAAAGCGGCATTTTATGATCCCAATCCCGTAGTAATGTTGGAACACAAAGGGCTGTATTGGTCTAAGGTACCGGGCACGGAGGCTGCCAAGATCAAAGAGCCGGACGCGAAATATATCATTCCACTGGGTAAAGCCCGCATGGTACAAGAGGCCCAGGAGGCCCACAAACAGGAGGGACGTGCGGCGGTGATCGTCACCTATGGCATGGGGGTGTATTGGAGCCTGACTGCCAGCAAAGAATTTTCACAACGGGTCAGCATAATAGATCTAAGAACACTAAATCCCTTGGATTGGGAATTTGTAGAGCAGCAGGTACAACAGCACCACCGCTGTCTGGTACTTACCGAGGAGCCCATACTCAATTCCTTTGCGGAGTCTCTGGCTGGACGGATCAGTAATCGGTGTTGGGAATATCTGGATGCCCCAGTAGCTTTCTACGGAGCAGATAACTTGCCGGCAGTGCCATTGAATGTAGATCTGGAAGCGGCCATGTTGCCTAATGCCGAAAAAGTAAGAGAGCAGCTGGAGGGTTTGCTCAACTACTAGAAAGGATATCCAATCCCGATGTTTAAAGTGATGGAATTTTCTGTGGTGTCGCTCAGACCACCAAATTTGAAATCATCTAAAACCCATCTCTGGCCCGCAGGGCGTGCCGGTTCATAGGCCTTTATCCCAAGATCCACACGCATGATCAGGAAGGTAAAGTCCATGCGCACTCCCAACCCAGTTCCCAAAGCTATTTCTTTGTAAAAGTGATCTGCTTGGAATTTTCCACCGGGTCGGCGCACCTCTCCATCGTCGCTGACATCGTCTCGTATTGTCCAAATATTGCCGGCATCTATAAAAAATGCCCAATCCAGGAATCCCACTAAATTTTGACGAAATTCCAGACTGGCCTCAAAAATAATTTCTCCGGGTTGCTCAAAGTTGTAGTCGATAATGCCATTCTCGTTAAGTGGCGTATAGGATCCCGGTCCCAGTCGGCGAGGACCCCAGGCTCGGATACTGGAACTGCCGCCGGCAAAGAAGTTCTTTTCATAGGGAAGTATCAGGTTATCACCATAAGGAATGCCTATTCCAGCATTCAGGCGCCAAGCCAAAGCTCCTCTAGCCGATAAGGGAATCAGTCTACGGTAATCTACGTTGAACTTTAAAAATTTGTAGTTCTGAAGGCTGTCATGCTCCAGGAATTCGGTTCCGAAAATATTCAAAAAGGTACCACCGCTTTCTGCAAATAGCCTCAAATAAGAGCTCTTGTTCTGATAAGTGCCGTATTGGTTAAAGTCAAATAGGGAATTGAAGTACATGCTGCTGACGAAGGACCTTTCAAATGCCCTGTGGAAACTGGTACCCAGGCTATCGCTTTCATCCAATACCTCTTTGAAAGCTTCAGACTCGTTACGGGTATTGATGAGATTCACATCGGCCAGAGTAAAATTGAACAAACGGCTTTGATCTCTTTGCCAACTGTATCCCAGGGAAGCATTGAGGTTGTCACGGGTAAAATCGTCGCGATCCACAAATTCGTACCCTACGGAAATACGGGTTTTGGGGTTAAGCTCGCCCAGTCGTGATTTAAAATTATTGCCCAGCGGGAAAACAAAATCTGGAAGCGTCAATGAAAGATTGCCTCCTACCTCCAGGCTGTTGGCAACACTGCCGTTGTTGCTGTAGGAAGTTACCCCATCTATTCCGAAACGGCCGCTAATTTGGAAGATCTCCAGTCCACCAAAGGTATTGCGATTTTTGAGGTTGAAATTATAAAACGGACCCGGCACCCTCTGATTAGCGGTTACGTTTATTCCTACTTCATGGGTAAGCTGGTAGCGATCAAGGGGGCTGGTAAAGATGTTGGCTATAAATTTACCAGCGGTAGTGTCGTAGTTTATGTTGACAAACTTAAACATGTCCAGATTGGCCAATTGCCGCTGGGTAGAGAACGTCTTCTCCTTACTGTAGAGGTCACCGGGGTAAATGAACAAACGGTGATCCAATATCTTTTTAGAGAATTTTTCTTCAAAAAACCGGTAGGTAATACGGTTGAAGTAGCTGCTCTGTCGCTGAGGTCCAATATTCGGGGTGTTGGCATCGGTGGTAAAGATCACACTGTCCACCTTGAAAACTTTATGAAATCCACGTTTGGAGGGAGTATTTACAATGGTTTTCATGGCCACTTTGCGATTTCCCAAGAGGGCTGTGTCCACAGCAAATTCGATAAATTGACGACTGAATTCAAAGTAGCCGTTGTTTTTCATCAAGTTCTCCAGCCGAATGATCTCCTGATCAAAATTCTCAGTATCGTAGTTGTCACCTTTCTGGATCAAACTCATCTTTTGATGGGTCTGTACTAGTTCCGTTAAAGCGCTATCACCGGTTACCAGGATGAGGCTGTCCAGCACGTAAGGTCGGTCTTCAACCACTTGGTAGGTGACATATGCTCTTCTGTTAAAATAGCGTATTGAACTGGAAACCTGCCCGTGGAAATATCCTTTACTCTGAATAAACTGCGCCATCTTCTGCTCAGTCGTCGCCGTTAAAGCGCTGTCGAAGACGGAAAGGGGCTCACCCCATTGCATGAACTTATTGCCGTTCTTAAGCACATTGTCCACTTTTGCAATCTTGTTTTGCTTGCGGTTCTGCAACCGGGTGATTTTGGCATTTTCTCCAGCTTTGGAGGCGATCTTATGATCAAATTTAGCGGCGACCTTTTCCTTCTTTTTTTGGATCTTGACGGAATCGTATTTTTTACTCCCTACCTGATACATCCAGGTGTAAAGAGAGATGGGGAATATTTTTAGCACCTTTCTGTTGGGCTTTTGCTGATACAATTCCTCCAGTCTTTCCGTCTCAATTTCTTTGGCCCCCCGGATCTTGTTGCGGTTGAGCAGATATTCATCATCTTGCAGGCTTTTAGTGCCAATGCAACTGGTAAATATGGAAAGGAGGACCAGGCAGTATAAAAAATTGTATATTTTCAACTTGGATTTACTGCCGGATATGATCTCAAAAGGCACTATAAGGTTTATTAAGTCTTTGCAATTAAAGAAATACCGCAAACAAGCACAAAGCTTTTCAGTTGAAGGAGCAAAAAGCGTGCTGGAATTAGCTCAAAGCTCTTTTGAGATCACCCATCTGATGGTGACCAAACCGTTCTGGGAGGACAACGAAAAATCTCTCAAAATGTTGGAGGACCGGGTAGCAGTGGTTACCAATAAGCAATTAACTGCTATTAGTGCTTTCAAGACCAATGAAGCGGCCTTGGCAGTGGCCCGATTCAGACAACATCCACCATGGGAGGTTGAGCCCGATGAGTATGTGATCGCTTTGGACCGCATCCGCGATCCTGGAAATTTTGGTACCATACTGCGTATTGCCGATTGGTATGGGATCAATAAAGTAGTGGCTTCGTCCGATAGTGCGGACTATTATCATCCCAAGGTTATCCAAGCCAGTATGGGTTCTTTCACCAGGGTAGCGGTTTACCACCAGGATCTTCATGAGACGCTGCAAGGTATGACAAATATTTTTGCTGCTGGCATGAAGGGAGAGGATGTACATAAGGTAGACTTCCCCGCTGGCGGGGTATTAGTAATTGGCAATGAGGCCCAGGGTTTGGATACCAGCCTGACTCCCCTTATTCACCAAACGGTATGTATTCCTGGCTACGGAGTGGCGGAATCGCTTAATGCTGCGGTAGCTACAGCGGTAATTTGTGATAATATCCGTCGCTCCCTAAATACTAACTAGCAGCTGCAGCTTCTTTTCTCATTTTATGGGCCAGTTCATGGCCCAAATACCGGTCGATAAGGAAATGGCCTAGGTAAATCATAGGGGTAAGCAAAATGGCCAGGGAAAATTTGTAAAGGTAGTTTACCGTGCCAATGGCCAGGACACGCACCAGATCCCAGTCAGCCCCTACATAGAAAGCGATCATCAACACCACATAACTATCGATGAACTGCGACACCAGGGTAGAGCCGGTGGCCCTCAACCATACTTTTCCTTCACCGGTAAGTCGTTTGATGCGATGGAAGACCAGTACATCCACGATTTGGCCGACCAAAAAAGCTACCAATGATCCCACGATGATCCACAATCCTTGTCCGAAAATTTTACGGAATGCCAAGTCCATATCAGGGATACTTTGTGTGGGGTCCTTTTGCAGTCCGCTTTGAAATTGCCACCACTCATTTGGCACCAAATGGATACCCCAAAAAAACATAAAGAAGGCGTAAAGGATTAACATCACGGCCATATTGGATAGAGTACGCACACCTTTTTTTCCATAGTATTCATTAATTATATCAGTCATTACGAACACTACGGGCCAAAGCATGACTCCGGCGGTCAGATTAAAGCCCAAACCATCAACTCCAAACAGTTTCAGGTTGAGCGGTTCGAAACCTAATGAAGCCTCCAGGGAAAAGATCTTGACCCCAATGAACTCAGCCACCAGGGTATTGGTGATAAAGAATCCTCCCAGGATCAAAAACAACCGATGCTTTTTCTCCATAATTAATGTTCTACAGCAATGCGTTCCCCTTCAATAGCCAGATGACTATTGGAGAACACCTCTTGGGCTTCTTTCAATAAGGGGTCCAGATCTCGGTAGCGAATTGAAAAATGTCCCAGGATCAATCTTAGGACCTCAGCTTTTTGCGCGATCCTGGCGGCTTCCAGGGCAGTGCTATGATAGGTATCATGTGCCCGTTGTTTTCTATCACTTAAAAAGGTGGATTCATGGTAAAGCAGGTCCACGCCTTTAATATAAGGGATGATCTCTTCATTGTAGCGGGTATCGGAACAGTAGGCATAGGAGCGGGCTTTTTTAGGTGGAAAGGTATACTGTTCCAACCGATACTTGATACTGCCATTGCCGTCGGTAACGTGGTTGCCTGATTTCAGAATACTTAGTTCATCCGTAGACAGCACCCGCAGGTCCTGTTCTTTGTTCAACCTATAAGGTCTGGGCTTCTCTTTAAATAAAAACCCCGTGCAGGGGATGCGGTGGTCCAGCGGAAAGGAGGTTACGGTAATTAAGTCAGTTTCCAGGATAAGATGGGAAGCATTAGGATCCAACTCCACAAAATTGATCTTGTAGCAAAGCACCATTTCAGTATACTTTAGGTGCATGGTAATGATATTGTCTAATCCCGGTGGTCCGAATATGGTGAGGTCTTCGTCCCTTTGTCGAAGGTGCATGGTGGAAATAAGGCCCACTAAACCCAGGTAGTGGTCCCCGTGAAGATGACTAATAAATATGTGGTGAATTCGATTGAGTTTAACACGGTACCTGCTGATTTGCATCTGAGTACCCTCACCACAATCTATCAGGAATGCCTGATTTTCAATTCTTAATACCTGGGCCGATTGATGCCTGCTATGGGCAGGCGCTGCTGAGTTGGAACCGAGTATGGTTAATTCAAACGACAATTATAAGCCGTTTTCATCTCCTTTAAGATCCCCTTCGATTTCGTGCATGAACACGGCATCACGAGCCTCCTCTACAGAAGGGAGTATGTTCAGGATAGAATCCAGCTGAGATATTTTTATCAACTTGATCACGTGGTCGGAGATAGAGGTCAATACCAGTACACCTCCACCGTCATTGGTGATACGGTTCCCCACCAATAAGGCGCTAAGGCCAGATGAGTCAATATATTTGACTTCCTTCAAATCCAAAATCACGTTTTTGGTGCCTTCGGCATGCAGACTTACAAAATCAGATTTTAACTGAGGGGCTAGGGTAGAGTTAAGTTTTTCTTCGTGAAGGTGTATTAAGGTGTATTGTTCTTGTTTGTCTATGGTATATTTCATGCCTTTGAATAGTTTCCGTTCTTAATTATCTACAGGATCTGCTAAAAACTGCAAAATACACTGTTGAATTTGGTCGAGGTTATGAGGTAGTTCAGGTTTCTGAAAAGGCTTTCCCATTACCTTTTCGAATAATTCAATATACCGCTCTGAAATGGAATTTACAACCTTGTCTGTCATTTCGGGTATGGTTTGTCCTTCCAGTCCCTGAAAGCCATTACTCATCAACCATTCTCTAACGAATTCCTTGCTAAGTTGTTTCTGAGGCACTCCTTTTAACTGTCGGTCCTCATAACCTTTAGCATAAAAATATCGAGAAGAATCGGGAGTATGGATCTCGTCAATTAGGATGACCTCATCATGATACAGCCCATATTCATACTTGGTATCTACCAGTATTAACCCTTTGGAAGCGGCAAGCGCAGTGCCACGGTCAAACAGAGCTTGAGTGTACTGTTCCATAATACGGTAGTGATCTTCATTTACAATGCGGCCCTTCAAGATCTCCTCCCGGGAGATGTCCTGATCATGCCCTTCTGCCGCTTTGGTGGTAGGGGTTATAATAGGGTGAGGCAGCCGGTCATTTTCTTTCAGCCCGTTAGGCAATGGCACGCCGCAAATGGTGCGTTTCCCCTCCCGGTACAATCTCCACGAATGTCCTGCCAAATATCCTCTGATCACCATTTCGACGGGTAATGGTTCACACCTTTTTCCTATAGTCACGTGGGGGTGTGGGGTGGCGATCAACCAATTAGGTACCAGGTCTTCTGTAGCTCCCAGAAAACTGGCGGCAATTTGATTTAAAACTTGTCCTTTATGGGGAATGGGCCTGGGGAGAACTACGTCAAAAGCCGAAATGCGATCGGTAACTACTACCGCCATAGTATCAGTAAAATGGTAAACATCGCGAACTTTACCCCGATAGAATTTTTCCAGTCCGGGAAAGCTGAAATTTGTTTCTTTGATGGCCCAACTCATGGTGTCCAAATTTAAGGAAAAAAAATAGCCAGCAATAAATATTACTGCTCAAAAAGTTCCTCGTTCTCTATTTTACCACGGTTGAATGTGACCTTTTTAACTAGTATACCGGATTCATTGAAATATTCCCAAACTCCGATTTCTTTGTCTTTAAGGTATTTGCCTTTAATTTCTACTTGACCTTGAGCAAAGAATCGCTGAAAGGGACCGGTTTTTTTTCCTAGTTTATAATCTGTTTCACTGGCAATCTGGCCTTGTGGGTGATAGGTGCGTACAATACCGTGAGTTAGACCCTGCAGAAAAGGCTCTTCGGAGTGCTTACGACCCAAGGAATCGAAGGTGACCCTGCTTTGGATCTTGCCCTCCTGATATTCTTCCAGGGATTGGAGCTCTTGATTGGTATGAAAGTATTTCCATCGGCCGAAGGGTTTACCGTTCTTATGAACCTTTTCGACAGACACGGTTCCCGTGGGATGATACTCAGTAATTTTACTGTCTTTCTCCATTTGCTGGTACACCGCTTTTGATTTTACAGTGCCGTCGGGGTAGTATTGGTAGTTTTCTCCCTTCCGTTTGCCCACTTCATAGTCATATTGATGCTTTAGTGCTCCTGAAGGGTAATATGCTTTATTAGGACCGTTCAGCATGCCGTCCAGGTAATTTCCCTCTTGGATCAATTGTCCCGTCTTATTGTAGGTTCTGAAAACACCTGATTTCTTGCCGCTTTCCAACTGCGATTCTGTATCCAACTGCCCGTTTTGGTAGTAGGTCTTGAAAAACCCATTCACCAATCCATCGGTGTAGTTGGCTTCCGAGCGCAGTTGTCCGTTGGGGTAGTACTTTTTAGAAATACCGTTAGGTTTTCCCCGGGCATAGATAATCTCACTTTTTAAGTTGCCACCAGGATGATACTCCACGATCAGTCCGTCCGGCTTGCCATGGGCAAAGTGCGCTTTACTCTTGACGGTACCATCATCGAAGTAGGTGATCAGATCACCCTGGATAGTATCTTGCTGGAAATGGACCTCCTGGATCAATTTTCCGTTTTGGGCAAAGGCCTTAACTAATCCGTGTCGCTTGCCATCCTTAAAATTAGTGGTACGCAGAGCAGTACTGTCCGGGTAGAACTCCTCAAAAGTGCCGTACTTTATGCCTTTTTCAAACTGTCCGCGTATGGCTAAAGCACCATTTACATGGTATTTCGCATAGGGGCCGTGCACCAGGCTGGAATCTCCCTCCAAGATTTGATATTCTTCATTTATCCGGGTTTGAAGGGAATCGTGGTAGGTTCGGACCCAAGTTTGGCCATGAGCGTGAATACTGAGGAGGAAGCCTACTGTAATTGCTAAAAGTGCTTTCATATCTAAAAAATACTTCCTAAAAACGTTGGCCAGGGGAAGTTATTATACTTTTTCCAAAACCAGGGCGGAAGCTCCGCCCCCTCCGTTACAGATACCGGCTACGCCAATTTCTCCCTCTTTGTGATGCAGCACACTGTTTAAGGTGGTGAGGATACGTGCTCCACTGCAGCCCAAGGGGTGTCCAATGGCTACCGCACCTCCGAAAACATTGACCTTATCGGCATCCAGTTCCAAATTGATATTGTTAGCCAGGGCTACAGCCGCAAAGGCCTCATTTATTTCGTAAAAGCTCACATCGGAACTGTCTATACCTGCATGAGCCATAGCTCGGGGTATAGCCAGCGACGGCGCGGTGGTGAACCACAAAGGATCTTGAGCGGCATCTGCAAACCCTCGAACTTTGGCTATGGGCTTAACACCCAATTCTTCGACCTTTTCCTTAGACATGAGGATCAGCGCTGCCGCTCCATCGTTGATAGTGGACGCATTCGCAGCGGTCACCGTACCCTCTTTGGAAAATACCGGGCGCAAGCTGGGGATCTTTTCAAAATTTACTTTCTTGAATTCTTCATCTTCGGTCATGACTACCGGGTCACCCTTTCTCTGAGGGATCTCTATGGGAATGATCTCATCTTTGAAATATCCGGATTCTGTGGCTGCGGCCACTCTTTGGTAAGAGGAGATGGCATAATCATCTTGCTGCTCACGGGTAATGTTCATTTCCTTGGCGGTGTGATCGGCGCAGTTGCCCATGGCAAATTGGTTGTACACTTCCCACAAGCCATCTTTCTCCAGGCCGTCAACCAAAGCGCCCTGTCCGTATTTATAGCCAAACCGGGCCTTGGGCAAATAGTACGGGATATTACTCATGCTCTCCATTCCTCCAGCCACCACTACATCGTTGATGCCCAACATGATGGATTGCGCTCCCAGCATCACCGATTTCATCCCCGAAGCACATACTTTATTGACTGTGGTACAGGGTACATTATGGCCGATGCCTGCTTGAATGGCTACCTGTCGAGCCGGGGCTTGCCCCAGGTTTGCAGAGATCACATTGCCAATGAAAACCTCATTTACTTCTTTGGGGTCTACCTGGGCTTTTTGCAGCGCTCCCTGAACCGCTTTAGTTCCCAATTCTACGGCGGTAAAGCCGGAGAGGATCCCCCCGAAACTTCCAATGGGCGTACGTGCCGCGGAAATTACAAATACTTCTTTCATGAGTGAGTTGTTTCTACATTACCAGTCCGGCTTACCGCTGTCCGGTCTTTTGGTGGACTTCCTTTTGTTTTGTTGAATATACTGGACTTCAGCGTTCTTCATAGCCTCCAGAATCATCTTGGCTTTTTCCTCGCTGATCTTCATTTCTTCAATTTTGGAGGGATCGGATGGTCGTTCCTGGGCTTGCTGCTCCTGTTGCTGTTCGTCCTGTGGTTGCTGAGGGTTTTTTTCCTCGCCTTCCTGAGGCTCTCCGTACTTTTGTTCGGAGTCTTCCGGTTTTTGTTCTCCGGACTCTTCCTGTTGCTCATCCTCTCCGGACTGCTGTTGTTCTTGATTTTGCTGCTCCTGATTCTGCTGCTCCTGCTGCTCTTTATTTTGATCTTGTTGCTGTTGATCTTGATCTTGTTGCTGTTGGTTGTCCTGATCTTGATCCTGATGTTGCTGTTGCTCATCCAGCATCTTACTCACCAATTCATAGTTGAAACGAGCGTCTTCATTTTGTGGGTTTATTCGTAAGGCCGACTTGAACATTTCTTTGGCCTCTTGCAGACCCTCTCCATCTTCTGATTGTTCGGAAAGCTGATAGCTCATTACGCCTAACTGATTGTAGGCCAAGGATCTGATGGGGCCGCTGGTG
>Ga0224508_10002719_pt1 | contig 14899 bp, 11 predicted proteins | sample SF_Jan12_sed_USG_4_FD_170157 | JGI IMG/M metagenome (GOLD analysis project Ga0224508, IMG submission 170157) | Sediment microbial communities from San Francisco Bay, California, United States - SF_Jan12_sed_USGS_21 | ecosystem: Environmental > Aquatic > Marine > Sediment | place: USA... | reverse complement strand
GAGGATTCGGTCATGAGGCAGACCGATCTCCTCTGCCACGCGGGCCGACTCGAGAGCGCTTTCGACGATGGCGTTCAACATGACCGCGTGCGCTTCGAGCGGATCGTCCCGGCCTGCGTTTTCGTCCATCAGCCGTGTCAGAAGCACCTGATCCAGGGAGCCCCAGTTCACGCCAATCCGAACGGGCTTCCCGTGATCGATCGCGCAGCGCACGATCGTCGCGTAATGCTCGTCCCAGCGCTTCTTGCCCACGTTGCCCGGGTTGATTCGATACTTCGCGAGAGCGCGAGCACAGTCAGGGTGTCCGGGGAGCAGGATGTGGCCGTTGAAGTGGAAGTCTCCGATCAGCGGGACAGGCACGCCCCGATCCTCGAGTCGACGAGCGATCTCGGGGACCGCCGCGGCGGCTGCAGATGTGTTCACGGTAATCCGGACCAGCTCGGAGCCCGCCTGCCAGAGCGCTTCGACCTGATCGGTCGTGGCCTCGACATCCGACGTATCGGTGTTGGTCATCGATTGGACGACGATCGGGTGCCTACTGCCCACCGGCACACCGCCGACCTCGACCGTCACCGTCTCGCGCCGGGCGGCGCCCACTCCCGAGAGGCCCTGCGTCTCTTCAGTATTCACGGGCGGGAAGATAAGGGGGAAGGCGAAAAAAAGCCCCGGCCGCCACTAGGCCGAGGCTTCTTCGTGATCCACCCGTTGACCGGGTAACGTCGTGTCGCTCAGCTCGGTGACTGGTGCGTCCTCCAGAACCGCTGGAATTCCGAGTCGAAGCGTTGACGGTGACGTTCCATCTCACGCTCGAACGCGACGCGATTCGTCTGCTGCGTCGCTTTCAGCCACTGCGGAGAGATGTGCTCGGGTCGCGAGCCATCTCCGTGTTCGTCCACCCTCTCCCCACCGCCGCCACCCCCGTTGTCGTTGGTGGCCATCTTCCGCTCCCTGTGGGACCCGGGTCCGCCAGACGGACCGGCGGGTTTTCCCCGAGATTTGCCCGTGCGATCCCCGATCGTGGGCCGGTTTTCCACATGTTACCCACAACATGTGGTAGTGTGCCGTTCGCCTCCCCCAATATGTGGTGTACCCTAGCCGGTATGTGCCCGTCGTCGCAAGGCTTGCGGCGCCACCAGCCCCCGGGTCGCCCTCGCCGCCGTTCCGAGCGAGCCCGGTCGCGGAAGGCGTCCTATCCGCACTCCGAATGGCCACAGGCGTAGCACTTCGCGCACCCCTCTTCGAACGCCATGCTGCTACCGCACTCGACACAGACTCCCATGAACACGCGGGCCACCGACTCCTCGTATCGCTGCAGCACCGGCCGGTGGGCCGTGTTGGACCCACCGTTTGTCTTTGGGGCGACCTCCACATCCGGAATCGGCAACGCCTGTTGCACGCCGTCCTTCTCCTCCAGGAACTTCTCGATCACCTGAGCGACGGCGTCCGGACCCGAGAGCACCTTGTTCGGCCCGAGCCCGACCGCACGGTCCGAGGAGATGCCCCGCAACTGCTTGTGAACGTCTCGCAGCGTGAGCCCCGAACGAAGCGCGAGCGAGATCAAACGACCGATCGCCTCCGCATCCGCCATCGCCGACCCACCGGTCTTTCCGAGTGCGACGAAGACCTCGAAGGGACGTCCTTGCTCGTCCTCGTTGATCGTGACGTACATGGTGCCGAGCGGAGACTCGATCTGACGCGTGTGACCCCGGAGCACCGCCGGGCGCTCGCGCTTCGAGACACGCTTGATCTTCCCACCCTCGAGCTCGACGATTCGTCTCGCCTTCCGCTCGACCTCGTCTTCCAGCTCGCGATTCTGTTGCTCGAGCTCCGAGCGCTGTTCCTCCAGGGCCGCCAGTTGCTCGAGCGCCGCGGCCATGTCGCCCGCGAGCGCCGGATCGACATCCACAGCCTCGAGAAGCGCACCCTCCACCGCGGCGGCGCTTCCGCTGGCCGCCGTCTGCTGTTGCACTGCCTTCGCCGTGCTCCCCGTCGAGAGCACCTGTTCGTCCCGGGAGCCGTCACGGTAGACGGTCACGCCCTTGCAGCGCAGCTCGTGAGCAAGTTCGTAGATGCTCCGGACGTCGTCCTCGGTGGCCTCCGTACCAAAGTTGCACGTCTTCGAGATGGCCGAATCCGTGAACTCCTGGAACGCCGCCTGCATCCGGATGTGCTGCTCGGGTGAAACATCGTGCGCCGTGACGAAGATCCCCTGTACGTCCCCCGGCACCTCATCGAAGTGGATGTGGCCCTCGTCGGCGATTCGCTTCATCAGCTCCTCGGAGTACCAACCCCCTTCCTTCGCACGGCGCACGAATTCCGGATTGACGTCCGGCATCAGCACGCCCGCCTGATTGCGCATGAACGCGACCGCGAACAGCGGCTCGATCCCGCTCGAACAACCAGCGATGATCGAGATCGTCCCCGTCGGAGCGACGGTCGTGAGGTTGCAGTTTCGCAGCCTCCGCTTCGGACGGATCCGCTCCCCGGCCTCATCCCGCGCACACGTCTCATCGGGTCCCCAGATCGACTGCGACCACTCCGGGAAGACGCCGCGCTGCTCGGCGAGGCGCTCCGACTCGACCTTCGACTCGTTGTCGACGAACTCCATGAGTCCCCGGCCCAGCTCGATCGACCGTGACGACCCGTAGGAATCGCCATGACGGACGAGCATGTCCGCCCAGCCCATGATCCCCAGACCAATGCGCCGGATCCGCTTTGACAGGTCGTCGATCTGCGGAAGCGGGTACCGGTTCGCGTCGATCACGTTGTCGAGGAAGCGAGTCGAATCGTGAACCGCGTCGCGCAGACCCTCCCAATCGACGGTGCCGCTGCCATCGACGAAGTACCCCACGTTGATCGAGCCGAGATTGCACACGTCGTAGGCGAGAAGAGGCTGCTCCCCACACGGGTTCGTGGCCTCGTACTCGCCCAGATGCGGTACCGGGTTGTAGCGATTGGCCTCGTCGATGAAATAGACGCCCGGCTCTCCGTTCCTCCACGCGCCGTAGATCACCTTCGAGAACACCTCGGAAGCGTTGAGCTTGCCTACGGGCTCCCGCGTGCGCGGATTCAGGAGGTCGTAGTCCTCACCGTTCGCGACCGCGTCCATGAACGCGTTCGTGACGCCCACCGAGATGTTGAAGTTCGTGATCTTGGTCTTGTCTTCCTTGCAGTCGATGAAATGCAGGATGTCCGGGTGATCGACCCTCAGGATCCCCATGTTCGCGCCGCGCCGCGTCCCCCCCTGCTTCACCGCTTCCGTCGAGGCGTCGTAGACCTCCATGAAGGAGACCGGCCCCGACGCCACGCCCATCGTCGACTTGACGACATCACCCTGTGGGCGCAGCCGGCTGAATCCGAAGCCGGTCCCGCCACCGCTCTGGTGGATGAGAGCCATGTCACGGAGCGTCCCGTAGATCCCCTCGAGACTGTCCGGGACGGGGAGAACGAAACACGCCGAGAGCTGCCCGAGCGGGCGTCCGGCATTCATGAGCGTGGGGCTGTTTGGTTCGAAGACCCCGTCGGCCATCATCGAGTAGAAGCGACGCGCCAGGGCCTCGACTTCAGTCTCGCTCGCGCCGTGGCGGCGCTCGACGCCCGCGATGACGGCGGCGACTCTCCAGAACAGATCCCTCGGCTCCTCGACCGGGTCACCGGCATCGTTCTTCTTCAGATACCGCTTCGCGAGGACCGTCTGCGCATTATCGGTCAGCGTAGGTTCGGGCAAATCGATCGGAGGCGTGCCGGCGTCCACCACCCCACCCGTCGCCGGCGCTTCTGCCGACGAGACTCCCTTCACCGCCACGTCCGGTGGATTCATTGCCCTGACCTCGCTGTCTTGTGATTGCGTCGGGTTCGGCCCGCCCGGTACAAGCGAGCCATATGTCTTCTATACCCGAATGCCGGGACGAGGTGGCGTTTCCGAGGACAAGACCGGCTTCGGCCGGGACCCGACGACCGCGCGAGTCGAATGCCGGCCTACGCCGGTCTGCGTAGTGGTCGCAGACACTCCGGTCCGCGACACCCTCGGTTTTTCTTTTCGTCCACGGCTGGGGATTGCCGCTACTTATCCACGAAAAATCGACAATTCGCCGCCGTTTTCCCCGCGAATTGTCCACACGAACCGCTACATCTTGTGGCGAACCAATTCTAATACCACCACATGTTGTGGTCAACCCGAATGAGGACGGGAATCGCCGGTTTTTGCGGTCGGAAGCTCGCCCCGGAGCACGATGCGGCCCCTGAAACGCCGTAACCGCGAGGGATTCCCCGCTTCTCCCCTGGCAGGTCCGACCGTCGACAAAACGGAATGGGACATATTGGCCCTGCTCGAAAAGCGAGTGCGGAAAGGGCCCCGAAACGACCTAGTCGGGGCCGGCCCACCGCCCCGTCCGGTGCCCCTCTCTCAGGGCGGCATAACTCCGGACGGTCATGGCGATCCGGCCACGGAGCTCATCGTCGACCGATCGGACGACGCGACCCGGCATCCCGACGACCAGGCTCTCAGGCGGGACGACCATGCCCTCCGTGACAAGGGCTCCGGCGGCGATGACGCTGCCCCGCCCGACCACGGCGTGTGACAGCACGATCGCGCCCATCCCGATCAGACAGCCGTCCTCGAGCGTGCATCCGTGGATGATCGCACGGTGCCCGATTCCGACAGCGTCGCCGATGACGGTGGGCGTGTCCCGGTCGACATGGATCAGCGTCAGGTCCTGGACGTTGGTCCGCGAACCGATGGTGATGGGAGCGATGTCGCCTCTGATGACGCAACCATACCAGACGGAGGAGTCCGCACCGATCGTAACGTCGCCGATCACGTCCGCGGACGGCGCGACGAAGGCGGACGAGGCGATACTGGGACGGGACGCCGTCGTCAACGTAGCGATCTCTTCCGGCATCATGGCATCCGCTCCGTGAATTCTCTGAGATAGGCCTCGATCCCCTCGAGGACCCCGCGCGCGTAGCGCTCCTGAAACTCCGGTGTCCGGAGCGCCGCCTCCTGCGCCGGGACCATCATGAATGCCCCCTCGGTCAGGATTGCAGGCATCCATGGCTCGCGAACAACCGCGAGATCCCCCCACAGCGGTCCCAGATCCCGCAAGCCCATTTGACGGACCATCCCATCCTGAACCTCGCGCGCCAGAGCCGCCGAGTGCCGGTGATAGTAGAAGGTGCTGGTGCCGGCGACGTCGAACGGGCGGACCCCGTCGGGGACTGCGTTGTTGTGGATCGACACGAAGAGCTCGGCGTCCTCCTCCCGCGCGCGGAGCGTGCGCTCGTAGAGCCCCACGGCCCGACGGCCATCACGGACCAGAATCGGACGGGCCCCGGCGGCCTCCAGGAGCGATGCCAGCCGGCGGGCGACCGCCAGGTTCGCGTCGCCCTCGTAATACCCGGTCGGCCCGTACGAGCCGGCGCCCGGGTGTCCGGGATCGACCGCGATGCGACGCCCCCGCAGCGGAGCCGCCGGATCGATCGGAGGCGGGCGACGAATCGCGAGCCGGAGCACGACGCCCCCGGCCGGTGAATCCGCCGGCCGGGGGGCGCTCGTGCGGGGGCCCTCGTACGCGCGCGGATCGCCGTGCTCGATCGACAAGCGGTGTCCCCAGATCGGCCAATCCAGTTCGAGGTCGATGTGGAGCCGCGACGGCGCCTCCTGGACCCAATCGATGGCGGTCACCCCAGTGGCCGCCCCGAGGGCGATCCTGTCCATCTCGCCCACGGCCCCGTAGACGGTGAGTCGGATCGCCCGGGGTCCGGTCTGGACGACGCGCGCCGGCGCCGCGTGCGAGAGCCCCACTCGAAAGTCGATGCGCCCACCGGCGGGCTCGGCGCGCCCCCCGAAGGCCCGGGCCGGCGTTTCCGGCAGCGGGTCCGGCTCCCAGAGAATGTCCTCGGAGGCGACCCAAGCGCGCAGCCCACCACCCAGGTCCAGCGCCACGCGGGACCCCACGCGCGTGGCGACTCTTGCCACCGTCCCTTCCGGAAACCGCCACCGGTAGGGCCCGAAGGCCGTCGGCCTGCCGACCACGACCCCGCTCTGACCGTTCACCGGATCTTCGGCTTCGACGAGCTTGATGCCCGGCGCGGGATCGGGACGCGGAGCGAGGTGGAAAGAGACGGGTGACCGGGTCACGTCCGCTCCCGAGCGGGCGACGAGCCCGGCAGTCACGGTGTCGATCGCCACGAAGATCGAGTCGCCCTCGCCAGTCGGCAGAGCGGTCGTGCCCGATCGGCAGTCCCCCGCCTCACAGGCTGCGGCATGAAGAGCGGCGGCGTCGATCCGCCCGGCATAGCGGTGGAGCGACCCGCGCTCGGGACCGAGGTCGCGCAGGGGGAACCGGCGGTTCCCCGCGGCGAGCTCGACCTCCGCCCCGCCCTCGCCGAGGACGGATAGCGCGAACTCTCCGCCCGGTTCGTACCAGCGGTCCGACGGGCGCTCCAACGGTGTCGTGAGCAGCCAGGGCGTCTCGGACCCGCTGGGGGGACGCGACGGAGGACGCAGGATGGAGAGCACCGCTGTCGCCGTGTCGGGGCCCTCGACGGCGCGAAGCATGTAGGCCGCGGTATCGCCGCGCCCCGCGTCCGGGACGGGGAGCCAGGCCAGGAACGCCCCGTTTCCCTCGACGGTCACGGGATGACCGTCGATCTCCAGGGCGACTCCGCCGCTTCCGACCGATCCGAAGATGAAGTTCGAATCCGGGACGATGAGCTGGTGGCGGGCGGGGTACCTCACCTCGATATCGATCACCCCGCCCGAGGATCCGGCACCTGAAGCGTTGGCGGTCGTCCGCTCACCCGCGAGGACGAGGGGCAGTAGAACGACCCCCAGAGCAAGAGTTCTCGCCTTCGCTTGGCTTCGCACGTCACACCCCTCCCACCGCCGGCGACCTCGCGGCCGCGCGGCGGATCGCCACGAGCCCCGCCCCGCCGAGAACGGCGGCGAGCGCGGCGCCCACCGTCAGACGCGTTTCGAGCAGCAACGCACCCCCAACAGCGAACATGCTACCGAACAGCAGTAACGTAGCCGCGACCGTGCGGAGCAGGGCGTAGCCGAGCGGTGAGTCGGGCTCGGTGCCGACCCTCGCCCGCACCACCGACCATCCCGGGCCGCCCGGCCGCACCCTTCGGTAGAACTCATCGAGTGTCTCCGGGGACTCGGGACGTGTGAACATCATGGCGGGGATCCAGACCGCCGCCGAGCCGAAGGCGGTGATGGTGAGTCGGGTGCCGAACTCCATGCCAGCGAAGACGGGGTGGTATGAAGCGACGGCGATCCCGAACCCAGCCAGCATCGAGGCGAGCTCGCCCCAGGCGTTCACCCGCCACCAGAACCACCGGAGGATCAGTACGGCGCCGGGCCCGGTCCCGATCGCGATCATGAAGCGGAACACGGTGCCAATGTCGTTGGCGTAGAACGCGGCGACGCCCGAGAGCGTCACGATCGAGACCGACGCTATTCGACCGACGGCGACCAGGCGGTCAGGGTCGGCATCGGGCCGCACGAAGCGCGCGTAAAGGTCATTGACGATATAGCTGGCACCCCAGTTGATCTGCGTCGAAACGGTGGACATGAAGGCGGCCACGAACGAGGCGACGACCAGCCCGAGGAGCCCGGCGGGCAGGTACCTGAGCATGAGCGTCGGATACCCGAGGTCCGGGTCCTCCAGACCCGGCAGGAGCACGACGGCGGCGAGGCCCACGATGATCCATGGCCACGCACGTACGACGTAATGGAGCCAGACGAACCACCACGCCGCCTTTTCCGCATCATCTTCCGTCCGGCTGGCCGAGAGTCTCTGCACGAACTCGCCTCCGCCGTCCGAGCGGCGGAACGCCCACCACTGGATTCCGAGGTAAGCGAGAAAGGTCCCGAACGGCAACGCTTCGGACCCCGGCCGGGGTACCATGCGAAGCGCGTCTCCGCGGCCCATCTCCACCAACTGGCGCTTGAGCTCGGCGATGCCTCCGATTTCTCCGAGCGCGTAGGCGGCGACGACGATCGCGCCGAAGAGTGCCAGGAAGAACTGGAAGAAGTCGGTGGCCACGACGCCCCACAGCCCGGAGACGCCGGCATAGAGGAGGACGAACACCGACAGGACCACGACGGCCCAGAGTCGCTCATCGCCCGGCAGGCCTTCCGGGAGCGTCGGGAGCAGGCCGAGCGCCTCGATCACCTTGCGCATGGCCAGCATCACGAAGCCGATGGCGATGCAGTTGATCGGGATCGCGAACAAGAACGCCCGAGTCGCCCGGAGGACCGCGGCGGGCCGCCCGCCGTACCGAAGCTCTGTCAGCTCGACGTCCGTGACGATCTCGGCGCGCCGCCACAGACGGGCGAATACATAGATCAGCACGAGGTGCGACAGTCCGAAGGACCACCACTCCCAGTTCCCCGCGATTCCGCGGGTGGCGATCAACGCCGAGACATAGAGCGGCGTATCGACGGAAAACGTCGTTGCAGCCATCGACGTGCCGGTGAGCCACCACGGCAGCGAGCGCCCCCCGATGAAGAACTGCTCGACGCCGCCACGGGCCCGGCGGGACAGCCACAGGCCGACCGCGAGCGTAAGCGCCATGTAGACTCCGACGATCGCCCAGTCCGCTCGGGTCATCTGGTCACTTCCTCCCGAACCCCGGGCCCACGCGGCCGTCAATCCACGCGGCGGCGGCGTGCTCCATCACGCTCTCGGTCGACCAGGCGCAGATCCCCGGCACCCCGAGCCCTGCCAGCCAGCGATCGTGCCCAAGCATGACGAGCAGCGACCTCTCCGCGGACGACATCTCTTTTCGGAGACGTGCGGTGGCCTCATCCGACACTCGCCCGTGTCCCTTCCAGCCCCGTGGGGTGGCGGCGAGCACGACCACCCGCTGTTCCGCAGCAGGCTCGCTCGAAGGACGGATCGTGTCGGCGGCGGGACGGACGCTCCACCCCGCCGCGCGGAGATCTCGCTCGACGATCGTCCCCAACGGACCCTCCCGTCCGGCGGGAGGGCCGACCTCCGGGTCATCAGACACCGCGACCACCTCTGTCGGCCGGTCCCGGCGCCACCCGGACATGCCATCGGATCGGTCGACTACAGTCCTGAGCGCGAGATCGAGTCCGATCTCCGCCGCTTCGGGGTCCCGGGGGGCGCCCGTCGGGGGGAGACCGGACAGCGCACGGTCGCTCCGCTCGATCGACTCGGCCAGCCGATCAGCGAAGAGGGGGTCATCGCTGGCGGTCCGATCGAGCGCGGTCACCGTGCGGATGACATCACCCGGGTAGAGGATGACGTCACAGCCCGCTCGGATCGCTTCGACCGCCGCCGCGGCATCATCGTCTCCGATACCCGACATGATCATCGCGTCCGTCGCGACGAGGCCATCAAAGCCGAGCCGTCCCCTCAGCAGCGCTCCGACGATCTCCGGAGAAACGGTGGCGGCCCGGCCCGATCCGAGGGCCGGAAACGCGACGTGCGCGACCATCACCGACCCGACCGTCCTCGTGACGGCGTGGAACGGAGCGATATCCTGTTCCAGCTCCGCGGACGTCGCGTCCACCACCGGGAGCTCGACATGGGAATCTCCCAGGGTTCGCCCGTGCCCGGGAAAGTGCTTCGCGCACGCGAGAGCTCCCGCGGCCTGGCAGGCCGAGATCCACTCGAGACCGAGCTCCCCGACGACCGCGGGATCCGAGCTGAAGCTTCGCGTCGCGACGATCGGGTTGTCGGGCTCCGCATCGATGTCGGTTACAGGGGCGAGCACCCAGTTCACCCCGACCGACCGTGCCTCCGCGGCCGTGAGCGTGCCGGCGGCGGCGGCCGCCTCCCGCGGCAATGGGTGTTTCGCGAGCGCCGCGGGAGGCGGAAGCTCCGTGAGACCGCGGAACTGCTGTCCGGCGCCGCGCTCCAGGTCCGCCGCGAACCAGAGATCCCGTCCGGCGGCGATCGCTGCCTCGCCCGTGAGACGCGAGACGCGGTCGGCGTCACCGCCGAAGAGGACGAATCCGCCGACTCCGGCACTCATCGCCTCGTCGACTCCGCGACGGACATCGTCCTCGGTCCAGCGATCGAGCCGGACCGCCGCGACGACGGCACGCCCCGCGCGGCTCATGCCGGCGTCAGCGTTCCGAGGACCCGGCGACCCGCCGCCCCGGTCGCCCACGTCGCGTTCGCGGGGATCCCCAGGACGTGCTGGCGCGCCAGCAATGCGAACGCGATGGCCTCCCGGGCGTTCGGGTCGACTCCCAAACCCGACAGATCTCGGATCTCGATCGGCGCCGCGAGGGCTTGCAGCCTCGCGATAAGAGTCGGATTGGAGGCCCCACCGCCACAGACGTAGCCTGCGCGAGTCTGGGGGACAAAGCGGTATGCGTCCGCGATCGACCGAGCCGTGAGCTCGGTGATCGTCGCGACGATGTCCTCGACGGCGAGCTCCGCATGACGGGCCAGCCACCTTCTCAGACGCTCCTCGCTGAACATCTCTCGTCCGGTCGACTTGGGCGGCCGCGCGGCGAAATACGGATCCTCGAGCCACTCTTGCAGCGCCGTTTCGTTCACCTCGCCCGACGCGGCCAGCTCCCCATCCCGATCGAACGAAGCCCCGTCGATCAGCGTTCGGACTGCGCCGTCGATCAAGGCCACCCCGGGGCCGGTGTCGAACGCGATCGGGTCGCCCCCGGCACGCCCGGGCAGGTAGGTGACGTTCGCGAACCCACCGATGTTCTGGATGAGCCTCGGCTCCTCGGACTCGAACATGATCCGATCGGTGTAGGCGGTGAGCGGCGCGCCGTGCCCGCCTGCGGCCATATCCCGAGCCCGGAAATCCGCGACGACATCTACGCCGGCGATCTCCGCAACCAGCGACGGATTTCCAATCTGGAGGGTGGAGCCGCGCTCGTCGGACGGAGGCACGTGCCAGATCGTCTGGCCGTGGCTACCGACCGCCCGGACGTGGGAGGCTTCGAGGCCCGCGAGCTCCAACGATTCCCGCACCGCGACTCCGATCCGTCGCCCCATCTCGAAGCTCGCGTCACAGATCTGCTCGGCGTCTCCCTCGCTGATCAACGACACGAGACGGGCCCGAAACGCCGAGTCGTACGGCGCCGAGTGAAACGCGAGAGCCTCCGTTTCCAGGGGCCGCTCGTCCCGTCCGTGAAACCGCACCACGGCCACGTCCAGTCCATCCAGCGAGGTCCCGGACATCACGCCGACGTAGACGCTCACTCGCGCCCCCAGTCGGCGTCGATGCCACGAAGCAGCGTCGGGTGGATCCGCTGTTCGATACGGCGCGCGTGCGCCTCGTCGTGTTGTCGTATCCCGCGGAGAAACTGGTAGAGAGTGGGTCGCTCGCTACCCAGCGTCGCCCGCCGCGCCAGCCCCTCCGGCACATCGGCGACCGTCGCCACGGTCTCGGCCCTGGCGGACCGAAGCCGTCCGAGGACCTCCTCGAACGGGGCATCGGCCCGCGGCGGCGGATTCGTCGGCTCCCATTCCCGCCACTCGGCGTGGTTCGACTCGATCGCGCTGCGGACGCGGGGCCCGACGGCCTCGAGCTCGAAGGCGAGCAGGTGCGCCGCATGGTCCGACGGAGTCCAGCCATCAGGGCTCGCGTGCACCCGTCGGCCACGCGAGTCCACGGCGGCGCCGGCGGACCGGGCGGCCAGGAGACGGTCCGACACGCTCTCGAGGTCAGCGAGCAACCGGGAACGGTCCGGCCACCCCGGGGCCTCCGGATAGGCCTCGTAGTACGGGAAATCACCCCCGGCATGACGCTCTATGGCGGTCTCGAGAAGCCCATCGACGGCATCCAGGCAGCGTTCGGCGAGCACCCGCGGGAGGCCGAGCGCGTCCATGGCAAGGGCCGTCTTCACCGACCCCCCGGCCGCCAGCAGCAGCTGGCGCGCGCTCTCGGGATCCGTTTCCGTCACGTGGGCGACGATGCGGATCCCGCGGTCGACCAGCTTCGCCGATCGTGCCCGTAGATCGACCATCAGGTTACGGTAGACCCGGCCCGACCGGATCATGGCGCCGGTGGTGATCGTGTTGAGAACGAGCTTCGTCGCGGTCCCGGCCTTCATGCGAGTCGAGCCCGCGATCACCTCCGGACCGACGAGGGGCGTGATCGGAATCGCGCCGAGCTCCGACACCGCCGGTGGCGGAACACTACAAGACAGAAACGCCAACCCCGCGCCCCGGTCGCCCGCCTCTTCGAGCGCGCCGTGCACGTAGGGAGTCGTGCCGGAGCTGGCGATACCGACCACGAAGTCGTTGGGGCCCACCTCGAGCTCCCTCATCGCCGTTGCGCCTCCCACGGGATCGTCCTCCGCCCCCTCGCTGCTCCGCACAAGGGCATCCGCTCCACCGGCGATCACCCCCTGGACGAGCACCGGATCGGTTCCGAAGGTGGGCGGGCATTCCGACGCGTCCAGCACACCCAGTCTGCCCGAGGTGCCCGCACCCACGTAGATCAACCGTCCCCCCCGCCGAAACCGTTTCGCTACCTGTTCGACAACCCGGGCGATCGCACCGGACTGCGATTCGACCGCGACGGAGACGGCCCGGTCCTCCGCCTGGATCATTGCAACGATGGTCCGGGCGTCGGAACGATCGATCGTTTCGGTCCGAGGGTTTCGGGCCTCGGTCAGACGCGGATCCCAACCGGCCCGATCGTTCAACGCCACCGCCCCCGCTCTGGGGCAGGCCCCCTCGAGACGATCCTCGACACCACACTCCCTCCCCACCGTTGGAAAGTGTCTTGCGAGACGGGTAGATTCGGATTTGCCATGTCCCGTCTGCAACCCTTGAGCGGCAAGCTAGGCCGAGAGGGAAACGACGTACAGCAGACGGCGAATGACCGCCGAAAGCAGGGGCTCGACCAGGAGGAGGATGACGTGTCGCTCGAAGCACTCGCCGTTTTGCTCGGGATCTCCATCGTCTGCAGCGTCGTGGCCCAGGCACTGGCCGGGTATTCGACGGGCGGGTTCGTCGTGTCGACCGGCGTGGGCTTCATCGGTGCCGTGTTCGGCATGTGGCTCGCGTCCGTCATGAGCCTTCCTACGTTCTATGAAGTCACGGTGGACGGGACCGTCTTTCCGCTCGTCTGGTCCATTCTCGGGTCCGCGGCGCTCGTCGCCGTACTCGGCGCGCTGACTGGCCAGAAACGCTATTGACTGGACGGGGCCCCTCCGCCGCCAGCGTGCGGGCAAGGCTGACCGACCGTTACGGGACGGTCGACAAGCCAACGTTGGACCCCCTGGATGAGCTGGTCCTCACCATCCTCAGCCAGTCCACTACCGACGCCAACCGTGACCGCGCCTACGATCGCCTGAGGGATCGATTCCCGAGTTGGGACGACGTCCGAACCGCTCCGGGAGGAGCGATCGAGGATGCCGTGCGGGTGGCTGGCCTCGGGGGCCAGAAGGCCCGCTCCATCAAGCGGGCCCTCGCGCGCCTCCACGAGGAGCGCGGCTCGACGACACTGTCCCACCTGGCGGCCATGGGGGATACGGAGGCCACCGAGTATCTGACTTCCTTCGACGGCGTCGGCGTCAAGACTGCGGCCTGCGTCCTTTGTTTCTCCCTGCGGCGACCGGTGCTTCCAGTCGACACGCACGTGTTCCGAATCGGCAAGCGGCTGGGCTGGCTACCGGAGTCGTGTACGGCGAATCGAGCTCATCGACTTCTGGAGGAGTGGGTGCAGCCGTCCGACAGGTTCGCGGTCCACATGCTGCTCATCACGCTGGGGCGCGACGCCTGTACGGCGCGCGCCCCCAGCTGCGGGACCTGTCCGGTCGAACAGGAATGTCCGAAGATCGGGTTGGACGCAGGAGCGGACAGACCGTCCTAGCCAGACGGAACCATGATCGTGAGCGGCTTGTCGAGCCGAAGCCGAAACACCGAGCCCTCCGGCAACACGGCGTCCACGTCCTCCGTCGCCAGAGTGATCGCGGTGCCCGCGGCGGCTCCGACGGCTGCGCCGATGACGGTGCCCTTGGAGTTCCCGCCGATCACTCGTCCGAGAATCGCGCCCGCGACGGCGCCGGCACCGATCCGGGCGGCCTTGTCGCCGGTCGAGTAGCGACCCTCGGTCTCCGGTTCGGCTTCGACGACGGTCGCTGACATCGGCCAGGAGTCCCCGAGCAACGCGATCTCGTGGAACGCCACCTTGATGACGGCCTCTTCTCCGCTGCCCCCCGACCTCTGTACCGCGGTGACCTCGCCGGTGATCAACGAGTTCTGCTGGATGATTACGCGGTTGTTGTCAATGAGCGGAGACGTCACCCGGAGCTGGAACCGGTCACCAGGCACGTTCGTCTTCGTGCTCAGTTCCTCCAGGAGCTCGGCCTCCATCTCGGCCCCCGCGGGTGCGGTGAGAGCGATCATCTGAGGCTCGGCGGGGGCCGTCTCCTCAGGCACGAACGCGGGCTGCGCGACCGCTTCAGGCACCGCTCGAACCGGCGACGATTCCTCCGGCGGCGTTTCGGCCGGCGCGGGCGCCGGCCGGGGGGGAGCCGAGCGCTGTTCAGGTGCCGACTCCGGGGGCACATCCTCCGGAACCGATCCGTCTGCCACGTCCAACAGCTCGGGCTCCGCCTGCTGCGCCAGCGCGAGCTCCATATCCGGCTGCTCGGCCTCGTCGGCCGAACCGGTGCCGCACGCGCCGACAAGAGCCGCAAACGCCAGAACCGCTAGACCGGCGACCGAAACCTGCGTTTTTTCTCTCATGACCTGTCGCATCCTCATCGCTCCCCTCCCCTGCTTCCACACCGTTTTCGTTGTACCCTTTTCGGGCCGCGCATACGTTGGCCCGCGGGGCGCACGTCCACGCTCCCCGGAACGCATACCTTAGACCCTGGACCCGGTTCCCGCGTCACTTTCGCGGAGTCTGGAGGGATTGGCCCTCCAGCGCCACC
>Ga0224508_10002718_pt1 | contig 14902 bp, 13 predicted proteins | sample SF_Jan12_sed_USG_4_FD_170157 | JGI IMG/M metagenome (GOLD analysis project Ga0224508, IMG submission 170157) | Sediment microbial communities from San Francisco Bay, California, United States - SF_Jan12_sed_USGS_21 | ecosystem: Environmental > Aquatic > Marine > Sediment | place: USA... | reverse complement strand
GCGTCGACACCTTCGCGGTCAGAAGACTCGAACCAGTCACCTGACCCCCCGAACCACCGGTTCTGGCCGCAGAACGTCACCCTCAGCGTCACAAGACGCGACCAGAACGCTCGCGGCTCCCACGAATCACCCGTGGCCCTGGGGGCTCAGGAGTCGGTTCGCCGGTCGTTGATGCCTGGCAGAGTGGATGTCATGACGACAGAGCTGGATGACGTGCCCCGGCAGATCATCGACCCGCACCACCACCTGTGGGGGCCGGACTACCTGGGGGGTCTGGCGGGCTCCTACCAGCTCGAGGAACTGCGGGCTGACACCGACACCGTTCCCGGAGTGACGGCGACCATGTTCATGGAGTGTGGCGCCAGCTATCGAACCGACGGGCCCGAGCACCTGCGCCCCGCGGGCGAGACGGAGTTCGTGGCCGGCCTGGCCGAGGCGAGCGAGCGCTCCGAGGGCATCACCATCATCGGAATCGTTGGCTTCGCTGACCTCACGCTCCCGCTCGAGTTGCTCGACGAGGTCCTTGACGCCCACGTGGCGGCGGCTGGTGGTCGTTTCCGGGGCATCCGAGATGCGCTGGCCAGTGCCCCACCTGACGCTCCGCTGATCATCCCCGGCGGAGCGGCGCCGGGTCGGGGTGCCGACCCCGACTTCCGGCGTGGCGTGGCCCACCTGGGACAGCGGGGCCTCACCTACGACACCTGGCAATACCACACCCAGATGCATGACTTCCTCGACCTGGCCCGCGCCGTCCCGGACACCGTCATGGTGCTCGATCACCTCTGCACGCCCCTCGGCGTCGGCGCCTGGGCTGGCCGCCACGACGAGATCTTCGAGGAGTGGAAGCCGGGCATCGCTGCGTTGGCCGGGTGCCCCAACGTTGTCGCCAAGCTCGGCGGCCTGGCCATGCCCGACAACGGGTTCTGGCCCATCGACAACAGTGTCAGGCCCGGCGTCGACGAGTTCCTCGCCGTGCAAGAGCGCTGGTACGCGCACGCCCTCGAGTGTTTCGGTCCCGAGCGGTGCATGTTCGAGTCGAACTTCCCGGTCGACAAGTTCTGTGTCGACTACGAGGTGGTGTGGGCGGCGTTCGAACGGATCGCCGCTCGTTTCGACCCAACCGAACAGGATGCGCTCTTCGCAGGCACCGCCCAGCGCGTGTATGACCTCTGACGCGAAGAGCCCCATCACATGGCAGCACGAGGACCGAGGTTGAGCCGGGCCGCTGAGCCCGCGATGATGCGACAACCACAACCTGGGGAGCTGCAGCCAATGGCGTTTGATCTGGTCATCGAGATCCCGAACGTCCCGGGTGCCCTCGAGAAGGCGGCAACAGCCATCAGCGATGCCGGCGTGAACATCGCCGCTGCCACGTGCACCGGTCCAGCCGACACCGCCCAGCTCCACATCCTCGTGCCTCACGCCGAGGCCGCCAAGCACGCGCTCCGGATCAGCAATCTGGCCGTCACCAGCGAGCGGGAGGTCGTCGTCGTCCAGGCCAAGGATCGCCCGGGCGAGCTGGCCGACCTGGCCCGCAAGGTGGCCCGGGCAGGCGTCAACCTCGACCTGGTGTATGTGGCCACCGGCTCCCGAGTGGTATTCGGGGCCGATGACTTCGATGCCCTCAAGGCAGCTCTCGCTCAGTCCTAGGCGCGGTCCGCATCACGAGTTGCAGCGCATCGTGACCTCCTCCTCTGGGCATCGATCGCTCCGCGGCACGACGCTGACCATGTGTGCGTCCGATCGGTATGCCTGACCGTTGTGCTCGCGCTGGTTGCGATCGGGTGTGGCTCCGCGGGCAATGGCCAGACGGCCGAACCTGACGTGACGGGCATGACTGAGCCTGCGCAAGCTTCCACACCGACACCCGCGTCGACTCCATCGCCGGCGCCTTCCCCAAGCGTTCCGCCCGCAACAACACCGTCGCCCACCCCGGCGCCGATCGACTCGATCGAGCGGATCCTGTCCGAACTGCCGGGCCGGCATCTCGTGTGACACCACCGCGAACGTCTTCAGCGGCGACGTGATCGCCTGCTCGCACCCGGATGGACTTCGAGCCGCCGACGAGCACAGCCAGTACGTGGTCGCGCTCGCCTACTCCTATCTCGACGGCCAGTCGTTTCTGATCCGCAAGAGCATCTGGCCGCACAACGGCACCCCAACGTCACAAGGCGCGACCAGAACGCTCGAACCGGTCACCTGAACGCTGGGGTCAGCCGAGCGCCGGGGCGCCCGTGTACGGCACCGGATCGCCCGGTGCCGGGATCTGGGGACGGCTCCAGCTCATTCGCTCGGCGAGATGTTCGGCGGCGTCGCGCCAGAGATCGGGGTCCCAGCCCTCGGCCGACGCCTCGAGCCCTCCCAGATGGTTGATGTGGACCCAGGCGGGCAACCGCTCGAGCCCGACGCTTCGCACGAACGCTCGATCGGGGTCGGCGAACACGAGGAACTCGTCGGCCAGCGGTCCCAGGAACTGCCGGGCCTGCTCGGGCGTGCCGGTGACGATGAACGCCGTCCGAGCGTCGGAGCCGTTGTAGATCTCGAGGATGCGCCGAGCCGTCGACAACAGCCAGGCTGACTCGTGGGCGAACGGATCGACCACCACCGCGGCCAGGTGGAACATGGTGACCCACTCGACCACCGACCGAGCCGCGCCCGTGAGCGGCTGCAGCATGACGTCGGGTGCCGGATCACGTGCCACGGCCGCTCAAGCTAGCGCACCCCGACAGCATCACCCCGCATCAGGTCGGCTCCGCTCGGGCACGGCTCCGCCCACTGCCACGACGGGGACTCCCCCTGGCCCGGTCGGCCCGGTACGGTCAGACCATGGCCGACTTCTCGTTCCAAGAGGTACTCCCGATCGGCGACGACGTCACGCCGTATCGCCTGCTCACGAAGGACCACGTCGAGACGGTCGTTCTCGGCGACCACGAGTTCCTTCGGGTGGCGCCCGAGGGGCTCCGACTGCTGACGGCCGAAGCGATCCGCGACATCTCGCACCTCCTTCGTCCGGGGCACCTCCGACAGCTCGCCGCCATCCTCGACGATCCCGAGGCGTCGGCCAACGACAAGTTCGTGGCGCTCGAGCTGCTGCAGAACGCGAACATCGCAGCCGGATTCGTCCTCCCGGGCTGTCAGGACACCGGCACCGCCATCGTCAAGGCGAAGAAGGGACAGTACGTCCTCACCGAGGGCGACGACCGCGAGGCGATCTCGCGCGGCGTCTTCGACACCTTCCAGCAGTCGAACCTCCGGTACTCGCAGATGGCCCCGCTCACGATGTGGGAGGAGAAGAACACCGGCACCAACCTCCCGGCCGAGATCAAGATCGAGGCGACCACGGGCAACGCCTACAAGTTCATGTTCATGACCAAGGGCGGAGGGTCGGCCAACAAGAGCTACCTGTTCCAGGAGACGAAGGCGATCCTCAACCGGCGGGGTCTCCTCGAGTTCCTCGACGAGAAGCTCCGCCTCCTCGGTACGTCGGCCTGCCCGCCATATCACCTCGCCGTCGTCATCGGGGGCACGTCGGCCGAGTTCGCGGTCGAGACCGCCAAGCTCGCATCCACGCGTTTCCTCGACACGCTGCCGACCGAGGGCTCGCCCTCGGGCCACGGCTTCCGCGATCTCGAGATGGAGGCCGAGGTGTTGGCGCTCACCCAGCAATTCGGCATCGGAGCCCAGTTCGGCGGCAAGTACTTCTGCCACGACGTCCGGGTCATCCGGCTGCCCCGCCACGGCGCCTCGCTCCCGGTCGGCGTCGCGGTGAGCTGCTCGGCCGACCGCCAGGCGCTCGCCAAGATCACCGCCGACGGCATCTTCCTCGAGCAGTTCGAGACCGATCCGGCCCGCTACCTCCCCGAGATCCACGAGGAGTCGCTGTCGAACGAGGTCGTCCAGATCGATCTCGACCAGCCCATGGACACGATCCGAGCCGAGCTGACCAAGTACCCCGTGAAGACGCGCCTCTCGCTGACCGGCACACTCGTCGTCGGCCGCGACATCGCCCATGCCCGGATCCGCGACCTCCTCGACGCCGGTGAGCCGATGCCGCAATATCTCCGCGACCATCCGATCTACTACGCAGGGCCCGCGAAGACGCCCGAGGGCTACGCCTCGGGCTCGTTCGGTCCGACGACGGCCGGTCGCATGGACAGCTACGTCGAACAGTTCCAGGCCGCCGGAGGTTCGCTGGTGATGCTGGCCAAGGGCAACCGCTCACAAGAGGTAACCGACGCCTGCAAACGCCACGGCGGCTTCTACCTCGGGTCGATCGGCGGACCCGCTGCCCGCCTGGCGAAGGACTCGATCCGCAAGGTCGAGGTGCTCGAGTACCCCGAGCTCGGCATGGAGGCGGTGTGGCGCATCGAGGTCGAGAACTTCCCCGCGTTCGTCGTGGTCGACGACAAGGGCCACGACTTCTTCGAGGAGGTCAGCCGGCCGGTGGACCTCGGCCCGAAGCCCTGAGCACACGGCCGAACCGCCCTGGCCGAGTCAGCTAGACCTGGGGCCCTGCCCCGAAGCACACCGCCGTCAGTTCCGTCGCCGGCACGAAACCGGCCCAGTGCGCCACAGCCATGGACGCATCGTTGTCGGTGTCGCAGCGGTAGAGGGGTTCGAGGCGCAGGGCGTGCTGCCGTTCGATGAGCGCGCCGAGCGCCGCGGCGGTCCATCCCCGCCGGCGTACATCGGGCCGCGACAGCACGCCGATGTCGTCGAAGCCCTCGTCGTACTCCCATGGCAGTGCGCTGGCGTAGGCCCCGATCGCACCATCGTCATCGACGGCAACGACGATGCGCGGGTCGAGGTCGCCGAGGTCGATCTCGGCTGACTCGACCTCGTCGACAGTGCAGCTGGCGCAGAAGGCCGTGAGCTGCGCGACGTCTCGTTCCGACCCCCGGTCGAGCCAGCGGAGGCGGACACCATCGGGCATCTCATGGGACGGGCCCTGACCCTCGAGCACGTGCATCACGGCGCGGCCGAGGGGCTCGGCGCCCTCACCCGTCGCCCACGCGGCGAATCGCCCGGCGTCCCACTGCTCGCCGGCGGGGATCGCGGCAGCCAGCCGGTCGTTGAGCACCGGATCGCACCAGATGACGGTGTGCTCGCCGAGTCGATAACACGAGGCCACACCCGTTCCGGCCCGATCCGAGCCCGGTGCCACCGTGGTGCCGACCCGGTCCAGGACGTCACGGTCGATGCCCATTGCATCGGCGAGCCCGACGAGGAAGCTCCGCGTGACCGATCTGTGCTCCACGCGGCCCATGATGCAATCGGGCTCGAGCAACCGCAACCGCAATGGCAACCGCACCCGGGGCGGGCGGGCTGGCGTCGGCCGTCGGGGCTCGGCGAGTCTGGAGCCATGAAGATCCGCATCGGTTTCGGTCTCGGTACGAACAGCCACGCGAACGATCCGACCACGCTCGGCCCGCTCATCGACGATCTCGAGCGCCTCGGCTACGACAGCGTGTGGTTCGCCGAGCGGGTGGCCGGCGCGACCCTCGACCCGGTCGTGGCGATGACCTACGCCGCGGCCCGCACCAACCGGCTCAAGTTCGGGCCCAGCGTGATGGTGGTTCCCGGCCGCAACCCGGTCCTCCTCGCGAAGTCGCTGGCGAGCCTCGACCGCATCTCCGACGGTCGCCTGCTCCCGGCATTCGGGCTCGGGGCCGTGAACCTCGGCGAACATCAGGCGTTCGGCGTGGAACGCAAGGAGCGGTCGGCGTGGTTCGACGAGGCCGTGCCGCTGCTGCGTCGACTCTGGACCGAGGACCTCGTCGACCACCACGGCGAACGATTCAACCTCGACGGCGTCCGGGTCCGACCCGCGCCGATCCAAAAGCCCCTCGACATCTGGCTCGGCGGCATCGCACCCAGCGAGCTCCGCCGCACCGGTCGTCTCGGCGACGGGTGGCTGCCGTCGTTCTGCGGTCCAGCCGATGTCGCAGCCGGCATTCCCGTCATCAACCAGCACGCGGCCGACAACGAGCGAGCGATCGACGAGGAACACATCGGTGCGCTCGTCGCCTACACCATCGACGGATCGGTGCCCGACCGCATCGTCGAGGCCATCAAGCTGCGCCGGCCCGATGTCGACCCGCTCGACATCATCGTGACCGGACGCGACGGGCTCGCCCCGCGGATCGAGGAATTCGTCGACGCGGGCGCATCGAAGTTCGTCATCATGCCTTTCACCGAACCCGATGACTGGACCGCCGAGCTCGACGCGTTGGCCGAAGCGGTCCTTCACATCCAGACTTGACCCATGACCCGCCCACGGATCGACCTCCACTCCGACACCGCGACGCGTCCCACCGACGCCATGCGCAAGGCCATCGCCGACGCTGAGGTCGGCGACGAGCAGATGGGCGAGGATCCGACCACCCATGCACTCGAGCAACGGGTGGCGGATCTCCTCGGCAAGCCGGCTGCCCTGTTCCTGCCGAGCGGGTCGATGGCGAACAAGGTCTCGATCGCGGCCCAGACGAACGCCGGCGACGTGGTCATCTGCGATCGCCAGGCTCACGTGTGTCGCTGGGAGAGCGGCGGTCCTTCCATCATCGGCGGCATCTCCTTCGAGCCGCTCGACGCCCCCGGGGGCCGGTACACCCCCGATCAGCTGCGGCAGGCCTACGTCGCGGGCACCAAGTACCAACCGCCGACCACCATGGCCTGGCTCGAGCAGACCCACAACCACGGCGGCGGCGCCGTGTGGGCGCTGGCCGACTACGAGGCCGTCACGGCCACCGCCACGAGTCTCGGGCTCGCCATGCACGTCGACGGTGCCCGGCTGCCGAACGCGGTCGTCGCAACAGAGGTGCCGTTCCATCGTTGGGCGGCAACGGTCGACTCGATCTGGTTCGACTTCTCGAAAGGCCTCGGCGCGCCCATGGGAGCGGTGCTGGCCGGCAGCGGCGACTTCATCGAGGCCGCGAACCGCTACAAGTACGTCCTGGGCGGCGCCTTGCGTCAGAGCGGCATGGTCGCGGCTGCATGCCTCTACGCGCTCGACCACCACGTCGACCGCCTGGCCGACGATCACGCGAACGCCACCCGCCTCGCCGAAGGCCTGACCGATCTCGGCTGCGCGCTGAACAAACCGGTCGAGTCCAACATGGTCTACTTCGATCCGGCTCCGGCCGGGCTCGGGACTCCGGCCTTCGTGTCGGTCATGACCACATCGGGGATCCGGTTCACTCCGAGCCCCTCCGGCGACATTCGCGCCGTCACCCATCTCGACGTGTCCGCCGACGACATCGAGGACGTGCTACGCACGGCCGAGGCCGCGCTGCGCCAGGGGTGACCCGCGGGCCGACCGGTCAGGCGAGCAGACCCAATCGATCCCACGAGCCGCCCAGAACCTCGTCGGTCGGCCCGCCGAGCCAGTCGAGGGCGGCGGCGTAGACCGAGCGGGTGTCGACCACCACCGGAAGATCGCCGTCCACCAGGTTCCCGAAGTCGTACGCCCCGACGACACCACCGCCCGACACGCCGGGGCCACACACGAAGCCGACGCTCGCCTGCCCGTGGTCGGTGCCGGCCGAGCCGTTCTCGGCCACGCGCCGTCCGAACTCGCTCGTGGTGATGAGCAGCGTGCGCTCGGCGTCACCACTCGCCTCGACCGCGTCGAAGAAACCCGCGATCCCCGAGCCCAGGTCGCCGAGGAGCGGAGCCTGCTGTGCGAGCTGGCCCGCGTGGGTGTCGAAGCCGCCGATGTTGATCACGACGACCGACGTCCTCGGCTCGTCGGCGATCAACGATGCAGCCGTCGTCAGCAAGGCCGACGCCGGCCGGACGTCGTCGCCCGACGCGGCCGAGGCACCGGCCAGGACGTCGATGGCCTCGAGAGTGGATGGGATCGCAGCCTGCGCCGACGCGATCACCGGCTCGTTGCTCAGCGGGTCGGCGAGCGCCCGATAGGCCGCGGCGAACCGGTCCTGGTCGACGCCGACCGGCACGTCGAGCGAGAAGTTGGCCGGATCGTTCACCGCCACCGACCGACTCGTCATCGCCGCCAGCAGCGGGGAACCTCCACCCAGTGCGACCGCCCGCAGGGGATCGGGGTCGTCGGCCAGGGTGGCATCCATCCATCGACCGATCCAGCCGCCTCGGAAGGGCGTCCCCGGGTCGCCGCTCCACCACGACTCCAGTGCGATGAAATGCGATCGACTCTGGTCCGCCATGCCGATTCCTGCCACCGGGGCGAGCCAGCCTCGGTCCCAGAGCCCCGTGAGCGGTTCGAGTCCGGGGTGCAGGCCGAAGTCGTCGACCCCGGACATCGCAACGAGGTCGCCGTCGGCGAGCCCGATCGCGGGACGGGCGTCGTGGTACCGACCGTCGGCGGGCACAAGCGTGTTCAGGCCGTCGTTCCCGCCACCGCACTGCACGATGACGAGCACCCTTCCACCGGTCACCGAAGGCGTGGGCGTCGGCGCCGGCGGAGCCGATGTCGGCATCGGTGTGGCGAGCGACGCGGCCACCGGCTCGTCGCCGGGTGACGATGATCCGATGAGCCACCCAACCCCGCCGAGGGCGGCAGCACCGGTGGCGCCCCCCATGCCGAGGACCGCCCGACGCGACAACCGCCGGGAGGGCTCGACCCCGGGATCGGAAGACGGTTCCGTGTTCATGCGATCACCAGCTCAGGTGCGACGAGTGCGAGCGTCAGGCGAGCGACGGCGGTGCTCGCGGGGGTTGCCTCGTCGACCGCAGCGAGTGCCGCCGCGGTCGTCGGGCCGAATCCGTCGGGCCGGCCGAGCGCCATGGCGAGCGCACCCAGATCTCCCGCCCGCGCCGCGTCATGGGCCGGGTTGCCTTCCCTCGCCCGTTGTGCCAGTTGCCCGGCAACGCTGACCCGTGCCGCGGTCGTCGACGCCGACAGATACGCGGATGGCGGTGGGAAGCCGCCGACGTTCGGAGGGGCCGCGGGCACCTGACCCATGGCTTCGAGCATCCGGATGACGCCCACCGGTGTCGCACCCGTATCGAGGGCCCTGGCGGCCGCGACCAACCATGTGACGGGATCGTCGACCACCTCACCGCCGACGCCGTCGAGGCCGAGCCTCATCAGACCGTCGAGAAGAGGCCGGATCTCGAGGTCGGCGGCGAAGGCCGTCGAGAGGGGCGCTGTGACGGCGGGGTCGACTCCCGGACCGAGCAGGCTGGCTGCGATCTTGCCCGTGATGAACGGCGCGCATGCCGGGTTCGACACGACGGCGTCGACGACCGTGTCGACATCGCGCACGCCGGGTCGGCCGAGCAGGGTCTGAGGCGTGTCGTCGTGGCGTCGTGGAACGAATCGGACCGCACGCTGGCGACGATTGATGGTCCATCCGGTGAGCGCGATCGACGCGGCCCGGACGTCGGCCTCGGTGTAGGCGTCGAAGCCGACGCTGTAGAGCTCGAGCAGCTCTCTGCCGTAGTTCTCATTGGGCGCGTCACCAGTGCTCTGGGCGCCGTCGAGGAAGACCAGCATCGCTGCGTCGGTCGTCACGGCGCGCAGCAGGTCTCGGAAGTTCCCCAGCGCATGGGTGCGCAGGAGTCGCATGTGCTCGACGACGGCGAGCGGCGACCGCACGACCCGGGCGCTCACGGCGAAGTGGTCGTGCCACAACCATGTCATCCGGTCGGCAGCGGGTTCGGTGGTGGACGCGAAGTGGTCGAGCCAGCGCTGGATCGCCGCGGCGAACACCGGGAGCGGCTGATCGGTCTCGACGGCGAGCTCCATGTCGGCCCACGGGTCGGGCGCCGGGCCGCGGCCGGCGAGGAAGTGCGAGATGACATCGTCGGTCGGCGCATCGCGGAGCGCGTCGAGCTCGCCCGGGGCCAGCCCCCACCCCGCGCGGCGGGCGAGCCATGCGATTCGCTCGGTCGACACCATGACGTGACCGTCGCGTGCAGATGTGATGATCCGATGAGCCGCGTGTCAGCACCTGATCATGAGACGGCGGTCGCCCGTAACCGTGTCAGCTGATGGCGGTGATCGCTCGATCGATGTCGGCGACGAGATCGTCGGTGCTCTCGATGCCCACCGACAGCCGGACCAGACCCGGGTCGACCTCGAGCGGTGAGTTCGCAGCCGAGGCATGGGTCATGACCGCAGGCACCTCGATGAGCGACTCGACCGCCCCCAGCGACTCGGCCAGCGTGAACAGCTCGGTGGCCTCGGCCACCTTCCGAGCCGCGGGGTCGCCGCCCTTGACGATGAACGAGACCATGCCACCGAAACCCGACATCTGGCGCGTGGCCACGTCGTGGCCCGGATGGTGGGCCAGACCGGGGTGGAAGACCTGCTCGACGCTGTCGCTGGCCTCGAGCACCGCCACGACGGCCTCGGCGTTGCTGCAGTGCCGATCCATGCGGACACCGAGGGTCTTCACGCCCCGGAGTGTGAGGTAGGCGTCGAAGGCGCCCGGCACGCCACCAGCGGCGTTCTGCACGAATGCGATCGAGTCGGCCAGATCGGCGTCGCTGGTGGCGACGAAACCACCGACGACGTCGGAGTGACCGCCGAGGTACTTCGTCGATGAGTGCACGACGATGTCTGCTCCGAACGCCAGCGGTGTCTGGAGATACGGCGTCGCGAAGGTGTTGTCGACGACGCACAGCGCATCGTGGTCGTGGGCGACGGCGGCCACGGCCGCGATGTCGACGACCGTGAGCAGCGGATTGGTCGGCGTCTCGGCCCACACCATCCTGGTCTCGGGACGCCAGGCGGCGCGAACCGCGTCGAGGTCGGTGAGATCGACCGCGGTGTAGTCGATGCCCCAGTCGGCGTGGACCCTCGCGATGAGGCGGAACGTGCCCCCGTAGGCGTCGTCACCGAGCAGCAGATGATCGCCGGGGCGCAGCAGCCGGAGGATCGCGTCCTCGCCGGCGAGGCCGCTGGAGAACGCCATGCCGTACGATGCGCCCTCGAGCGCCGCCACACATTCCTCGAGCGCCGTGCGGGTCGGGTTCGCACTCCGGGCGTACTCGTAGCCACCGCGGGTGACCCCGACGGCGTCCTGGGCAAAGGTGGTCGACAGCGAGATCGGCACGACGACCGCCCCGGTGGTGGGATCGGGCGGCTGGCCGGCGTGGATCGCTCTCGTGTCGAAGCCCCAGCTCTCGTTCATCCGCCCACCACCTCCGGCGACACGAATCGCAGCACGTCGGACCGCGTGACCACTGCACGGGGGCGTCCGCCGTCGAGGACGAGCAGGGCCTGGCTTCGGTCGAGCAGCTCGACGCCGGTGCTGAGCGGCTGACCGATCCCGACGGTGGTCAGCGGCGGCTCCATCACGTCCTCGACCTGCTGGTCGAGCAACCCGGGCGCCTCGAAGGCGCGCTCCATGAGGTGCAGCTCGTCGATCGAGCCCATCACCTCGGCCGCCGACAGGGGCCACTGGCCCTTCGCGACCGGAACCTGCGAGATGTCGTGGCGGCGGAGCACGTCTATGGCTTCGCGGACCGTCGTCTCGGGCTGGATGTAGACCAGGTCGGGCAGGTCGTCGCGGCGCCCACCCAAGACGTCGGCCATGGTGGATCCCTCGCTGGTCAAGAACCCGAACTTCGCCATCCAGTCGTCGTCGAACACCTTCGACAGGTACCCGCGGCCCGAGTCGGGGATGAGGACCACGACCAGATCGTCGGCCGTCGCCTCCGACGCAACCTGGAGCGCAGCCGCCACCGCCGTGCCGCACGATCCGCCGATCAGCAGGCCTTCCTCCCGCGACACACGGCGGGCCATGGCGAAGCTGTCGGCGTCGCTGATGGCGATCGTACGATCGACGATGGTCGGATCGTAGGTGGGCGGCCAGAAGTCCTCCCCGACCCCCTCGACCAGGTACGGGCGACCGGTTCCCCCCGAGAACACCGACCCCTCGGGGTCGGCGGCGATCACCTGCACGGCGGGATTCTGCCCCTTGAGGTACCGGCCGATGCCCGTGATGGTGCCGCCTGTTCCGACGCCGGCAACGAAGTGGGTCACCCTGCCGTCGCTCTGGGTCCAGATCTCGGGTCCGGTGGTGAGCTCGTGGGAATCCGGATTGAGCTGGTTCTCGTACTGATTGGGGCGGTAGGCGCCGGGGATCTCGTGCGTGAGCCGCTCGGCGGTCGAGTAGTACGACGCCGGATCGTCGGGATCGACCGCGACCGGGCACACGATGACCTCGCCGCCGTAGGCCCGCAACAACGAGACCTTCTCGGGACTCACCTTGTCGGTCATCACGAAGACGCACTTGTACCCGCGCTGGGCGGCAACGATGGCCAGCCCGACGCCCGTGTTGCCCGAGGTGGGTTCGACGATGGTGCCGCCGGGCTGGAGCTCGCCCGACCGCTCGGCCGCGTCGATCATCGCGAGGGCGGGTCGGTCCTTCACGCTGCCGCCGGGATTCGTGATCTCGACCTTCGCGACGACCGGGCACGCGATGTCGGTGGTCACCCGCCGGAGCCGCACCATGGGCGTGTTGCCGATGAGGTCGAGTACCGAGTCCGCGATCTGCATGGTTCGGACCCTACCGGCCGTTCGACACCAACGACGGCCCGCATGCGAGAGTGTGCAGATGACCACTGCGCCGCCTCCCCTCATCGCCGTGGAGCCGCAGTGTTGGCGGCGCCCGGCGCTCGTCGACGCCGTCGAGGCGGCGGGCTCCAGCGTCGTCGACGGGTCCGAGGCAGTCGGTCTCATCTGGGCCGATCCTGCCGCTCCCGAGCTGCTCGAGACCGTCCTGGCCGAGCACGACAACATCGCTTGGGTCCAGCTTCCCTACGCCGGCATCGAGCCGTACCTGCACCTGTTGCGGGACGGTCGGCAATGGACCTGCGGCAAGGGTGTGTATGCCGAACCGGTTGCCGAGATGGCGCTCACGATGCTGCTTGCGGGGTTCAGGGGATTCGACACGTTCCTGCGAGCGACGACCTGGGAAGCCCCACGAGGTCGAGAGCTGCGGCGCGCCGCGATCACCATCGTCGGCGGCGGCGGCATCACGGGGTGCTTGTTGCCACTGCTCGAGCCGTTCGGCTGCGACGTCACCGTCGTGAGGAATCGGCCGTCACCGCTCGACGGCGCGGATCGGGTCGTCGGCAGCGACGGACTGCACGATGCCCTCGCCACCGCCGACGGCATCGTGCTCGCGCTCGCGCTCACTCCCGAGACAACCGGCCTGATCGGCGCCGACGAGCTCGGCGCGATGCGACCGCATTCCTGGCTGGTGAACGTCGCCCGGGGCGCCCACGTCCGAACCGACGCGTTGGTCGACGCGCTCCGTGCCCACGACATCGGGGGTGCCGCGCTCGATGTGACCGACCCCGAGCCGCTCCCCGACGACCACCCGCTGTGGAGCCTGCCGAACTGCATCATCACGCCTCACGTCGGCAACACGCCGGAGATGGGCCTGCGGCTCCTCGCCGATCGCGTCACGGAGAACGTCCGACGCTTCGGAGCGGGCGAGGAGCTGCTCGGCCCGGTCCATCCCGATCTCGGCTACTGAATGGCCGAGGCGGGCCGCGCTACTGGTTGCGCTTGCGGCGCTCCCTCGACAGCTGCTCGAGCCGTTTGCGCTGCTGTTTCGTCAGGCTCTCGATCCCGTCCCTCGCGACGAGGTCGAGGAGCGCGTCGATCTCTCGGTCTTCTTGATCGTGACGACGCTGGTCGTGGAGAGGAACTGCGTGCAGGCCACCGCTCGACCGTCTGCGGCGCCGCTTGGAACGGCCGGAGGTTCGGCCCGATGACTGCCCCGGGGCACCGCCGAGCGCGGCCGGCAGTGGCACCTTCGGAATCCAAGACGACGCCTCGGCGAGGCCCAGCGCACGGATACCGAGCACGGCGACCACGATCGCCATGCACAACACGACCAGTCGGAAGTCGCTGCCGTCGCCGATCTCCCGGAGCACCTGGATCAGCGCGACGATTCCTGCGATGGCCCACGCCGGAATCCCGGGCCAGAACGACGCCTTGGGGAAGCTCGCGGCGAAGGCCGCCAGCACGCCGATCTCGACGAAACGGAGCCCGCCCACACCTCCCTGGGGAACGCCGAAACCGCCGAGCAGCTCGATGATGGTGACGGTGACTGCGGGAATCACGGTGACCGCCACGAGGTAGCCGGTGTAGCGGCGCCGGCCCATCTGGGCCTCGAGCGGCGACCCCAACATGAAGAAGATCACGAACAAGACGACGGTCCAGAGGTCGGGCTCGTTCGGTATCGGCCAGGTGATGAGCCGCCAGATCTCGCCCTCGGCCGCGCTGCCGAGCCCGTCGGCTTCGGGGAGCAGCCAGAGATGACGAAAGATCGGGCCGAGATTGCCCTCGGCAGCCCAAACGAACATCGAGACGAACCCCATGATCACCACGAGGAGCGTGGTGGTGACGTCGACCTGGCCGACCCGGAACCACGGGTCGTCGCTCTTGAGGTAACGGCCGAAGAAGAACTGTTCCATACGGCTGCAACGCTACCGCTTGGCCGGGAGTCAGCGGGACGAGGACGCGCGGCGCCCCGCCGCGGCGCTCACTTCCCGGGTTCGATGATCGACAGGAATCCCGGTTGGTCGTCGACGATCTCGATGAGTCGCATCGAGCGGGCGCTGAGATGTGACGCCGAATCGAATGTCACGGTGCCGGCGACCAGTTGTTGGTTGTCGAATCGCTCGAGCTCGGCGATCAGCTCGCCCAGCTCGAGGGTGCCGGCTCGCTCGGCGGCAAGGGCGAACGCCTGGATCGCATCGGCACCGGTCACGGGTCGGCCCTGCTCGGGTGGGGCGCCCACGAGCACCGCATATTCCGCGAAGAGATCGGCGACAGCAGGGTCGGGGTCGTCGCCGTAGACCGAGGCGTAGCTCAACACGACCATCTCGCCGGTGCGCTCCACGTCGACGATCCAGTCGTCACCGTCCATAGTCGAACCCGCGACAATCACCGCTTCGA
>Ga0224508_10002717_pt1 | contig 14904 bp, 17 predicted proteins | sample SF_Jan12_sed_USG_4_FD_170157 | JGI IMG/M metagenome (GOLD analysis project Ga0224508, IMG submission 170157) | Sediment microbial communities from San Francisco Bay, California, United States - SF_Jan12_sed_USGS_21 | ecosystem: Environmental > Aquatic > Marine > Sediment | place: USA... | reverse complement strand
ATGTCGACCCTCGACATCCTCGGCGAGTTCGTTTCGTGCAACGACGAGGCGAGCGCCAACACCGAGGCTTACATCAAACTGATCCGGCGTATCGCATCCGACGGAATCCGGGAGAGTCACGTCTCGGTCAAACTCACGGCGCTCGGGCTGCTACTCGGCGGCGACCGCTGCCTGGAGAACATGCGCAGGCTGATGCATCAGGCGGAGCTCGCCGATAACTTCGTACGCATCGACATGGAAGACTCGGATTGCACGAACGAGACCCTCGCGATCTACCGCACGTTGCGGGACGAGTTCGGTGACCGGCGCGTCGGCGTGGTGTTTCAATCGAGACTCTTCCGTACACTTGCCGACGTCGAGCAACTTAGCCGGCCGGGCGCGAATTTCCGTCTCTGCAAGGGGATCTATCTCGAGCGCGAATCGATCGCGCATACGCGCGACCAGGCGATCCGCGACGGGTTCGTCGCGATCCTGGATCGCATGTTCGCCGAAGACGCGTTCGTCGGGATCGCAACACACGACGAATGGCTCGTCGACCGGGCGATGGAATTGATCTCCCGGCACGAGCGGACAAAAGAACAATACGAATTCCAGATGCTGCTCGGTGTGTTGGCGCCGTTGCGCCGGCGGCTGATCGCGGAAGGCCACCGGCTGCGAGTGTACGTTCCGTTCGGGAAGAACTGGTACGCCTATTCGGTCCGCCGGTTACGTGAAAACCCGCAGATCGCGTGGCACGTGGTCAAGGCACTCGTGCGGCGCCGGTAGCTACTGCCCGACGCCGACTCCAAGACCGTAAACGAGTTTCCCACCGAGGAACGCTCCGTAGAACAGAAGCGCCGCGGCAATAAGCAGGGCCAACGCGTAGGGCTTCCGATGAGCCTCGGGGAGACGCCCGCGATACCAGGCCTTCCAGAACTGGAGCAGCACCAGCACGGCGAGCAGGATCCAGCCCTGGCGTTCGTGATCGGCCAGCGCCGCGGCTGCTCCCTGAGGGAGCTCGATGCTGTTGGCCGCGAGATACCCGCTGGCGATGACGGGAACGAGAGCAATCGTACCGATCCCGAGCAGTGAGGAACCGAAGCGCTGGGTGTCCTCGCCTCGAAGCAACCCGTAAGCTTCGAGTAGCGCTCCCGCGGCCACGAACGCGACGGCGAAGTGCACCAATGCCGGATGGATCAGATGCAGCACGGCGGCGATGTTAGCAGCCTGGTCGTCTCAGCCTTTGTCGTTCAGCTCGCGAAACTCCTCGAGCAGTGCCTTCGAACGACGGTCCAACTTTTTCGGCGGGTGGATTTGGATCAAGGCGTAGAGGTCTCCCACTGGTCGGTTCTTCCCCGCCGGGACCCCTTTGCCCGCCAACCGCATACGCTGGCCGCTCCGAGTTCCGGCAGGGATCTGGATCGTGGCCTTGCCATCGAGTGTGGGAACCTCCGCGGTGCCGCCCAACGCGGCTGCAGCGATCCCGATCGGGAGTTCACACACCAGGTCGTTGCCGTCACGACGGAACAGCGGGTGATCCTTGACGCGGATCGACAGGTAGAGGTCGCCGGGCGGTCCGCCGGCCGAACCGGCGTCGCCCTTGTCCGCGAGGCGAACGGTGCTGCCGTCCTTGATACCCGCGGGGATGCGCGCCTTGACCTTGTCCTCGATTCTCGTGCGACCGGCACCGCGACACTGCCCGCAGGGCGGACCCGGCGCACGTCCGCTTCCACCGCATCGGCGGCACGGGATGGCGAACGGTAACCCGGCCTGCGTTCGATGTCCCTGACCGGCACAATCGGAGCATGCCGTCCCGCCGGTTCCCGCGCGTTCGCCTGTGCCGTTGCACGCATCGCATGTGAGCTGCCGAGGGACCCGCAAGTTGAGGGTCGTCCCGTGGATCGCTTCCATGAAATCGATCGCCAACTCGAGCTTGAGGTCGTTGCCGCGAGCCGCTCGGCTCGCCTGCCGTCCGCGTCCGGAACCGAATCCGCCGAACATCCCACCGAACAGATCGGCAAGATCCCCGAGCCCCGCGGCGCGGACGTCGAACCCGGAAAACGGATCAAAACCGGCGCCGAAGGCGGCGTGCCCGCCGCGGTCGTACTGGGCACGCTTTTCCGGGTCGGAGAGCACGGCGAAGGCCTCCGAAACGTCCTTGAATTTTGCCTCGGCGGAGCTGTCTCCCTTGTTGAGATCAGGATGGTACTTGCGGGCCAGACGCCGGTAGGCGGCCTTGAGTTTCTTCTCGTCGGCATCGCGGGAGACACCGAGGACTTCGTAATAGTCCTTTTTCTTGACGCTCATCCAGTCGAGTTAAGATCGCACGACGGGTCTGTCAAGGCGTGTTAACCTGGTTTACCGGGAAAATAAGGGCTTTCTGGAGATACCGTGAACGCAAGGGGCTGGACACTTCGGACCTCCGCGATCCTGTGCGCGGTATGGCTGATCGGGGGGGCGTGGTACGCGCAGAGCCCGCCCGACCACGGTCTTCCCGGCGGCAACACGGTCCCCCCCGCCATGCCCAAACGTGCGGTACCCAAGACGGCGGGGAGCTACGAACCGATCATCACCCCGAGCGACGGGCCGTGGGGTATCGATCCGCAGTTGCTCGAGGAGTTGTACACCAAGGCCGCAGTCTACGAAGCCTACACAAAGCGTTTCACGTGTAATGAAACCGCGCGGTTGGCGCGCTATTCCAACGGCAGCGTGACGAGCGAAAAGGTGCGGCGCTACGGTTATCTGCTGACGACGCTTCGGGGGGGTTCGGGCGTGCACGAGATCCGCCAGGTGTTCGCCAAGGACGGGTCGATACGGCCCGGGGCGGTTGAAGACGCCGACCCCTTCCCTGCAGCGTACGCGTGGGTCTTCCTGTTCAGCCGTTTCAACGAGCCGTACTTTTCCTTCCGCCTGCTCGACGACCGGTTCGACGGCTTCGATTGGGTGCAGGAGTTCGAGTTTCGCGGCAGCCTTCCGTTTACGACGGGGAAGGACATCCGCCAGTGGCAGGGGCGGATCATCCTCGACGCGGTCAGCAAGACCCCGCTAGAGATCATCGCCGAGCCGGTCGGCCAGTACGAGAAAATCGAGGCGCTTTACCGCAAGTGGAGCAGCTCGTTCAACGTCCTCGGGATGCGCACCGGACCCAAACCGCTGGGACACAAGGCCTCCGTCCAGTTCCGCCATCGCAAGGAAGGGCTGACCTTCCCCACGGAACTGCGTTACGACACTTTCCGCGCCGTCGCGCCCAAGAAGGTTACCCAGACCAAGGCGTCGATGCGCAAGTACGACGGCTATCTGATTTACACGATCACCGATACGACGGACATCGGTGAACCCGTGCGCATCCCCGAGCCGTGAGCCTCGACTTGACGGTCGATGCCCAAAAAGGCTGAACTAACGGGGTATGGACGGCACCGGGGAACTAAACGAGCGGTCGGGTGTCCGTTCCGACGGGGAACGAACCGACGCTTCGACCGCCGAACTGCTGGAGCGAATCCGGCGTGGGGACGCGGGCGCCTTCGAACAGGTCGCCCGGGAACAAGCCCCGCGGCTGTTTCGTTTGGCATTCAAACTTTGCGGTCGGCGCGAGGACGCCGAGGACCTCGTCCAGGAGACCCTGGTTCGTTCGCTGCCGGCGTTACGCCGGTTCGAGGGCAGGGCGCGGCTGTCGACGTACCTCATCCGGGCCCTGACCAACTTGTGGAAGAACCGACTGCGTTCCCGCAAACGTTCTCGGTTGGTCGACTGGTTCCGCGGGAAAGGGAAGGACGACGACGATGCGCAAGGTCCCGAAGCGTTCGCGATCGACCCGGCGCCGAGTGCCGAGGAACGGATCGCGAGAGACCAGCGGGGCCGGCTGGTTCGTAGCGCGATCGGCCGGCTCGAACCGAACCGGCGATTGACACTGCTGTTACGTGAGGTTGAAGAGATGTCGTACGAGGAAATTGCGGAGATGACGGGCGTACCGGTGGGGACCGTGCGGTCCCGGCTGGCCCGCGCGCGCGACGACCTACGGCAGTGGCTCGAGGGCAAGCTGTGAGCGAAGACCGCTTCAAGCAAAAAGTGCGCGAAGCCCTGCGCTCGGAAGAGGACGGCCTCTCGCCGGGTTTCTACACCCGCACGGTGGCACGCTTCAAAGCCGAGCGCCGCCGGCCACCCTTCGGTTTGACCTGGTCGACCATTGGTCTGGCCGCGGCCACGATCGTGGCGGCGTTGATCTTCATCCCCGCCGCACTCCGCGATGAGTTGCCGATGCCCGAATCGACGCCGGTCCGGGTCGAGCATCAACCCCCCGCGACGGAGGCGACGGAGACCGAGACAGAGGAGCGCGCGGCAGCGAAGCAGGACAAGCTCGTCGCGCTGCCCGAGCAGGCGCGCGAGCAGGCGCCCCCGCCGGGCCGCGAATCCCGCCAGGATGCACCGATCGTCACCGACCCGGATGTCACGTTCGAGGATCTCGGCAGCGATGACGCGAACGAACAAACCAGGCTCGAAGAGCACGTGGTCGCACCGCTCCCCGAAAAACGCCGGGTCGTGCTACCTGCTCCGTCGGAACCCGCGGACCTCAAGTCGGCCGGCGAGGGATCGACCGAAAACGACGAGGTGGATTTCGCCGAGGAGCCCCCGGTTGCCGGAGGACTACTGGTGTCCCGACCGGTCGTAACCGAGCTGCCGGACGGTGCGGTCGGTGTCGGTGAGATCGAACTCCTCGACACGATCCCGACACCGGATCGTTTGACCGCGTCGGAAGAAAAACTCGGCCGGTCCACCCTCGCGAATTCTGCACACGCGCTATCGAAGGTCGCGCCGACAACGCGGTTCGTGGCCATCGGCCGACGTCCGGGGCTGGACGCCTGCGCGGCGCTGAGTCTACGCCTGGCGGATCAAGCCTGGGAGATCGACTACGCGGACAGCGGGTCGAGTACGGGCAAGGTGACCTGCGGGGTCGAGATCCCCGACGACGGGCGGGAAATTCGATTTCAGGGTTGGCCGATCGATGAGTGACGAGTCGTTCGAGCCGCCCGATGACTTCGTCCTCCCGATCGAGGACTTCATCGATCTCCATCCGTTCCATCCGCGTGAGATTCGCTCGGTCGTGGAGAGTTACCTGGAAGAGGCCGCGCGCCTGGGGTTTACCGAAGTTCGGTTGATTCACGGCCGCGGGATCGGTGTCCAGCGGGAGGCTGTCCGAGCCGTTCTCGAAAAGAGTGCCATCGTTCGCGATTTCAGGGACGCGCCCGCCGAGCGCGGCGGTTGGGGAGCCACGATCGCCATTCTCGGATCGGGTGAGGCCGACGTTTGACGGCGGACCGCCGCAAGAGCGACAATACGGGCATGCCGGATCGCGTGGATATCGTCTGCCCGTGCTGCGAGACGCGGCTCGTCGCGGATACCGAAACGGGTGAAATCCTGTCCGAGGAGCGTCCCAAGAAAGACGTCGACAAGAGTTTCACCGCTGCCATGAGCAAGGTTCGTTCGGGCGAGAGCCGGCGCGAAGAGGCGTTCTCCAAGGCGTTCGAGCGAACGCAGAAACAGGACTCGCTGCTCGAGAAGAAGTTCGAGGAGGCGCGCAAGAAGGCCCAGGACAACCCCGACGACAAACCCTTCAACCCGATGGACTACGACTAAACTTCGCCGAGTGGGGGTAACTCGCGCTGTTCGCGCGTTTTGTCGTAGAGGTCGGGACGCTCCGCTTGATCGAAGGCGAACCGCATCGTGTCCTCGAGGACGCGGTAAAGGTCACCATGGAGCCGCACCACGACCCACTCCTCGCTCTCGGCGACCACGACGATCATGCCGCGAATATCCTCGGGCTCGTCCCCCTGCCGCACCATGACGAAGACTTCGGCGTCGTCGTCCTGGACCCGCACCCAGGGACTCCAGGCGCTCGGAAACAGGTGCTCCCCGAGAGGCTCGCGGCCGCCGGGTCGTGTGCCCCGAACCGTGTAGACCCCGACCTCGACGCGGCGCAACCCGTCGAGCGAAAACTCAGTCTCGTCGGCCCACTTCAGACTCTTCTTGGCCAGCCAGATGCCGGAACGCGTGACGGTCAAGCCGATCTCCTGCTGCAGATCGACGCCGGCTGCACGGCTCAACTCGAGGCTGACGTTGTCCGGACCGGCCAAACGTACGCACCCGGGGGCCAACAACACGCCTGACAGGATCGCAATCGCGAAACTCCTCATGGCTCCTCCAATTCCAACTGATCGAGTCCAGGGATGTCCATCTGTTCCCCGAGTCTCTGGATCGCCTCGAGATCGATCCGACCGGCGACATTGGCCAGAACAAAGCTGCCACTGGAACCGGATTCGCTGACCATCACGGTCAGCCCGCTAATGGACTCGTCGTCGTTCAGGATCAGCACGCTGACCTGCTCCCCGCCATCCTTGATCTTGGCCAACCGAACCCAGCCCTTCTTGAGCAGGCCGGATTCGATCGATCGCATGCGTTCGACCAGCCGTCGTGACTTCGCGGCGTCGTCCGTCTCGACCACGACTGCCTGGGCCAACTCGAGCCCGCTGACGAGTTCACCGAGATCGGGGTCGATCGCGCCGGCGATCTTGAGCAGCGAACCGGGGAGCCACACCTCGATCTGAACGTCGTTCTCGCCGGCCAGATCGGAGAAGCCCTGCTTGTCGACGTACCCGCGGATCTTGGTGTAGTCCTTCGCTTGTCCCCACGCCGGTCCGATCGCGAGCATCGCGAGCATCGCGATCGCGGCGAACTTGCGCGAGGTTCGTTGTGGAAATCTCATCACGTTTATCCCTCGTCGCCGACGCCACGCACGGGCGCCTGCGGCCATGTGACGCCGACTTTCTTCAGAGCCGGCGAAACCCCTTCGGTAAACACTGTTTTCAAGGTCACTTCTTCCGTACGCTTGAGCGCGTTGGCGGTCAGTTGCAGAACCATGCGCACCTCCCGGGCCGCGCGCTCGGCTTCGGCAACGGCGGGACCGCGATCGATGGGATCCGGGTAGAGACCGACACCGATCCAGGTGCCCAGCACGACTACAGCGGCAGCGGCGGCAAAACGCCAGTCGGGCGCGCGGCGGCCTACGCTCGGCGCTGCTCGAACGGTCCTTTGCCAGACCTGCTCGGTCGCGTCATCGGGCAACGGACGCTCGGCCATCCCACGGAGCAGGTCCTGCATCTCGCGGAGTTGTCCGGCCTTCTCGGCGCACTCCGAGCAGACGCGCAGGTGTGATTCCATCGCCTGGCGGTCCGCCGCATCCATCAGGTCGCTGTCGAGTACGCGGTGGAACCGTTCCATCGCGGCGGAGCACGTCATTCCTCGTTGTGAACTCACGGTGTCACTCCCGCACGGTAGAGCCGTGTCCGTAGTCGCTCGCGAGCACGGTGCAATCGCGCCTTGAGCGTCCCGAGCGGCACTCCCAGTGCCGCGGCAATTTCGTCATAGGGCAAATTCTGAACCTCGCGCATCACGATCACCGCACGGTCGTCCGGCGAGAGCGCATCGAGCGCCCGATCGATGACCCGGCGCAGGTCACCCGATTCGGCCAGTTGCTGCGGCCCGGGGCCGGCGTCGGGCCGCGCTTCGACCACCTCGTCTCCGTCACCGATTTCGGAACGCACCTTGCGGCGGCGGATCTGATCGATACAAAGGTTGTGTGTCGTACGCATCAACCAGGGCCTCGCTCCATCGACGGGGACCGTTGCACGATGCTCCCAAAGGCGGATCAGGGCGTCCTGCGCGGCGTCTTGCGCTTCCGCCGGGTTGCGCAGAATCGTCATGGCGTAGGAGTGAACCCGATCCTTGTGCATGGTCACCAGGCTTTCGTATTCGGTCTGTTTCATCGCCCCCTGAAAGGACGCCCTGAAGCGTCAAAAGTTGCGTCGTTTCACGAACGGGTCATTTTCCCCCGGAAAGAACCGTTTGACAGGCCCCGGGAGCCCACCGACAATGGTAAACCTTCGTTCCGTCCACCGACCTCTAGGGAGAACCCCCCGATGCGAAATCCCCTGCCGGCCGTTTTTTTCAGCCTCGCTTTTGCAATTTGCGCCTGCTTCCCGCTCGCCGCTCAGACGCAAACGCAGGGCGATTCGAGCGCACGCGGGATACGCGAAACGGACCGCCTGTTCCTGTCCTTCGCCGAGGAAGCGACGCTGGTCGATCGCCAGTGGTGGGAGGGGCAAGTTGAATTGCAGGACGGCAGCGGGTTTGACGCGAAGATCTTGAACTTGGTCGCGGCGTTTCAGCCATGGGCCCAGGTCGAGTTCGGTGGGCGTGTGGGTTTTGGCCGCACCGATACACCGGGAGCGGTGCCGGACGGCTCGGGAGCCACGGATCTGGATGCTTGGGCCAAGTACCACTTCGGTAAGGGCGGAGCGACCGAGTTCGCCGCGGGTTTCCTGGCCACGATTCCGACCGGCGACGATGCCGTCGGTCTGGGCGTGGACGCGTTCGCCATCGGCGTGTTCGGCTCGGTACGCCATCAAAGCGAACGGTACATGCTCACCGGCAACATCGGCGCCAATATCAACGGCGATGGACGCGTGTTCGGTCTGAACATCAACGGGGAAAACTCTTTGACGGCCGCCGCCGGTGTCCTGATCCCGACCGGCCGGCGGGTGTCGTTCGTCGGCGAAGCGCGATTGGAAACGGAGCGCTTTACCGGAGCCGATTCGGATACGCGGATTCTCGGCGGGATCAACTTGGGCATCGGCAGCGGCGGGGTTTTCCGCGCCGCGCTCGCCCTGGGATTGAGCGACGGCGCACCGGACGGCCAACTGATCGCCGGGTACGCGGCAACGTTCTAGCCGGACAGCAGCATGCCCCTTAATTCGCCGATGGCCTTGAGGCGCGTGACCGTCTGGTCCGTGTAGAGGTCGTGCCGATCGAGCAGTAACGGCGTGAGTTGCGCGGCTTGTGCTCCCTCGATATCGACGGCAGGGACATCCCCGACGTAGATCGCGTTCTCCGCCGTAACACCCATCCGCTCGAGCGCGATCCGGAAGATCTTCGGATCCGGCTTCTCGACGCCGACGCGGTGCGAGTCCACCACCGTTTCGAACAGACCCTTGTAACCGGCAGCGTCCAGGTCGTGCGCGACCCGGCCCTCGGCATTACTGACGACGCCGATGCGGAACCCCGCTTGTTTCAACTCGGTGACCGTTTCGACGGCGTCCGCGACGGGAACCGTCCAGAGCCCGAACTTCTCGTGAGCTTCCCACAACGAATCGATGATCGCCGGCTGATCGTCGACGGGAATCCCCACTGGGCCCAGGATGAAGTGGAAGTAATCGCGCCACATGTCGCTCACTCGCCCGCCGTCCCGGACCACCTTGTGAATTTCCACCCGTGCGGTGGCCTCATGGCGCGACAACGTTTCCTCGGTCGTCTGGACGCCGTACGCGCGGCACAGCCGGCGCAGGTAGCGGTAGTCGAGGTCCAGCAGGACCCCGCCGGCGTCCAGCAGAACCGTCTCGACTTTCTCGGGAAACGTCATCGGGCTACTGGCCGAATCTCGTCCCGCAACCCGCACAGAACGACTCTTCCTCGCGCACCGGCAGACCGCATTTGCTGCACTTGAACGTCGCCGCCTCCGATTTCTCGGCTGCGGCAGGTTCGGTTGCGGCGGGTGTCTTGCCCTCGAGCAGTGCCTGGACGTTGCGGATTTGCTGGGCGTCGGCTCGCAGCCAGTACTCTTCCAACACGTCCCCGTGCGGCGGGGTTTCCGGGGACGTACGAATCACCAGTTCCGATGCGATCTTTTTTTCATGCAGGCTGTTGCGGGCGCGACGCGCCTCGGTCAGATCGAGGAAGCCACAGACCTCCGCCATCTGCGTCGCGACGATCGGGGCTTCGGGCGCGTCAACTTGTTCGGGTTCCAGCGCCGACGGATCTTCGACCAGGTCCACGTCGCAGGCCACACAGCGGGTGTAACCGGAACGAAACTCGCAATGGCAACGGGGACAAAACATGCACCGAAGGCTAGCACGTTCGACCCGTCAGATCAGCGATCTCCGTGTGTGTTTCAAGCATGGGAGTCCGCGGCGGACCCGTTCGACCTGCCCGAGATCGATCTCGGCGGTGACCAGGCCGCAACCTTTGGTCTTGCGCGCGACGACCCGGCCCCACGGGTCGATCACGGCGGTCTCGCCGTGTGAGCTGCGATCCTCGTTGTGCCGGCCGACCTGCGCCGGAGCCACGACCCAACATTGATTCTCGATCGCCCGCGCGCGCAGAAGCGGAAGCCAGTGGTGCGGGCCGGTGAACGCCGTGAAGGCGGCAGGGACGAACAGGATCTGCGCGCCGTCCAACGCGAGGCGCCGGTACAATTCGGGGAATCGGAGGTCGTAGCAGATTGAGAGCCCGAACTTCCCGAGCGGTGTCGTGGCGACGACGGGTCGGTCCCCGGGCTTCACCGTCTTGGACTCGAACAAGGTCACGCCACCCGCTATGTCGATGTCGAACAGGTGCATTTTCCGATACACCGCGAGTCGTTTCCCGTCCGGCCCGAGGAGCACCGACGTGTTGTGGACCCGACGGCTGCGCGGGATCCTCTCGGGGATCGAACCGAGCAGCAGGTAAACCCTTGCGTCCCGCGCTTCCGCGGCCATCCTGGCGACCACGTCGCCATCGAGATCGGTGCGGAAATCGACGCGATCCCCTTCGGTCCGGAGGTAGGCGAAGTTTTCCGGCAACGCGATCAGCCGGGCGCCGCGCCCGGCAGCGCGGCGGACCCAGCGGGCGGCCACGGACAGGTTGGCCTCGACATCGTCGCTCGACGTCAGCTGAATCGCGGCGATCTGGAAGGGTTTTGTGGCCATCTCGGGGCATCGTAGCACCGGAAAGAGCAGAGAAATTTCGGTCTTTGCGGCGTTTTTTGGGCTTTACGGCATAATCCCGTCGAGCACCGTTAATCAAATTGCCGGGAGCGCGTCTATATGAATGACAAGACTCGAAAGGAGAAACGCGTGCAACTCGCGATGCAACCCAGTTCGGTCCCGGAGTCGGAGCCCTCGAACCTCGAACAGGTGTTCCGGGATCATCAGCAACGGGTGCTGCGCGCGGCTTATCGGATCACCGGGAGTTCCGACGACGCGCAGGACGTGCTTCAAACGGTTTTCCTACGGCTCGTTCGCCGCGAGGGCGGTGCCCGGCTGTCCGACGATCCGGGCAACTACTTGCACCGTGCCGCGATCAACGCGGCCCTCGATCTCGTGCGCTCCCGACGGTCCGCAAAGACGACTCCGCTGGAACTGCTCGAACCGGTCCTCGCAGTCGGGTCCGAGACGGCCCCCGATCGCGTGCAAGGGTCGAGCGAGATCCGCGCGGTCATCCGTGAAGCGCTGGGGAAGATGAGCCCACGCGCCGCCGAAGTCTTCGCCCTCAGGTACTTCGAGGGTTACGGCAACAACGAAATAGCCAAACTGCTCGGAACCTCCCGCAGCACAATCAACGTGATCCTGCATCGAACACGAAACAAACTGCGCGATGAAATCGCGCCGTACGCCACCGACCCCTCGAGCCGCACTAACCTTGGAGACGAATCATGAGTGAGAAAAACCTCGACCGCATCCTCGACCGGACGATCGACGAGATCGCGGAGGACCGGATGGACCCCGCAGCCGAAACGCACGCGGCGGACCAGGTCTGGGCCCGACTCTCCCAGGAACAGGTGGGCACCGAGCCCGAGAAGCTGAAAATCCTCGGTCACGAGGACTTCCAGGCGTTGATCCCGGCATTCGTCCAGGGCGAACTCTCCGAGGCCAAGGCGATGCTGCTCCAGGACCACGTAGGCGAGTGCGTCACCTGCCGCCGTGCGCTCAGGGATGCGCGCCTCGGTGGTGCGCGCAGGCCGCTGAGGGCCGGACGCAAGGAGCGCAGTGCAGCGACCGTTTGGGGCTGGCGGGTCGCCGCGGCCGCGATCGTGGTCGTCGCGCTGATCGGCCTCGACATCCAGACCGATCTCTTCTCGATCAAGGCTGAAGGCTTGATCCAGATCGAACGTGTCCAAGGCCAGGTGTTCCAGATCACGGATCAGGGCACGCAACCGGTTCGTGAAGGCGATCAACTGTCTTTCGATCAGGTCAAGGCGCTACGCACCGGCAAGGACTCCAACGCCATGTTCCGCATGTCCGACGATTCGGTCATCGAAGTCGATGAGCGTTCTGAGCTGGCGATCTACAACAAGAAGAAATTCTGGCAGCGCGGACGCGGCGATGGGCTGATCGACCTCAATCGCGGAAGCATCATTGTCGAAGCGTCCGATCAAGGCGCGGGCCACCTGTTCGTCGAAACCGGCGATGCGGAGGTCGCGGTGACCGGAACCGTCTTCGCGGTCAACTCGGGAATCAAGGGTTCGAGGGTCTCGGTCATCGAGGGCTCCGTCGAGGTCGACCACCGGGGCGGGCACGATCTGTTGTCCCCCGGTGAACAGACGGCCACGGGCGGCCGGCTGGGCCACACGAGGATCGTGGACGAGATCGCGTGGAGCCAGAACAAGCTGCGCCACCTTTCGTTACTGGCGGAAGCGACGAACGTGGCACGTGAGATCGAACTGGCGCTGGATTGGCCGGGACTCCGCTACGACACGACCCTGCTCGACGTGGCCCCGGCGGACAGCGTCGTCTACGTCGCGATCCCGAACATCTCGGAGCAGATCGGCAAAGGCTACGAGATGATGCAAACGAAGATCTCGGAGAACGAATTGCTCTCGCAATGGTGGAGCGAGGAGATGGCCGGCACCGAACAGGAAACGGAAATCGAGAACTTGATCGAAAACGTACGCGAGTATGGTGCGGCGCTGGGCGACGAGATCGTCCTGACGCTGCCCAACCGCGGCGGCGACATCCAGGGCCCTGTGATCCTGACCGAGCTACGCGACGAAGCTGCCTTTGGCGTGATGGTGCGGGAGGACATCGAGGAACGCAACGATATCGTTCTCTTCGAAGGCGAGCTGCCGGCGACGCACCCCCGTGATGGGGACGTGGTGTACCTGTGGAGCGCCAATGGCTACCTTGCGGCGTCCAACGATATTCCGCAACTCTTCGACGTCGGCCAGAACGTGGCGGCCGGCCGCAGCGGTTTCGGTGGGACCGATTTCCACTCCTCGCTGCGCGAACTTTACGAAGATGGTGCCGAGTGGATCGTCGCCGCCGACCTCGCGACACTGATCCCCGACAACGAGCAGGAACTCGAAACACTCGGCCTGACCGATCTGCAGCACGTGATCGGCGAGCGCAAGATCAAGGGCGACCAAACGGAGAGCCGTCTCGTCGTCACGTTCGACGAACCGCGCAAGGGCCTCGTTTCCTGGCTCGCCGAACCGGGACCGATGGGTGCGTTGGACTTCGTCAGCGGTAATGCCTCGTTCGCGGCCGGATTCCTGATGCGCGATCCCTCCTCGGTGGTCGAGGAACTGTTCGCGATGGCCGGTTCATCGTCGGGTTGTTTCAATGAAGGCCTGGCCGAATTCGAAGCCGAGACCGGCATCAACCTGCAAGACGATTTCCTGGCCGCGCTCGGCGGCGAGTTCGCGATCGCCTTCGACGGCCCGATCGTGCCGATTCCCTCTTGGAAGCTGATCATCGAGGTTTACGATCCGGCTCGCCTGCAGGCGACGCTCGAGCAGATGGTCGACCAGATCAACGAGCAGGCCCGTGAATCCGGGACCGGAATCAAGGGACTCGAGATGCGCGAGAACGGCGGTCGCGGCAACGCGTTCTTCGAGATCGCCTCGCTCGACGTCGGCCTTTCGGTCCACTACACCTACGTCGACGGCTACATGGTGGCCGGTTCTTCGAAGGGTCTGATCAACCGCGCTCTGGCCAACCGCCGCAACGGCATCACGCTGGTCAATTCGCCGCGCTTCCATGCGGCGCTCCCTGCCGACACCCAGATCAACTTCTCGGCCGTGGTCTACCAGGACCTCGGGGCGGTACTCGGACCGCTGGCCCGGACCCTGGGGGCGATGACCCAGCAATTCACCCCGGATCAGCAGAATATCCTGAGCGAATTCGGGGAAGGTGTCGAACCCTCGGTCACGCTGGCCTACGGCGAGCCGGAACGGATCATTTTCGTCAACACTCAGAAGGGCGGATTACTTTCGTCAACCCTTGGATCCTTTCTGCGGTTCAATTCGTTAGCGGGTATGCAAGAATTGCTGACCCACGCGGCCGGTGAACTGGCCGGGCAATCGAGCCCGGGCCGGGAGGACCGAACGAATTAGAGATCCGGGCGGATCGGAAATACTGCTGAGGGATGAATTCAGTCATCGAACTCGAGAACCTGGGGGTTCGCTTCGGCAAGCACCAGGTTCTCGAGAACTTAACCGGGTCCTTCTCGGGTAAATCGATCGGGTTGCTGGGGCCCAACGGGGCCGGCAAGACGACGCTTCTGCACTGCCTCCTCGGGTTTCACCGACCCTCCGAGGGCAGCGCACGCATCTTCGGCCGCGACATCATCACGGATGGGACGGAAATCCGCGCCCTGATCGGGTACATGCCCGAACGCGATGCCTTCGTCGGCGGGATGTCGGCTGTCCGGTTGACGCGGCTGATGGCCGAGTTGTCGGGTCTGCCGCCCAGCGAGGCACTCGAGCGCGCCCACGAGGCGCTCTACTACGTCGGGCTCAACGAAGCGCGTTATCGCAAACTCGAGAGTTACTCGCTGGGGATGAAGCAGATGGCCAAGCTGGCCCAGGCCATCGTCCACGGCCCGAAATTGCTGTTCCTCGACGAGCCGACCAACGGGCTCGATCCACCGCACCGCAACCGCATGATCAAGTTGATCCAGGAAATTCGCGATAGCGGCAAGGCCAACCTCATCATCTCGTCGCATCTGCTGCGCGACGTCGAGGAGTGCTGCGACGAAGTACTGATCCTCAAGGACGGACATATCGCCACGTATTGCAACCTCGAGGAGGAACGCAAGGCCAATCTGAAGTTCATCGAGATC
>Ga0224508_10002716_pt1 | contig 14910 bp, 11 predicted proteins | sample SF_Jan12_sed_USG_4_FD_170157 | JGI IMG/M metagenome (GOLD analysis project Ga0224508, IMG submission 170157) | Sediment microbial communities from San Francisco Bay, California, United States - SF_Jan12_sed_USGS_21 | ecosystem: Environmental > Aquatic > Marine > Sediment | place: USA... | reverse complement strand
TCCGCGGAACACGACGCTCCGATGGCCGAGCCGGTCCCGTTGGGGGCACGGTCGGCGCTCGGGAGGCGACTCGCTCACGGTGAGTTCGTACGGGGTGTGGAGCTTACCCCGCCACGGGGCTGGGAGCCGCGTGAGCTGGTCGCTGGCGCCAGGCACCTTCTAGACGTCGGGATCGACACGGTCCACATCGTGGACGGTCCGACTGACCGGAGTCGCATCGCTTCGATTCCGGCCGCGATCGTCCTCGAGCGCGAGCTCGGCGTAGAGACCGTCCCGCACTACAGCTGCCGCGATCGAAACATGCTCGGGATGGTGGGAGACCTCCTGGGTGCGGCGGCGGCGGGGATTCGGAATGTGCTGCTCGTCACGGGAGACCCGCCGCGTCAGGGGCCGTACGACACCGGCGGGGTGTACGACATCGACAGCATCGGGTTGACGAACATCGCCCGACAGCTGAACCTCGGCCGCGACCCGGGGGGCGGGTCGATCGGTGCGCCCACGTCGTTCGTGGTCGGGGTGGCCGTGAACCACGCCGCCCTGGACCCGGAAGAGGAGATCCGCCGCTTCGCCTGGAAGGCCGAGGCCGGTGCCGACTTCGCCGTGACGCAGCCCGTGTTCGATCCCGACGCGTTTCTCGAGTTCGCCTCCCGGGTCGAGGAGTTCGGTGTTCCGATCATCGCGGGGCTGTGGCCGCCGCTGTCGCTCCGAAACGCTGAGTTCCTGGCGAACGAAGTTCCGGGAATGAGCGTTCCGGACGGGGTGCTCGATCGTATGCGGCGAGCCGAGGAGGGTGGGTAGACGAGTGCGGCCCGGGAAGGCGTCGCGCTGGCCCGGGAAGTCGTCGAGGCGATCCGCGACTCGGTCGCGGGCGTGATCGTGAGTGCTCCGGCCAGCCGCGTCGACCGGGCGATCAGTGTCCTGGACTGAGCCCGGTTGGGCGGCACCCGTCCGTCCGGCCTCGGCGAAACACCCGCTCAGTCCGCCAGGCGATCCACCTCCCGCATGACCTGTTCGAACCGCCTGCCTCCGTCCCTCGCCCCGAGATTGCACACGTAGACGTTCTTAACGCCGAGCCCGCGCAGCGCGACGATCGACCTGGCGCAGTGCTCGGCGGGAGTCGCTCCCGCCTCGAATTCCGCGGCGGCGCCGTCGACCGGGACCGGGAAGAACTCGGACAGTCGACCCAGCGCCTCCCGCCGGCCGCTCCGATAGTAGAAGACGCCGAACACCATCGGGAGGTCGATCCCACGGTCGTCCGCGGCCCGCAGCCACGATTCCACCCTCGCGGTGTCGTGGTGCGACACGACCTGGGTGAGGAGGTAGTCCGCGCCGAAATCCGGGGCTGCGACGAAATCGCCCTGTGCGTCCGGATCGCCATGCGGATTCACCCAGCCTCCGAGGTCCAGATCCGGAGCCCTTCCGCGGATCTCCGCTCGGAGTAGGTACGCATGCGGCAAACAGCGTGGCGGTCCACCCGGGTCGCCTCCGACGACTGTGAGCGCCTCGAGGCCCCGCGCGCGCGCCCGCTCGGCGTACACCAGACAGTACTCCAGCGTGTGCTTGCAGGTGAGAAACGGCACGATCCTTCGTGGATCGATCTCGCCCGCGAGGTTCGCCGCGAGGTGCTGTAGATTCTCCTCTTCCTCCTCCCCGACGGCGCTGTCGGTCAGAAAGAGCGGCGCGTCCAGCGCGGCAAGTCGCCGAATGGAGTTGGAGAGGTCGATCCAGATGTCCATGGCGCCGCCCCGCGTCAGGCCACTGCGCGGAGGACGCAATTCGACGGCGGTGAGGCTCCTCGGGCGCCGCAGGGCGCCCAGAAACGATCCGTCGGAGGGCACGGTCAGACCCTTCGAAACGGCGCGTTGGCGAAGACGGGGCCAACGTCGACCCCGGGCGCCGTCGCGCGGTAGAGCTCGGGCGGAACTCCGATATCGGCCACCCAGAGCTCGCCCACGTAGTCCAGAGCGCCCGCGGCCGCCAGGCCCGTCTTCGGGAGCGCCAGCGTGAGGGTCGCGGTGGCTCGAATTGCCTCGCCGGGGGTCTCACCCGTGGTTGCGTCGAGGCCCGACGGTACGTCGAGGCTGACCACATTCGGCCCGAGGTCGTTCGCGAGGCCGATCAGGCGAGACGTGTCTTCGCGTGGAGGCCCGTCGAGGCCATACCCGATCATCGCGTCGACGACCAGGTCGAAGTCGCCCAAAACCGTCGGCTGTCCCGCGTGAGTGAGCGGGATCGGAAGTCGTTGCACGATGTCGAGCTGGTGCTCGGGGACTCCCATGAACCGGTCGGGTGGATGGACCGTCAGCACGCGGACGCTCGTGCCCCAGGCGTGCAGCCGCCGGGCGCATACCAGACCTCCTCCGCCGTTGCTCCCGGTCCCGCACACGGCCAGCACGCGCCGTCCGCGCGGATCGCCAGCGAAAAAGCGCTCCCGGATGAAGGCCGACAGCGAATACCCGGCGTTCTCCATCATCTGGATGAGCTCGATGCGGTATTCCGCGACCATGACGCGGTCTACCTCGCGCATTTCGTCCGTCGTGACAAACGGCAGGTCCGGCAAGCAATCCTCCGATGGAAGCCCGTCTCCGGTCGCGGTAATAGATTCGCACCCGAACGGGGATTCAACCGCCAGGAGAAGACCGATGGGCCATTCGTCCGGGAATCAAGACGTGATGCCGGTCACCGATGACCTCCTGCAACTGCTCGAACGTACACCCGCGACGATACGCACTCTGATCGAGGACTTGCCGCCAGACCTCCTCCACGCCGATGAGGGGGAGGGCACCTTCAGTCCGTTCGGCGTGCTCGGGCACCTCGTCCAGGGCGAGATCGACGACTGGGTACCGAGAGCCGAGTGGATTCTGGCACACGGCCCCGAGGTCCCGCTTCCGCCGTTCGACCGGTTCGCGCATGTGGAAAGAAGTCGGGACCGATCGGCTGAAGAGCTGTTGACCGAGTTCGAGACGCTTCGGGCGGAGGGGCTCGAAGCGCTCCGCGCGGTTCTCGCGGTCGGGGCGGACCTGAACACGGAAGGGACCCACCCGGAACTCGGGCACGTCACGCTTTCGCAGCTGATCGCGACGTGGGCGGTCCATGACCTGAACCATATCGCCCAGATCGTGCGCGTCGTGGCTCACCAGTTCGAAGAGGATGTCGGTGCGTGGAGGGAGTATCTGCCGATCCTCCATTCCCGGGAAGGTCAGGGCTAGTCGGACGTCCGCCCGTCCGCCGCCAATCGGACCGCCTCGGCGAGAGCCGGCCCGTACGGGTCCACGTGGATGCCGGCCTCCGTCACGATCCCCGTGACCAGCTCGTGGGGCGTCACGTCGAATGCCGGGCTCCAGACCGCCACCTCGACGGGCGCAGTGAGCTTGCCGAAGCCACGGCGGACCTCGTCCGCGCTTCGGTGCTCGATCGGGATGTCGGCTCCCGTCGGCGTCTGCAGATCGACGGTCGACGTGGGTGCCAGCACGTAGAACGGCACGCCATGGTGCCGCGCGAGCACCGCCAGGCCGTAGGTCCCCACCTTGTTGGCGACATCGCCATTCGCGGCGATCCGGTCGGAGCCGACGAACACGATGTCCGGGGGGTGCTGAGCGAACAGCGCGGCCGCCATGTTATCGGAGATCACGGTTACGTCGATCCCGGCCTGCGACAGCTCCCAGGCGGTCAGCCGGCTCCCCTGGAGCAACGGACGCGTCTCGTCTGCGAAGACGCTGACCCGCTTGCCCGATTCCGTGGCCACGTAGACGGGTGCGAGAGCCGTTCCGATCCCGCCGGTGGCGAGGGAGCCCGCGTTGCAGTGCGTAATGACGGCGTCGCCGTCCTGAAGGAGTATCGCCGCGTGCTCGCCGATCGCCCGGCACATCCGGCGGTCCTCGGAAAGGATGTCGTTGGCTTCGGCCGACAGGCGCTCGGCCAGCTCCGCGGCGGAGCCCGTGCCGTCAGACAGTATCCCGCGAACTCGCTCGATGGCCCAGACGAGATTGATTGCGGTGGGACGAGCGGCCGCGAGCCGGTCGGCGTCTCTCGAAACGGCATCGATGGCCGAGTCCGCATCCAGCCCTTCGTCAGCCCGTTGTCGCGCGAGCGCGCCGATTCCCATCGCCGCGGTGATTCCAATCAATGGGGCGCCACGCACGCGGAGACTCTGGATCGCCTCCTCGAATTCCTCGACGGTCTGAAGGTCGACCTCGAGACGCTCCGTGGGGAGTCTCGTCTGGTCGAGGATGCGCACTCTCCGCCCATCCGCCGCCCACCGAATCGTCGTCGGGACTTCATACGGTTTCGTCATTCCGCCGAACCTACTCGCCGGTTTGCCGTGGCGTCACCCTGCGCGGGCTGGGACACTTTGTCGCTGTTCCGGTCTCGACGGTGAGCGGTAGCTTTCCAAGGACCCCTCAGACCAAGGAGGCGAAGCCGATGTCCGTCAAACAACCCGTCCTCCCGATCCTCGCCCTCGCGTTTCTCGCCGCCTGTGGCCCGAGCGCCGAGGAGCAACAGGCCGCTCGTGACGAAGGCATTCGGTTCGCCCGTGCCGATTCGACGGCCCAGGCGGAGGTGCTCTACGACCCTGCCGGCTTCGATACGATCACGTGGGCGTCACCGGACTCGGCGCTGTCACGGGGAACGACCGTATTCCTCTACAGTTGCCGTCGTTGCCACGGGTCGACCGGTCTCGGCGACGGCGATCTGGCCCAGGAGCACGGGATCGTCATGCCCGACGTGACTGCCGCCGGCTGGCAGTTCGCCGGCGACCTGGAGGGTATCCGTCATCGGGTCTTCGTCGGTCACGAAAGCGAGATGCCGAACTGGGGACTGCACGGACTCCCCTACCGGGACGTCGACGCCGTGGCACGGTACATCCTGACAAGACTGCGCGGCGAGTAGCGTAACTGTCACCGTCGCGGGCCTCCGCTGACGCTGGGCCCGCGAGCACATATCTTTCCTTCTCCACCGGGCACGCCCGCGAGTGCCCGCGTTTGGTCGTTCTCAGAGCCAGGAGTCGTCGTCATGAGGAAGTTCCTCGTCCCGTTCGCAATCACGATCGCGCTCGCCCCCGCCCAACCCCGGCTGCTCGACGCTCAGGCCACGGACATGTTCGAGCCCGCCGATGTGTTCGAGCTCGAGTACGCGGGCGACCCGCGTATCTCGCCGGACGGGAGCGACATCGTCTACGTCCGAACGTTCATGGACATCATGACGGACCGGCCTCGCCAGAACCTGTGGATCATCGGGTCCGACGGGTCGGGTCATCGGCCGCTTCTCACGGGGCAGCAGAATTTCTCATCGCCGCGCTGGTCGCCGGACGGCTCGAAGCTACTCTACGTGGCGACTGACGAGAACGAGAAGCGTCAGCTCTTCCTGCGCTGGATGGACACTGGTCAGACGGCGATGCTGACCCACCTCCAGATGTCGCCGGGCGGCATTTCGTGGTCGCCGGACGGCTCGACGATCGCCTTCAGCATGTTCGTGCCGGACGCGCCCGAGCCATTCGCGCAGATGCCGTCCAGGCCGGCTGGGGCGAACTGGGCGCCACCGGCCAGGACCTTCGAGCGGCTGCTCTATCGGGCCGACGGGCAGGGCTTCCTCCCCCTGGGGAACCAGCATCTGTTCGTTCTTCCCGTCGACGGGGGAACTCCCCGTCAGCTCACCCACGGACCCTACAACCATGGTGGGACACCGGAGTGGGCCCCTGACTCGCAGTCGTTGCTGATCTCGGCGAACCGCCGTGACGATTGGGAATACCAGATGAGCAACTCGGAGATCTACGAGATCTCCGTGGCCGACGGGGCCGTGACGCAGTTGACGAGCCGCGAGGGGCCGGACGGCGGGCCGCGCGTCTCGCCGGACGGCCGACTGATCGCCTACACCGGGTACGACGACCGGTATCTCGGCTATCAGGTCTCCAAGCTCTACGTGATGAACCGTGATGGGTCGGGTTCACGCATGATCGCGGATGACCTCGATCGCAGCGTCGGCAACGTTCACTGGGCCTCGGACAGCCGCAGCCTCTTCGTCCAGTACGACACCGAGGGGAACACGCGGATCGCCACGATCGATCTGGATGGAAGCGTCACCGACCACGCCAGCGATGTGGGGGGATTGTCTCTCGGTCGCCCGTATGGCGGGGGTACGTTCTCGACGGCGCGCGACGGCTCGTTCGCGTTCACGCTGGGGACCCCCGAGCACCCGGCCGACCTCGCTGTCGGCGGTCCCGGGATGGAGCCGCGCCGGCTGACCAGCCTCAACGACGACCTGTTCGGGCACAAGGAGCTGGGCGAGGTCGAGGAAGTGTGGTACGAGTCCTCGCATGACGGTCTGCCGATCCAGGGGTGGATCGTCAAACCGCCCGGCTTCGATCCCAGCCGGCAGTACCCCCTGATGCTCGAGATTCACGGGGGACCGTTCTCCAACTACGGAGACAGGTTCAGCGCCGAGATCCAACTGTACGCCTCTGCGGGATATGTGGTGCTCTACACGAACCCGCGGGGGAGCACGAGCTATGGAGAGGACTTCGGGAACGAGATCCACCACGCGTATCCGAGCCACGATTTCGACGATCTGATATCGGGCGTCGATGAGGTGATCTCGAGGGGGTACATCGACGAGGACCAGCTCTTCGTGACGGGCGGGTCCGGAGGCGGCGTGCTGACAGCGTGGATCGTCGGACACACCGACCGTTTCGCCGCCGCCGCGTCGCAGAAGCCGGTGATCAACTGGTACAGCTGGGTGCTCACGGCGGACATGGGCGGCACGGGCGGCCTGAACTACTGGTTCCCGGGAACTCCGTGGGAGAACCTCGACCACTATATGGACCGCTCGCCCATCCACCACGTCGGGAACGTGACCACACCGACGATGCTCATTACCGGCGAGGTGGACTGGCGAACTCCGATGTCGGAATCGGAGCAGTTCTACCAGGCTCTCAAGATTCAGAAGGTGCCGGCGGCGCTCGTCCGAATCCCCGAGGCATCACACGGGATCGCCGCCCGTCCGAGCCACTTGATCGCGAAGGTGCAGCACATCCTCGGGTGGTTCGAGCGCTACCGGACGCCCGAGGCGACCACGACCCAATGAGCGCGTGGCACGACGACGACGATTTCTGGTCATCGTTCGGCGGTTCGATGTTCGACGAGGGTTCGTGGGATCGGGCCCCGGGTCACGTCGATGACCTGATCGCGCTGCTCGACATCGAACCGCCGACCCGGATACTCGACCTGTGCTGCGGGCCGGGTCGTCACACGGTTGAGCTGGCCCGCCGCGGATACCGCGTGACGGGAGTGGACCGGACCGAGGAGTTTCTCGAGGAGTGCCGGAGACGGGCGGATGCCGAGGGCCTGGACGTAGACCTCGCGCATTCCGACATGCGGGAGTTCGTGGCCCCGGGCGAGTTCGAGGTGGCGGTCAATCTCTTCACCTCCTTCGGGTACTTCTCCGACGACCGGGACGACCGCCGAGTGGTCGACAACCTCTACGAGTCGCTCGGCCCCGGCGGGCTGCTGCTGATGGACATGGGTGGGAAGGAAGTCATCGCCCGCATCTTCGAGCACAAACAATGGCGCGAGCGAGACGGGGATTTCTACCTGTACGAGCGCACGATTCGAGACGGCTGGGATTGGATCGATAACCGTTGGATCAAGATCACGACCACCGAGCGGAACGAATACACGGTCGGGCACAGACTCTACTCCGGCGTCGAGCTCGGGGATCTCGTTCGGGCAGCAGGCTTCGAGGATGTGAGGGTCTTCGGGGCCCTGGATGGTCGACCGTACGATACCGCTGCGCTCCGGCTCGTCCTCCGCGCCCGAAAGCCCGAATGACGTTGGCCCGGACCCCCGGTCGGGTGACGCTCCGGGGCTGCGTCGCGTGATGGGCTCGAGCGACTCGGGCCGACTCCGCGGCATCACCCGTCGGGACTTCGTCTACCTCGCCGGGGCCGGCGCGGCCGGCGCGGTGGTCTCCTGCCGGGCGGACTCACCCGGGGGCACGCCCCTCGATCGGATCGCCGGTGGACCCCCGGACGCGTGGTCGGACGCTCTCGGCGTGGCCTGGTACGGGCCCGGAGGGGTGGGGGACTACGCTCCCTCGCACGGGAACACGCCGGACGTCGTACGCCTCGCGCACGGTCTTCGCGTCGATCGCTACGCTGGGCAGCTCGCCGACGCGTCCGACACGGGCGAGCGCTTCGATGTCGTGATCGTCGGGGGCGGCCTGGCCGGCCTGTCTGCGGCTCATCACTTCAAACGTCACCACCCGACCGGACGATGCCTGGTTCTGGACAATCATCCGATCTTCGGCGGCGAGGCGAAGCGCAACGAGTTCGATGTCGGTGGCGTCCGTCTCATGGGGCCGCAGGGCTCGAACGATTTCGTCGCACGGGCGGGGGACGGCGGCCCGGACGATTATTTCCGGTCGCTCGGGATTCCGATGGAGTTCGAGTACGCCCCGGACGACTCCACCGATCTTCGGGTGCCGCTCGAAAACTACGGGTTCATGCACTGGGTCCAGGACCGGTTCTCCGTGGGTCACCGCCTCGGAGGGGTCGCCGGCGGGGAAGACGCGTTCATTCGAGACCTCTGGGGCGCCGGCCTCGAGACTGCCCCGTGGTCGGAAGAGGTGAAGGCCGGATTCCGTCGCTGGCGCGACGCTCGGCTGGCCGACCACGCACCCCCGGACGTGTCCGGGCAGGACCCGCCCCGCTGGCTCGACGGCATCACCCTCAAGCAGTACTACGAGGGGGTCCTGGGTCTCCCGCCGCAGGTGACTGCCTACGTCGATCCGATACTCGCCAGCATTATCGGTCTCGGCTGTGACGCCGTGTCCGCCTGGTGGGGATACCACTTCGCCCTCCCGGGGTTCGGCGTCCCGTCTCGTTATGACGACGTGGTCTTTCAGTCCTTTCCGGGCGGAAACGCGGGGATCGCCCGCTACTTCATGAAGGACCTCGTGCCTGATTCGATCCCGGGGGACGGCTCGCTCGGCGACATGGTGGGTGCCGAGGTCCGTTTCGACGAGCTGGACCGCGCCGGCGGGACCGTGGCGGTCCGCCTTTCGGCGACGGTCGTGGATGTTCGTCATTTCGGTCCCGCGCAGGACCGGGTCCGGGTGACGTATGCCCTCGGCGATCGCCTCTACTCGGTGGAGGCTTCGGGCGTCGTCATGGCGAGCGGCGGCTGGGTGAACCGGCACGTCCTGCCCGAGCTGCCCGATTCGCACAGGCACGCCTACGAGCAGTTTGTTCACGCTCCGATTCTCGTCGCGAACGTGGCGCTGACCAACTGGCGCTTCATGGAGCGGCTCGGCGTGGCCGCCTGCATGTACGAGGGGGATCTCGGGTTCTCCTGCAATATCCGACGCCCCATGTACACGCCGAGCTACCGGCCACCGTTCGGCCCCGACCATCCGAACGTGCTGACGTTCTACATCACCTTCGAGTCTCCGGGCCTCGCGCCAGGCGACCAGGGAATCGCCGGGCGGACCGAGATGCTGAGCACGTCCTTCGCGGACTACGAGCGTCGCCTGGTGGACCAGATGCGAACGCTGTTCGATGACGGCGGATTCGACGCCGGGAGCGATATCGCCGGGATCGTCCTGAATCGTTGGGGGCACGCCTACCTGGCGCCTGGCCCCGGCTTCTTTTTCGGCACGAATCCGGCACCGGCACCGCCCGACGTGATCAGGCAACCGCTCGGCCGGATCGCGATCGGCCATTCGGAGCTGCGAGGCCATCAGAACTGGACGGGGGCCGCGGGCGAGGGGCGCCGGGCGGTCGAGACGCTCCTGGAGTCGCTCTAGCGGTCGGTCCGGGACCTCGCTGTCATCCCGCGTCGCCGCGCGGGCCGTGATTGCAGTCCTCGGGCAGTCTTCCCGAGGTGGTCGCAAACCTCAGTCATCGGTCTCCTGGAGCCGGGCGTGGAGCGTCTCGAGGGCGCTCATCAAATCGGGCTTCTCCTCCAGCACGGCCAGCATCGGATCCTCGTTGAGAGAGGCGACGCGCTTCGGCATGGTCTTGATCGTGAACTTCTCGATCGTGAGGCCCTTCTTCACCTCGGTCCATTTGAGGGGGGCGGAGACGGGTGCGTCGGATCTCGGACGCACGCAATACGGAGACACTACGAGGCGTCCGCGACCGTTCTGGACGTAGTCGATGTAGATACGCCCACCGCGATCCTCCGGGCTGCGGACGATCGTCGCGATCTTCGGAAGCTCGGCCACGATCAGCCTCGCGAGAAGCTGTCCGAGCGCGCGAGACTGGTCGTACTCCAGTTGGCCCCCGAGTGGAATCAACACGTGCAGCCCCGACGAGCCGCTCGTCTTCACGTAGTTGGGCAGACCGATGTCGTCGCACAGTCGATGGATCGCCTGCGCGATCGCGATGACGTCCTCGAAACGAGCATACGTCTCCTTGCCGTTCACCTTGTGCTTCGGATCCAGGTCGAGCAGACACCAGTCGGGATGATCCAGGTCGGCGAGCCGACTCGCCCACACGTGAAGCGGGATCGTCCCCAGGTTGGCGAGGTAGACCAGCGCCGTCTGCGAGTCGGCGACGAAATAGTCGATGTCACGCTCGGACCCCCCGCTGTAGATCGTCTCCGTCTTGATCCACTCCGGAGCGAACCCGGGCGCGTTCTTCTGGAAGAAGTTCTTGCCGTGTATCCCGTCCGGGTAACGCGTGAGGACGAGCGGCCGATCCTCGAGGTACGGCAGGATCGCCGGCGAAATCACGCGGTAATACTCGATCAAATCGCCCTTGGTATACCCCTCCTCCGGCCAGAACACCTTGTCCAGATTCGAGAGGGTCAGGTCCTCGACCGGCGGCGGTCCAAAGTCGACCGGCACCGGTTCGTCGAGTCGGTCCCGAGGACCACGGGGGCGATAGCATTCGGCGGGCGGCATCTCGACGAATCCCAGAAACGACGGCTGACGAAGCAGTCCCTCGTCCGTCAGCTCCTTGTAGCGCACGCGGACGACGAGCTCCGGCTCGACCCAGACGTGTTCGTCGCTCCTCGGGGCCGATCCCTCGAACGCGGGCGTGTCCCGGGCGATCGCGTCGAGGCGTCCTCGTATCTCGTCGAGCTGGACGGTATCGAACCCGGTCCCCACGCGGCCCGCGTACGTCAGCGCGCCCGGCGGATCGCCATCCCCCTCCGGCGGATCGCCATCCCCCTCCGGCGGGTCGTACACCCCGACATGCAGGGCCCCAAAGCCGCTACGTGACTTCTTCGGTCGGGTGAATCCGACGATCACGAACTCGTCCTGCTGGGCCGCGTGGATCTTGAGCCAGCTCGTGGAGCGGTCCCCGACGTAGATCGAGTCGCCTCGCTTGGCCATGATGCCTTCGAGGCCGAGCTGCTGGACCTGTTCGTACAGGGCGGTCCCCGACCCGACGAAGTGCTCGCTCCGCCGGATCGGGCCGATCTCCGGCAGCAAGGGGCCGAGCACGCGCAGGCGATCCTCGAGGGGAAGCCGGCGGAGATCGAAGTCGTCGAACCCGATCAGGTCGAAGGCATAGAAATGCGCCGGTGCCTGCACCGCCCCCTTCTGGACGTCCAGGGGGCGTGAGAGGCGAGCGCGCTTCTGGAGGGCCTGGAAGCTCGGGAAGCCGGCCGAATCCGGGACCACGATCTCGCCGTCCAGCACGACGTGCCGGTAGGGCAGCTTTCTGAGCGAACGGGCCACGTCGGGGAAGCTCGCCGTGGCGTCGTGCCCGTTTCGGGTGAGGAGCAGGGCTTGGCCTCCACCACCCACACCGAGCATTCGGTACCCGTCGAGCTTGAGCTCGAACAGCCATGCAGGGTCGTCGAAGGGGTCCTCCCGCTGCTTCGCGAGCATGAACTTCACGTCTTTCGGCTCGACTCGGCCGGGGTGGGCTCCGAGCCGCTCCAGCTCGGCGGTCGCTTCGTCACCGGGGTACCAGCCGTCCGCCACATCTTTCAGCTGTTCGACCGTCAGGCCGGACAGAATGGACGTCTCGGGAAGAGAGCCGTCCGGGAGGATCGGGTGGCCACCCCGCTTCTCGCGAATGAGCAGCCACTCCTTGCCGGTTTCCCCCTTCTTGAGATGGACGAGCGTCCATACCCCGCGCAGCTTGTGACCCCGAAGCTCGAACAGGAGCTTGCCATCGACGAGGCCGTCGCCGGGATCCTCGAGGGGGATCCAGCGTCCGATGTCCCACACGATCATCTCGCCGCCCCCATACTCGTCCTTCGGAATCACCCCCTCGAACTCCACGTAGTCCACCGGGTGATCCTCGACGTGCATGGCCAGCTTTTTGTCCACCGGATCCGGGGAGATCCCCTTCGGGACGGCCCAGGACAGGAGGGTGCCCGCGAATTCCAGCCGAAGGTCGTAGTGAAGTCGCGATGCCGCGTGTTTCTGCACCACGAAGATGCCGGCCCCCGTTCCCGGCGCTCCGCCGAAGGGTTCGGGCGTCTTCTCGGCGGCCCGCTTGGCCCGATAGGTCTCGAGCGCGTCGCCCCCCGCGGCGCTCCTTGGCTTCGTTGGCATCTCGAAACCTATTATCTTCCGGGCTCCACCGGGATCACGCGGGCGGGTCGCACCGCGGGAGGGGGCCCGAGGTCAGAAGCGGAGGCATTCGACATGGCAGCACGACCGATTTCGTCGGCGACGATCTCGCTGGCGCTCGTGAACATTCCGATCCAGCTCTACTCGTCGGCCGAGAACTCGCAGAAAGTCCGATTCAACTTCCTGGCCCCGGACGGCGCGAGAGTCAAACAGCAATACGTGCATTCCAAGACTGGCGACGCCGTGGCACGCGATCAGATGATCAAGGGGTACCAGTTCGCCAAGGACAGGTATGTCACCTTTACCGGCGACGAGTTGAAGGCTCTCGAGGCCGAGGCGACGCAGTCCATCGACATCGTGGAGTTCGTGCCCATCGATCAGGTCGAGCGCGCCTACATCGGAAAGACGTACTACCTCGGACCCGACAAGGGCGGTGCGAAGGCGTATCAACTGCTGGGTGTCGCCATGAAGGAGACCGGCCGGGCGGCCCTGGCCAAGTATGCGGCGCGTGGCAAACAGTACCTCGTCCTCATCCGACCCGTCGGGGATCATCTCGTGATGGAACAGCTTCACTATGCCAACGAGGTGCGGGACATGTCAGAGGTGCCGGCCGGCGAAGGCGACGTGACGGACGCCGAGCTCGAGATGGCGATTCAGATCATCAACTCCAAGTCGGCCGAGGACTTCGACCCGTCTCAGTACGAAGACGAGGTGGGTCAGCGCATGCTGTCGGCGATCGAGAAGAAGATCAACGATGGCGCGCTGATCGAGGCTTCGACTGAAGAGGAACCGGCCACTCAGGTCATCGATCTCATGGAGGCGCTCAGGGCGAGCGTCGGTGGGGAAGGGACGGCGGAGAAGAAGAAAAAGAAGAAGAGCGCCTAGCCCGCGTGGCGCCGAACCCCGGCGGGACCGCGGTCAACGAAAGACGCCCGCCTTCCAGATCGGAGGGCGGGCGTCGTCGCGTCCGCAAGCGGGTGCGTCAGCAGGCCGCTTCGATCAGCGACCGCTACCGATCCTCGGGCCGAAACGGTTGATCGCCTCCGAGGTCGGCGGCCTCATTCCGATGACTCCGCGTCCCTTCGGTGCATTGGGTATGCCACCGATGCTCCCCATGGGAGGCACGAACGGGACGCCGCCCCACGTCGGACAATGTCCGTCGCCGCCACCGATGATCGAGACGCCGGGACCGCCGATGCCACCCCAGCCGCCCCCGCCTCGCTCGCGCTCGGCGTCTCGCGCTGCGTCGCTGGTTGCGATGAAATCGAAGCCGGACTCGCCCGCCGCGCCGCCGGTGGAGGCCCGCCGGATCACCCCGCGGTTCGACCTGGGGAGCGCCATCTCGACGGCCGGGGTCGGAGTCGCATCGGCGAAGGCGAGCGTCATCGACGGCTCGCCGGGAGCTGCGCCCGGAAGGGCGTTAAGCGGGACGATGGCGGCGGGCGCCGCATCCGCCCCGCCGGCCCCGTCTACCGGGGCGTCGACTCGCGCGGACGTCGGGGAGGCGTCGGCCGGCTCCGCGATGGTCGCTTCGAAAGCGCCCCCGCTCTCGAGCACGACCACGTCGAGCGCGTTCTCTTCCCACTCATCCGGGATGTCGACGATCTGGAGCGCACGGCCGGGCTCCCGGTCCTCGAAGACGGGGACATCGAGCTTGAGCCACGCGAGGGCAACGAGATGCACCCCCACGGAGATTCCGATCGCCGCGATGAGCGTCCTCCGATACGTACGCTGGCGCTGTCCTCGATCCATACCTCGACCTCTCGTTCGTCCTCGACCCGTCCGAGCGACGTTGCGTCGCTCAAGTATAACACCGGCGGCGTCCGGGGGGATCCCGTCATCGCCTCCCGTTACGAGACAGACGGACCGTGGGCTCCGGACGTCACGGGTCAGCTCCCGGCCGCGACGACCGCAATTCGACTGCCGTCCGGACTGATCGCCAGACGCGTGATGTTCTCGATCCCGGCGGACGACAGGTCCGCGATCTCGCGCCAGGTCCGGTCGGTCAGGGGGTCGAACGCGAAGAGGCGGGAACCCGACCCCATCACGAGCACACCCCCCGGTGCCCAGGCGTAGTCCTGAGATCCCTCCAGGGGCGCCACGAGATCCGTCGCCGTCCCTCGCGCCGGATCGAGCGTGCGGATGGTGGGGACGCCCCCGTCCCGGTGCAGGAAGCTGACCGCCGCGCGCCCGGGCACCTTGTGCAGCGAGCGTCCGATGTTATGGGCGGCAATCCGCGCCCGACCCGTCCGCGCGTCCGCGATCTGGAGGGTCGGCGGCTGTCCGAGGACGAACAGCCCGAGTGTGGAGTCGTCGAGCCACGCGTGATAACCGACGGGCGCGACGTCGGTCAGCACGAGCTCGGGGGCGGAGCCGTCCGTC
>Ga0224508_10002715_pt1 | contig 14910 bp, 14 predicted proteins | sample SF_Jan12_sed_USG_4_FD_170157 | JGI IMG/M metagenome (GOLD analysis project Ga0224508, IMG submission 170157) | Sediment microbial communities from San Francisco Bay, California, United States - SF_Jan12_sed_USGS_21 | ecosystem: Environmental > Aquatic > Marine > Sediment | place: USA... | reverse complement strand
CTACCACCGCATCATCATCATGACGGATGCCGACGTGGACGGCTCCCATATCCGGACGCTGCTGCTGACATTTTTCTATCGGCAGATGCCGGAGCTCATCAAACGCGGACATGTGTACATCGCTCAACCACCTCTCTACAAGGTCAAGCGTGGCAAGGAAGAGCATTACGTCAAGGACGATGCCGAGCTCAACAGTCTGCTGTTAGCGAGTGCGTTGGAAGGTGCGGAGCTTCACGTGAGCCCGGACGCACCGGCGATTCAGGGTGAGGCCCTGGAGCGGCTCGCGCTTCGGTACATGGAGATCAAAGCCATTATCGAACGATGGGGTCGACGCTACGACGAAGCCGTGCTCATGGCCATGATGTGGCTGCCGAGGATCACCCAGGCGGAGCTCGAGAACGACACGGCGCTCGCGCAGTGGTCAGGGGAGCTCGAGAAACGCCTTTCGATTCTTAACGGCAGCGGGCCGCGCTACCGCGTGCGTTGCCAGACTTCAGAAGACGACGAGCGGACCCTGGTCGTTGAGCGGGATCATCACGGAATCACCGCGATCAGAATCATCCACCAGGGATTCTTCAGCTCTCCTGAGTATGAGCGTATCGCGGAGATCGGGGCCGAGCTCAAGGGCCTCCTGGAACCGGGTGCCTATGTTGCCCGTGGGAAACAGCGGGCGGATGTGGCCACCTTCCCGGCAGCCATCGATTGGCTCATGGAGCAGGCCAAGCAGAGCCAGAGCATTCAGCGTTATAAGGGCCTTGGCGAGATGAACCCGGAGCAGCTGTGGGAGACCACAGTTAACCCGGAGACCAGACGCCTGACGCAGGTTCGCATCGAGGACGCGGTCGCGGCCGATGAGATCTTCACGACGTTGATGGGGGATCACGTCGAGCCCCGCCGGGAGTTCATCGAGCGCAACGCACTGGCCGTCGCGAACCTCGACGTCTGACCCAAAGCGCTCGGGCGCATGCTCAAGTGGCTGCGTGCAGACTGTGTCGTTTCGCGGAGCCTCGCCTGGTCTCGTACCTTCGTTGAGTGTGGCTAAGGCGCGCTGATCCTGGTGAGGGTGGCCTCGATCCACGCCTGTGCCTCCTGGTTGACGTCGCGTGGCGAACGGCCCGTGGTCGCTATCGCTGGGCCGATGACGATTCGCACCGTTCCCGGGCGTTTGAGCCAGCCCCGGCGAGGCCAGAACTCCCCGGCGTTGTGCGCAACGGGGATCACCGGTCTCCCGGTGGAGGCGGCTAGCAGCGCGCCGCTCAACCCGTAGCGGCGGGTCTCCCCCGGAGCGACTCGCGTGCCTTCGGGAAAAACCATAACCCACAGGCCCTCCTCCAACCGCGCCCGGCCCTGTTCGAGCACCTGCTCGACGGCGTTGCGTCCCGAGCTGCGGTTGATGGCGATTGGCTTGAAAACAGCCAGCGCCCAGCCGAGGAAAGGGACCCACATCAGCTCTCGCTTTATGACCCAGGTTTGGCTGGGAAAAATCTTCAGCTGCGCAATCGTTTCCCAGGCGGAGGAGTGTTTCATGAGCACCACCGTGTTCTCACGTTGAATATGCTCTGCGCCCTCCACCTCGTAGCCCAGTCCACAGAGCCTGCGGAGCATATAGAGAACCGAGTCGACCCACGCCAAGGCGACGCTCATATTGTTCCCTGATGAGAACGGCAGCTTCGCCAGGAGCCAGGACGCGTACAGTGGCAGCGACACAAAGAGGTAGAGCGTAAAAAGAATCGAGCCGGCCCACTGCCGGAGTGCGTTCACGCGGTCGCTTCCCGGATCAAGGCCGCCGCGGCACTCGCCAGATCATCGTAAACTTCCAACTCCTCCTCGCCCATCGCGGCCAGGGTGCTGGCGCCATATCCTGTTCGCACCAGTATGGGACGGGCGCCGACCCGCCGGGCGAGCTCCATGTCGGCGGCCTTGTCGCCGATGAGCGGGGTGGCGGCGAGCGGGAACTCGAGCTCTTCTTCCAGCTGCCGCACGAGGCCCGTCGCCGGTTTTCGGCAGACGCAGCCTTCGTCCGGCCTGTGCGGACAATAGTAGATACCGGCAACGCTGCCCCCCGCGGCTTCGATGGCCCCGAGCATCTTCTCGTGAATCTTCTCGAGCGTTGCTTCGGAGAGCAGCCCGCGGCCGATCCCTGACTGGTTGGTGATTACGGCGACCTTGAAGCCCGCGCAATCCAGTGCGGCCACCGCCTCGAGACTGCCTTCGAGCGGCTGCCATTCCTCGGGCGTTTTGATGAACGCCTCGGAGTCTCGATTGATGACTCCATCACGATCCAGTATCACGAACCTTCGGCGCGCTGGCATGTTCCGATACAGTCCCCCGACGTGCGGTGGGTCAGTCCTTCATGCGCTCGGTGATGTGATCGAGGACGCCGCTCATCGGCACGCGGACCTGCTCACACGTGTCACGCTCCCGCACCGTAACGGTCTCCTCGCGCATCGTGTCGCCGTCGATGGTCACGCAGAAGGGTGTCCCTGCTTCGTCATGGCGCCGGTAGCGTCGCCCGATGGCCCCTTTCTCGTCGTAGAACGTTGTCAGGCCTGCGCGCAATTCCCGATACAGGGCAAGCGCTCGCTCGGGCATACCGTCTTTCTTCACGAGGGGAAACACGGCCGCCTTGATGGGCGCCAGCCTGGGGTGGAGCTTGAGAACCGTTCGGGCCTCCCCGCCGACCTCGTCCTCCGAATACGCGGCGCAGAGGAAGGCAAGCGTCGCACGATCAGCACCCGCCGAGGGCTCGATCACATGAGGCAGGTAGCGACGCTTGTCCTTGTCGGGCTCTTGATCGTCGAAGTAGCGCAGGTCCTTGCCGCTGTGTTCGGTGTGCTGGCGAAGGTCGAAGTCCGTCCGGTTGGCAATACCCTCGAGCTCGCTGACGCCGAAAGGAAACTCGTACTCGACGTCTGCACAGGCTGCCGCGTAGTGGGCCAGCTCGTCCGCGTCATGTTCGCGCAGACGAAGCTTCGCGGTATCGAGGCCCAGGTCCACATACCATTGATAACGGCGGTCCCGCCAGTACCGGTACCATGCCTCCGCTTCCTCGGCGCGACAGAAGAACTCGATCTCCATCTGCTCGAACTCGCGGCTGCGAAACGTGAAATTGCGGGGATTGATCTCGTTGCGAAACGCCTTGCCGACCTGTCCGATGCCGAAGGGTATCTTGACTCGAGACGTGTCACAGACGTTCTTGAAATTCACGAAGATTCCCTGGGCGGTCTCCGGGCGAAGATAGGCGACGCTCGAGTTGTCCTCCAGAGCACCCACGTGGGTCTTGAACATGAGATTGAACGCGCGCGGTGCCGTCAGTGTCCCGGCCTCCGTCGCACCCGGGGCGAGGGTTTTGGCGCGCAGCGTCTCGTCCAGCAGCGCGTCCGGGACGGGAACGATGCGGTGCTCCCCCAGGGCTTTGGCGATCTTGGCAAGCCGTTTTCGGTGGGGGGCCACCAGCGCTGCCTCGGGCGTCGCACCTATCTCTCCCGGAGATGCGAACAAGAGCTCAGCGCTGTCCACTGAGCTGTCACCGGCATCGGCGGAAACCACGCCGAAAACCACCAGCTGATCCGCCCGATAGCGATTCCGCGTCTCCCGGCAATCCACCATCGGGTCGGCGAACCCGCCGACGTGGCCGCTGGCCTCCCACACCCGTGGGTTCATCAGAATGGAGCTGTCCAGGCCCACCATGGAGAAGGGCGCTGGCGCGTCCCCCGTCCTGATCGTGTCATCGTGATGCCCGATCATGTCCTGCCACCAGGCTTCCTTGACGTTGCGTTTCAGCTCCACGCCCAGGGGACCGTAGTCCCAGCAACCGTTCAAACCACCGTAGATCTCACTGGAAGGGAAGATGAACCCCCTTCGTTTCGCGACCGAGACGAGTTTCTCCATAGCGTCCATCATGCTCTCCGGCCCGAGGAAAAGGGCGGCGGACAAAGCGCGCAAGTATATAGCCACCCGTCCCGGCACCGGCGAGGTTCGCTGTCTCTCAAAACGCTCCCCTTATGCACCCATTTAGGGCAGAATAGCCGACGTTCGCACCATCCTGGGGCAGTATGTGCCGGGATGGGGCGGTTCAGCCGAGCCAAAACAATAGCTTAGGTCGGCTCGCGAGCTGGCACAAATACTGCAAACAACGAGGCTCTGGTGACCAGAGCCACCGGGCTCGGTGAACGGCGCCCGGCGGGCGATGGGCTCGCGCTCAGAACGACAACAAAAGCACACTCGATAAACGGATACCAACGGAGGATAGCCATGTCGTCTGCGGACACTCTCAAACTGATCAAGGAAAAGAACGTGAAGTTCGTCGACCTGCGTTTCACGGATACGCGGGGTAAGGAACAGCACGTCACGGTTCCCAGCCATGCCGTCGATGAGGATTTCCTCGAAGAGGGCAAGATGTTCGACGGTTCGTCCATCTCTGGATGGAAGGGCATCAATGAATCGGACATGATCCTCATGCCTGATCTGGACACGCCGGTCATGGACATCTTCTCTGAAGAGCCGACCCTCAATATCCGCTGCGATGTCGTCGAGCCCATGACGATGCAGGGTTACGAGCGCTGCCCGCGGTCGCTCGCCAAGCGGGCCGAGGCCTACATGCGTTCCACCGGCATCGCCGATGAAGCGTATTTCGGACCGGAGAACGAGTTCTTCATCTTCGACGACGTGCGCTGGAGCGCGGACATGAGCGGCGCCATGTACGCCATCGAGTCCAGCGAAGCCACTGGCACTCCGGAAAAGAGTACGAAGACGGTAACATTGGTCACCGGCCGGGTGTGAAGGGTGGCTACTTCCCGGTGCCCCCCGTGGATTCTCTGCACGATATCCGCTCCGCGGTCTGTCTGGCCCTGGAGGAGATGGGGCTCGTCACCGAGGTCCATCACCACGAGGTCGCGACCGGCGGGCAGGGGGAGATCGGCGTGAGATTCGGCCCCCTGGTACAGAAGGCAGATGCGGTGCAGATCCTGAAGTACACGCTGATGAACGTGGCTCACAGCTACGGTAAGACAGCGACCTTCATGCCGAAGCCGCTGGTCGACGATAACGGTAACGGCGCCCATGTGCACCAGTCCCTGGTCAAGGGGGGTGAGAACCTCTTCACCGGTGACGGCTACGGTGGGCTTTCGGAGACCGCGCTCTACTACATCGGCGGCGTGCTCAAACATGCCCGGGCGCTGAATGCGTTTACCAACGCGGCGACCAACAGCTACAAGCGTCTGGTCAAGGGCTTCGAGGCGCCGACGTTGCTGGCTTACTCCGCCCGCAACCGCTCGGCGGCGGTCCGCGTGCCCTACGTCTCCAACCCCAAGGCGCGGCGGATCGAAGTTCGCTTCCCGGACAGCTGCGGCAACCCGTACTTCCAGTTTGCGGCGATGCTCCTGGCCGGACTCGACGGCATCCAGAACAAGATCCATCCAGGCGAGCCCCAGGACAAGGACCTCTACGATCTGGCGCCGGAGGAAGAGGCCGAGATACCGACCGTTTGCTTCTCTCTGGAGCAGGCGCTGGAGGAACTCGACCGCGACCGCGCCTTCCTGAAGCAAGGCGAGGTGTTCTCGGACGATCTGATCGATGGCTATCTGGCTCTGAAAGAAGACGAGCTGACGCTGCTCAGGAAGTCCACCCACCCGGTGGAGTTCCAGATGTATTACAGCCTCTAAAGGCTCTGGATCGGCCAGATTCTGTCAAATCGCAAAGATGTGGCGGGGTTCTCAGAATCCCGCCCATTTCCTTGGCAGCGCTCGAAATTTGGCGCTAAGCTTGGGGCATGCACAAGTGGCTCATTCTGATCTCCCTGCTGTGGACCGTCGTCGACGCCGAGCCGGCGTATCGCTGGGTCGACAACAACGGCGTGGTCCATTACTCCGACCGCCCGATGCCGGGTTCGACACAGATCGATCTGATCACGGGCGGGGCCGCCGCGAGGCCTGCGCAGGTGACCCAGCCTTCAGGCGAGCCGGCGCCCGCAGCGCAGCCCGAGGACCCGGCCGCGGCCTATCAGGCTTTCAACGTGCTGCAACCGGTACAGCAGGAAACGCTCTGGGGGACCGGGGGCACCGTGGACGTGGTCCTGGAGATCAGCCCCACGCTGGAACCCGAGCATCATCTGGGCTACTACCTGGACGGTCAGCTGACGGACCTGGGCACCAGAAGCCCTGGATTCCAACTGCAGGAGGTCTTTCGCGGGATTCACACCCTGCAGGCCGTGATCCTGGACGACGCGGGCGAAGAGGTGCTGCGAAGCCTGGCCGTGACGTTCATGGTGCAGCAGACCAGCATCAACTTCCCTCAGAATCCCAACAATCCGAACAGGCCACGAGTGACCCCATAGCCTGGCGGCCGAGTTCGCCGCCGACTGCCGCCACCGGCGCTGCGTCGTCCCGGTTCGGTCCACACCCGCCAGCCCCGGCGCGGCGCGTCATGGGTGAACGGCGCAGGCCGAGCGCTGACCGGATTCTCCACCAGCTCACCACTGCGGTGGTTGTGCTGGACGCCGACCTGAATGTGATCGACCTTAACGTCGCCGCCGAGAACCTCCTCGGCGTCAGCCGGCGGCAGGCGGCCGACCGACCGCTCCGGGAGTTCATTACACCCCCGGGGGAGGTGGTGGCTTTGTGCCAGCGTGCGGCGGAGACTGGGCTCACCTATGGCGTGCGGGAAGTAGCGGCCCGGGTTGGGGACCGGGAAACGCTGATCGACTGTCGTGCAGCCCCTCTGGAGGGGCCGGACGGCGGTCTGCTGCTGGAGTTGTTCGACGCCGAGCGGGATAGACAGATTCGGCGTGAGGCCGAGCTGGTCGCGCAACGGCGCGTCAGCCGGCGTATCATCAGACAGCTCGCTCACGAGGTGAAGAACCCGCTCGGAGGCTTGCGCGGCGCCGCTCAACTGCTAGCCAGGCAGCTGCCCAGCGCCGATCTCAAAGCCTACACAAACGTGATCATCGAGGAAGCGGACCGCCTCGCATCGCTGGTCGACGGGATCCTGGAGGCCGGTGGTCAACCGAAGAATGAGCGCTTCAATCTGCACGAGGTCACCGAGTACGTCGCGAAACTCATCGATGCGGAGAAGCCCGAAGGTGTGGAGCTCAAGCGTGACTACGATCCCAGTCTGCCACTGACCACGGCGGATCGCGACCAGCTGATCCAGGCGTTTCTGAATCTCGCCAAGAATGGCCTCCAGGCCATTGGCACCAAGGGCGCCCTGACTTTCAGGACTCGAGCACTGAGTAATTACACCCTCGGAGGCCAGCAACGCCGGCTGGTCCTGTCCGCCGAAGTCGAGGACACCGGCCCGGGTATTGCGGACGAGCTGCGGGAGACCATTTTCTACCCCCTGGTCACGGGACGCTCGACCGGGACGGGTCTCGGCCTCACCATCGCCCAGGACCTCGTCAGCCGCAACGGAGGTCTCATCGAGTTCAGGAGCCGCCCCGGGGCGACGGTCTTCCAGATGATGTTGCCCGCGACGCTCGACCCCGGAAAGCCGCAGTGATGTTGACGCCGGGGCTATCGGTCTGGGTGGTGGACGATGACGAATCGGTGCGCTGGGTTCTGGAGCAGGCGCTCAAGCAGGCGCAGATGCTGCCCCGTTGCTTCGAGTCGGGTGAGGCATTTTTTCGCGCGCTGAATCGGGAGAAGCCCGACGTCATCATCACCGACATCCGCATGCCGGACATGACCGGCCTGGAACTCATGGAGCAACTGAGCGCGCGCAATAGCGACATTCCCATCATCGTCATCACGGCGCACTCGGATCTGGATAGTGCCGTGTCAGCCTACCAGGGGGGTGCGTTCGAATACTTGCCCAAGCCGTTCGATATCGATGAGGCCGTGGAACTGGTTTCCAGGGCCGCTCGACAGCGAGGCTCCAGGGAGGCTCCGCAAGCGGCGTCGCGCAGTCCGCGCATCATCGGCCAGGCCCCGGCCATGCAGGAAGTCTTTCGTGCGATCGGCCGCCTGTCGCGTTCCAGCATGACGGTGTTGATCACCGGGGAGTCGGGAACCGGCAAGGAGCTCGTGGCCCAGGCGTTGCACGAGAACTCCCCTCGAGCCGCGCAGCCGTTTGTGGCGCTGAACACCTCGGCCGTCACGGCGGAGCTGCTGGAATCGGAGCTCTTCGGGCACGAGAAAGGCGCCTTCACGGGGGCGAACGAACGGCGAATCGGCCGTTTCGAGCAGGCCGATGGCGGTACCTTGTTCTTGGACGAGATTGGCGACATGTCTCCGGAGCTTCAGACACGCCTCTTGCGCGTGCTGGCCGAGAGCGAGTTCTTTCGTGTCGGTGGACAGACAGCCGTCCGGGTCGATGTGCGAGTGATTGCGGCGACCCATCAGGACCTTGGCGCGGCGGTCAGGGCAGAACGCTTCCGGGAGGATCTGTTTCACCGCCTGAATGTGATGCGGATAGACATCCCGCCACTGCGCGCCCGCAAAGAAGACATCAGCGCGCTGGCCAGTGTGTATCTCCAACAGGCGGCCCGGGAACTGGACGTCCCTGCGAAAACGCTGAGTAGCGATGCGGTGGCACTCCTTTTGGAATACGAGTGGCCAGGGAACGTCCGGGAGCTGGTGAACGTCTGCAGGCGTCTCACGGTTACGGCCGCGGGTGCTGAGATCACCGCGGCAGACTTCCCCGCGGAGCTGGGTGGCGCCGCGCTGCACTCGGACGCGGACTGGACCACGGGGCTTGCGGAATGGGCCGAGGGCCAGCTCGCATCCGCGCCACAGAGCCCTCTGCTCTCAGAGGCGCTGCCGGCCTTCGAGCGCACCCTGATCGAGACAGCCCTGCGCCGTGCTCACGGCAAACGTCTCGAAGCCGCGAAGCTCCTGGGATGGGGCCGCAATACCCTGACTCGAAAAATAAAAGAGCTGGGGCTGGACTCAGGCTGAGTTGCGCGCCCGCGCCTGGACCGGTTCAGAAGGTGCGCTTTTCCATGTCCGCGATGATGCTCTCGGCAAGCTCCAACGCGATGACACCGTCGTGGCCTGTAACCGTGCAGGGTGAGCCCGTCCGAATCGCTTCGACAAACGCCCGGGTCTCCGCCAGCAACGCGTCGCCCTTCTCAAGACTCCAGCGTTGCTCCTGCAGCGCCGGATGCCCCTGGTCTGTCGTCCCGTCCTGGGTCACCAGCTGCACCTCTCCTTCGCCGAAGTCGATGGACAGATACTGGCCCTCATGGAATACGCGAAACTTGCGCTGGGTGCCCGTGGATACCCGGGAGGCTGTGACGTTGGCGATGGCACCGGTGTCGAACTCGATGCGGGCATTCGCTATGTCGGCGGTCTCCGTGAGCACGGAGATCCCGACGGCCGAGACGCTGCACGGCTTACCCAGGATCAGGGAGAGAATCACATCCAGGTCGTGGATCATGAGATCCAGGACCACGTTGACGTCCGCGCCCCGCCCCTTGAACGGTGCGAGCCTGTGGCACTCTATGAACTGGACGGTCCCCATCTTTTCCCGTGCTGAGAGCAGCGCCGGGTTGAACCGCTCTACATGCCCCACCTGCAGCCGGAGATCATTCTGCTCTGCAAGCTCGGTCAGCACACGACCCTCCGCACTGGTCGTCGTCATCGGCTTCTCCACGAGGACGTGGACGCCGTTCTCCAGGAAGAAGCGCGCCAGCTCGAAGTGCGTGGAGGTGTCGGTGGCGATCGTGACCGCGTCCGCCCTGCCGACCAATTCCCGGTAGTCGGTAAGAAACGTTGTGTCCTCGGCGCGCGCGAGCGCCTCGCCCAGCTCGCGGTTCAGGTCGCAGACGGCGATGAGGTCCACGTTCTCGATGCGCGCGTACTTCTCGGCGTGGAATCGCCCCAGGTGGCCGGCGCCCACCACAGCCGCTCGAAGGGTGCTCATCCCCGCGCGACCCCCCGCTCGGAACCGGAGACGAAGCGCGTCAGATGCGCGATGCGCGTGTCTGCCTCGCAGTCGTGCGCGATCTTCTCCAGCGCCTCCTCGACGGTCAGGGAGGTCTTCAGCAGGATCCGGACGGCGCGATCGAGGTTACGCCGTTCCCCCTCCGAGACGCCTGCGCGTTTCAGTCCCACCTTGTTCAGCGCCCTGGGAGTCGCCCAATGACCTTCGGCGATGGTATACGGCAGAATATCCTTGTTGGCGAAGGCGCCGGCAGCCAGAAAAGAAAACTCGCCCAGGCGAACGAACTGGGTCACCGCGGCCACCCCACCGATGATGACGTTGCGCTCGACCGCGACGTGACCCGCGAGCTGTACCAGGTTCGTCAGGACGACATCATCACCGATCTGGCAGTCATGACCCACGTGGGCGTTCGCCATGATGAACACGCGGTCCCCAACACGGGTGACGCCGCCGCCCTCCTCGCTGCCCAGATTGAGGGAGGCTCCTTCGCCGATTCGGTTGTGGTCGCCGATGATCAGACGCGTATGTCCGCTCTTGTAGCTCCAGTCCTGGGGGGGCGCCCCCAGCGTCGCGCCGCTCTGAATGTAGTTGTGCGCGCCGATCACGACGTCGCCGTAGGGACTGCCCAGGCGCACATGGGACTCCACCACCGTGTGCGGGCCGATGTCGACTCTCCCAACGATGACGGCGTAGGGCCCAACCTCGGCCTCCGGCGAGATGGAGGCCTCTCTCGAAACGATCGCGGTCGGATGAATGCTCAAAGCGTAACTCGGGTGGCGTTGCCCTCGGTCTGATACACGAGACTGCAGCGCCCGGCAAGTCGAGGGTAGTCGGCTGATGCATAATTGCCCAACGAGAGGATGTCATGCCCGCGAATCTGAGCCCAGAGTACAAGAAAGCCGAGCAAGCGTTTCGCGGTGCCCGGGATGAGCAGGAGCGGTTGGCGTGCTTGAAGGAGATGCTGCGCACGATTCCGAAGCACAAAGGCACCGAGCACCTGCAGGCGGACATCAAGAGTCGTATCAAGCAACTCTCCGATGAGTTGGCGGGACCCAGGAAGGGCGCGAGCCGCTCGGGGCCGGTGCACAGCGTGCGCCCGGAGGGCGCCGCCCAGATCGCGCTCATCGGGCCCCCGAACTCGGGTAAGTCCAGTCTGCACGCCAAGCTGACCGGGTCCCGGGCCGGCATCGGCCCCTACCCGCACACGACCCATGAGCCCATGCCCGGAATGCTGACGTTTGAGGACGTGAGCTTTCAACTGATCGACCTGCCGCCGATCTCGGCCGACTACATGGAGAGCTGGTTCGTCAACGCCCTGCAGCCCGCGGATGCGGCGTTGCTGGTGGTCGATATATCCGATCCCGAGTGCACGGATCACATAGAGACGATTCTCGCTCGGCTAGAAGAGAAGAAGATCAGCTTGATCGAACGGTGGCCGGGTTTCGACGCCGGGGCGGCGAAGACCGAGGACGATGAGCTCGATCCGTTTCGGATTTATCTTCCCACCCTGCTGGTCGCCAACAAAGCCGATCTCGATCCCGACCCGGAGGAAGTCGAGGTCCTGGAGGAGCTCCTGGGCGTGCGTTTCCCGACACTCGCGACATCTACGGTGGCCGGCCAGGGCCTCGATCGTGTCGGGCCGCTGCTCTTCGAGGGCCTTCAGATCGTGCGCGTCTACACCAAGACCCCCGGCAAGCCGCCCGAGATGGATCGCCCGTTCACCGTGCGCCGGGGCGCCACCGTGCTGGATGTCGCGCGCCTGGTGCATAAGGACATTGCGGGATCGTTGAAGTACGCGCGCGCCTGGGGTTGCGGTGTCTTCGACGGCCAGCAGGTCGGACCCGAACACCCGCTCAGCGACGCAGATGTGGTGGAGCTCCACATGCGTTGACGGGACTCACCCGCTCGCCGGGGTGTCCACGGTGTCGCTCAGGTCCAGCCGGCCGACGAGCTCGGCGACGGAGCCGACGCCCTGACGTTTCAGATAATCCTCCAGGCCGTCGTTAATCTTCTTCGCGGCCAGCGGGTCATAGAACAGCGCCGTGCCCAGTCCCACGGTCGTGGCGCCGGCCAATAAGAACTCGATGGCGTCGTGCGCCGTCTCGATGCCGCCCTGGCCGATGATCGGTATGCCCTTGGGGCCTGCGACCTCGTAGACCTGGTGGACCTTGAGCAGAGCAATGGGCCGGATCGCCGGACCGGAAAGCCCCCCTTGCACGTTCCCGATGATCGGCCGCCGCGATTCGACGTCGATCGCCATCCCCATGATGGTGTTGATGACCGCCAGAGCATCGGAGCCGGCCTCGATGCAGGCTCTGGCGTTGGCAGCGATGTCCGTCTGGTTGGGAGACAGTTTAGTGATCAAGGGCTTCTCGGTGACACCGCGGCAAACCTCAACGACACGCGCCGACATGTCCGGATAGTTGCCGAACGCGACGCCACCCTCCTTGACGTTGGGACAGGAGATGTTGATCTCCATTGCGTCGATCGGAGAATCATCAAACCGTCGCGTGACGTCGGCGTACTCCTCGATGGTCGAGCCACAGACATTCGCAACGAAGCGGGTCTCGGAGAAGTCCAGTGTCGGCAGGATCTCGGTGACGACCTTCTCGACCCCGGGGTTCTGCAGACCGATCGCGTTCAACATGCCGGAAGGCGTCTCCCAGATGCGGTGAGGCGGGTTGCCCAGACGCGGCTCGAACGTAGTTCCCTTGAGCACCACGGCGCCGACGTCGCGATTAGAGAAGCCCTGGACGCGGGTGTACTCCTCGCCGAATCCGACGCAACCTGAGAGCAGCACGACGGGGGAAGACAACTTGAGACCGCAGAAGTCCAGGGCGAGGCGGTCGCTCATGTTGCTGGGGGCACTGGCATCGTGATCGTGACATTATGTCGGAGCGCGCCGGTCAAAACCATAGAGCATCCCAGTGTTCCATCTAATTCTGTATCAGCCGGAGATCCCGCCGAATACGGGTAACGTCATTCGGCTTTGCGCGAACGTCGGGGCGGCTCTGCATCTGGTGCATCCGCTGGGATTCGAGATGGAGGAACGTAGCCTCAGGAGAGCGGGGCTCGACTACCATGAGCTTGCGCGCGTGACGGAGCATGAGTCCCTCGAGCGCTGTCTGGAAGCCCTCAAGCCTGTTCGCCTGTTGGCGCTGAGCACTAAAGGCCGACGATCCTTCTTCGACGAAACGTTCAGCGCGGGTGACACTTTCTTGTTGGGCCCGGAAACACGCGGTTTGCCCGGGGAGTTGCTCGCCTCGCTGCCAGTGGAGAAGATTCTGCGGATTCCGTTACGCGAGGGGAACCGCAGCCTGAACCTGTCTAATGCGGCCGCCGTGGTGCTCTACGAGGCCTGGCGGCAGATCGGTTTCAAGGGCTGTGATAGAGTCCGGGCAGACTGAACAAGGCCGACGGCTGGTTCACGGCGCAACGGCAGACTCGCCAGTTAAGGGGAACGCTCCATGAAGATTACGACATTCATTCGGCCCGGTTGGTTGTCGAACGGGTGGGGCCGCGTCGTGCTGCTGACGCTCGGATCTCTGGCATTCAGCCCCTCGGGTGTCGCCCAGGAAGCGAGCAACATGGCACTGCTGGCGCACCATCCATTGGATGGGCGCCCCGCCTATCAACCGATGCCGCACCCGTACGGTGATCGCTGGATCCTCTTTGCGGGGCATCACGCGGGTGAGGCCGTGAATTCCCTGAACGGTGAGGTCGAGGGCAACGGTACGAGCGTCCTCGACGTCACCGATCCCGGTAACCCGGTTTACCTGGCCCACATCGCCGCGCCAGCCTGGGAGGAGCATGGCTCCATGTCCCTGGGGACCGGTGCCCAGCATGCCCAGGTCTGCGATGGCAGCGCGTTGCCGGCCGGCGATCCCGAGAAGGTCTACATGCTTCGTTCGCTGGGGAACGTCAGCCACGAGGTGTACGACGTCACCGATCCGAGTGCCCCGACCTTTCTGGTGACGGTGGTTTGGACGGGCGACTCACCGCCGATGGAGCCCGGCGCCGACTTCTACGACACCAAAGGCACCCATAAGAACTGGTGGGACTGTGAAACGGGCGTCGCCTACGTGACCTCCAGCATCACCGGGTGGAAGAAATGGCGCAACCTCCAGGCGTTCGACTTGAGTCGTCCGGAGGAGCCCAGGCATATCCGTGACTTCAACCTCGTCGGCACCGAGCCGACCTCGACGATCCCGAACGTGGAGGCGCCCGGAGGTTACTCCGGCATCCACCAGCCGACGGTGCTCGGTAACCGCATCTACCTGGCGTATGGCATGGACAGCGGCGGTGTCATTCAGATTCTCGACCGCGACAAATTCTTGAGCGGTGACCCGGGAGCCGAGGATCCCATGGCGCCCACGCCGGAGAATCTGCTCTATCCCGAGATCGCAAGGTTCGATCTACCCACCTACTGGGGCGGGCATTCCGTTCATCCGATCATGGGCATGCAGGTCCCTGGCGAGGGCGGTGAGGCACACAGCGTGCGCGACATTCTCGTCGTCGTGTCCGAAGTGACCATGAACGAGTGCCACCGCGGCGCACGGCATGCGGCGTTCTTTCTGGATATGACCGAAGAGGACAAACCGTTCGGGATTTCGAGCTTCCAGGTCCCCGAATCGAGCGGTGATTTCTGCAACCAGGGCGGGCGGTTTGGACCCCACGCGTCGAACGATTCGATGGCACCGGTGTACTACAGGAGCATCCTGTTCCTGTCCTACTTCAATGCCGGGGTGCGAGCGGTGGACATCCGTGATCCCTTCAACCCGAAGGAGATCGGCTACTACATCCCGGCCATCACGGAGAATACGGATCAAAGGTGCATAGAGGTCGACGGCGAGCAGCAGTGCAAGACGGCGATCCAAACGAATAACGTCAACTATGATCCGCGTGGGTACATCTATGCCTTGGATCGGGCCAATACCGGCCTGCACATCCTGGAGCTCACCGGCCCCGCGAGAGAAGCGGCCGGGATTGCGCCACGGTAGCGAACGCACGCGAACCACGCGCAGGCAAGGT
>Ga0224508_10002714_pt1 | contig 14910 bp, 9 predicted proteins | sample SF_Jan12_sed_USG_4_FD_170157 | JGI IMG/M metagenome (GOLD analysis project Ga0224508, IMG submission 170157) | Sediment microbial communities from San Francisco Bay, California, United States - SF_Jan12_sed_USGS_21 | ecosystem: Environmental > Aquatic > Marine > Sediment | place: USA: California... | reverse complement strand
GCCTTGCACAGCATGTCGTAGACCGCCGGATCCTCGGGCGGCACGGTGGCCAGCGTGATCGGCCGGTCGTGGTGGCGGGCGAGCAGCTCGAACGCCTTGCGCACGCAGGTCAGCATGCCAAGGCCGAGCACGTCGACCTTGAGCATGCCGAGCGCGTCGATATCGTCCTTGTCCCATTCGATGACCGTGCGGTCCTCCATGGCGGCGTTCTCGATGGGCACCAGCTCGTCCAGCCGCCCGGCGGTGATCACGAAGCCCCCCACATGCTGGGAGAGGTGGCGTGGGAAGCCGATGATCTGGCCGACCAGCTCCATGGTTTGGACCAAGCGCCGGTCGGTCGGGTCGAGCCCTACCTCGCGCAGGCGCTGTGGCTCGATCGCCTCGCTGGACCAGCCCCAGACCTGGCCCGAGAGTGCCGCGGTGATGTCCGCCGACAGCCCCATGGCCCGGCCCACCTCGCGGAGCGCCGCGCGCGACCGGAAATGGATCACGGTGGCGGTGAGCCCGGCGCGCTCGCGGCCGTAGCGCTCGTAGATGTGCTGGATTACCTCCTCGCGGCGCTCGTGCTCGAAATCCACATCGATGTCCGGGGGCTCGTCCCGGGCTTCCGAGACGAAACGTTCGAAAACCATCGAGATGGTCTCGGGCGCGATCTCGGTGACGCCCAGCGCATAGCAGACCGCCGAATTGGCCGCCGAGCCGCGCCCCTGGGCCAGGATACCGCGCGACCGCGCGAAGGCGACGATGTCGTGGACGGTCAGGAAATAGGGGGCGTAGTTCAGCTTGCCGATGAGCGCCAGTTCCCGCGCCACCAGATCGCGGGTCTTCCCCGGCGTGCCCTCCGGATAGCGCCAGTCGAGCCCTGCCCAAGCGAGGCGTTCAAGGCGATCCTGGGGGCTCTCCCCATTACCCTCGTCCGGGTATTCGTAGCGCAATTCGTCCAGCGAGAAGGTGCAGCGCCGGGCGATCTTGACCGACCTGGCCAGTGCCTGCTCGTGGCTCCGGTAGACCCGTGCCATCTCATCGCCCGAGCGCAGGCGCCGTTCGGCATTGGGCTGAGCCAGGCGGCCGAGCGTCTCGATGGTGAGCCGCGTTCGGATGCAGGTCAGGACATCCGCCAGCCGCCGCCGCGCTGCCCGGTGCATCAGCACGTCTCCGGTAGCGACCATGGGGATGCCCGCCCGGTCCGCCAGCGCGGCCAGTGCCGCGAAGCGGTCCCGGTCGCGCCCGTCATAGCGGGGCGCCATGGCGAGGGACAGATCGGGGCCGAAGTGGCGCGCGAGTCGCTTCAGGCCACCCAGCCCCATGTCCCGGCCTTGAGTTGGGACCTCGATGGATCTCTCGCCCGGCTCATCGGGGTCCCGGGTCGAGCCCGGGACATGGGGTGCGATAAGATCGGGTGGGCAGGCGAGCAGGATCAGCCCGGGCTGGGTTTGCAGCAGATCGTCCAGCGTGAGCGTGCACTCGCCCTTACCGGCCCGCCGCTTGCCGAGGGTGAGAAGCCGGCAGAGCCGGCCATAGGCGGCCCGGTCCGGCACCAGCGCGATCACCTCGAGCGGGCTGTCGGTGAAGCTCAGCCGCGCGCCGACGATCAGCTTTGGGATCGAGCGGATCGCCTCTGGCTCTGGCGCTGGGACCGGAACCGCCTGGGTAAAGCGGGCGCGAAGCTGGTCCTCGCTCAACCGCGAAGAAGGATCGATCCGGGTCTGGCTGCGGATACGGGCGTATTCGCGGGCATCCTGATCCGTGATGTTGCGCGGCTTGATCCGAATCGCCTCGCGCCTGAGTTCACGCAGCCGCACATGGGCGCGCACCACACCCGCCAGTGTGTTGCGGTCGGTGATCGCGATCGCGTCGAGCCCCAGCTCGGCGGCACGCTGGACCATCTCCTCCGGATGCGAGGCCCCGGTCAGGAAGGTGAAGTTGGTGGTGACGGCCAATTCAGCGAAGCCAGTCACGGGAATTCCCCCTGCGCCCACCAAGCGGGCCCGGTGATCCGATGGGCGGCCTGGGGCGTGTGGAAAAGCCAGAGGCGCGGGCCTTCCGCGGTCTCGACCCGCCAATAGTCGCGGATGCCCGTGCGCCAGTCCGGGTCGTCCCACCACCATTCCGGGGCGATCCGCTCGGGGCCTTGGGCATGGGCCGGGGTCAGCCAGCGGCCGCGCCAGCGGAAGCGGGGGACCCCCTCCCTATCCTTCCCCCTGATAGGGTGAGGAGATTGTGCTGGTTGCTCCACCTCCAGCATCTCGGGCGGGAACAGGATCAAGGGCCGCGCAGAGCTATCTGTAAAAGGCTCTGGCGCCGACCAGGCGGCCGCGGCCTGGGTAAAGGCGCGCTCGGGGATATGGCTCTCGGCCGGCAGAAAGCGGATCAGGTTCTCGAACCCGATCTGGTTGCCGATCCGGCTGAGAAGATTGGCGAGCCGTTCCTGGCTGTCCGATTGGCCGACCTGCACCTGTTTGATCTGGGCAGGCTTCAGGGGCTCGGTAACGGTCGCCTCCAGCCGTAGAGCGTCGAGGCCGAACTCGGCCTCCAGATCGGCGAGCTTGGGCTCGAACAGCCGGGCCAGACGGTCCGGGTCGCGCCCCGGACGGGCCAGGCGGATCGTCGCGCCGGTGTAACCGCCATCAGCCCGGCGTGCGGTGAGGCGCAAGGCGCGCGCACCCATCTGGTGGCTCTCGAGCATGGCGCAGAGCCGGGTCAGCAGGCGTTCGAGCCCGGCCATCACGTCCTCGGCCCGGCCGATCGGCTCGGGCAGGGTCAGCCGGGTGGCGAAGACCGGCAGCGGCCGGTCCGGGGCGACCGGCTCGGGCTCGGCCCCCAGCGCCTGGTCGAGCCGCTTGAGGGTTTCGAGCCCGAAGCGCCGGGCCAGCGATCCGCGCGGGATCCGGGCCGCCTCTCCAACGGTGCCGAGGCCAAGCGCAGTCAGGCCTTCAGCCGCTTCCGCGTCGATGCGCAGGGCCGCCACCGGCAGGTCGGCGATTGCGGCCCGGGTCTGGCCGTGGGGGGATATGGGGAAATTTTGCCCGGAAGGCTCCGCCCCCCACCCCACCTCCCCACCCAGCCACCGATTATCCCTCGGTGTAACATCGGTGGCTGGGTGGGGAGGTGGGGTGGGGGGCTGGCGCGCGCCAGGCGCCATAAACCCGATGCGCAAAGGCGCAAAGAACGCCAATCCCCAGGCCGCGCCCTTGGTGTCCGCCATGGCTGGCCGCGCGGTCAGGCTTAAAGCCGCCAGCCCCTCGGCGATCGCCTGCAGCATCGCCGCCTCGCCGCCGAAGAGATGGGCGCAGCCGGTGGCGTCCAGGATCAGCGTGTCGCCTTCCATGGCGGCGATCGGGCTGAAGCGCGCGGCCCAGCGCGCGAGGCCCCGGCGGGCGGCCTCCAGCCGCTCGGGGGCTTCGGACCGGGTCATCAGGTCGGGACAGATGGCCCGGGCATCGGCCAGCGGCAGCCCTGGCGCCAGTCCCAACGCGGCGGCCGCCCGGTTGACCGAAGCAAGCCTCAGCGCATTGCCCGCCTGGGCGACGATGGCGAAAGGGCGGTCCAGCCCAGCCTGCCCCTCGCGCCGCAGGTCGAGTTCAGCGGCCAGATGGGGCAGGGAGACAGCGATGATGCGGCGGGGCATGGCGCAGGTTGGAGTGGGCGGATCCGGATCGACTCCCCCCACGCCCGAACGCCGCGCTACGGGATTTGTCCATGGCAATGCCCGCCGAGGCGGCCGCGCGCGATCTGAAAGAGCCAGCGCGGACATGCGCCATTCCCGCGCTCAACTTGGCCCCGGCCGCCCCGCCGTCAGGCGGGGGCGGCCGGAGTCGAGAGGGCAGGGTCGGAGCGCGCTCCTGAGGCGCGCCCGGCAGGGTCCGGCGAATGGCGTGCAATTCCTCATGCGCGGGCTCTTACGCGTGGGTTGGGGCCGCATGTGGCTCCCTCTCCATCTTCGGCGCCCGGCTGGCCGTCGTTGCGGTGCCTTCGTCCAGGACCACTTCCCAACAGCCGAGTTGCCCGCGCTTGTTCTTGACCAGTTCCCACAGCAGGCGGGTGTGGCCATCCCCCCCGCAAGCAGGTGGTGCCGGGCTGCAATGCCAGCGGGTCTCGGCCGCGTTCGAGCGGGTTCGGCCCTCGGGCACTAGGCAGAGGCCCCTTGGGAGTTCCTTGGGGCCGGAGCGCCCGCCGGCACTGGCGCTCGCGGCGATCTGCAGGCGCCGGCTCTGGGTCAGGTCCGGCGCCTCGGCCAGTTCCGCCACCACCAGCGCCGCCGCGCCCGAGCGCAGCGCTTCCTCGGCCATCTGCAATAGCGCCCGGCCCCCGGTCGGGCGCGCCAGCACCAGGCGGGCCGGGTCGAAGAAGGTGGCTAGCCCCTGGGGGCAGAGCTGATCGCGCTCGCGTCGCTCCTGTAACCACAGAACCGGGCCGGCCAGCCGTCCGGCCAAAGCCGCGGCAAAGGTGCGCCGCCCCGCCCCGGTCGCCTCGTGCACCCGTCCCGGTCTGATCAGGGCGAGGTCGGGCAAATTATCCAGTACAGGCGGTGTCACGGAGCCTCCCGAAAGCAAATGTTCTTATTTTGTTCTTATCCCGATTCGGGGAGAGAGGTCCAGAGCGAGGCGCCTATTCCACCAGTTCCCACGGACGCGCGAAGCAATCCAACGCGGCGCCGATCTGGGCCTCCGTGCTCGCGTCCTTGCGCGTCACTAGAACGATCAGGCCCCGCGTCTTGTGCTCGCGAACCTCGAGCTCGGCATCAATCCCCGCAGCCGCGAGCGCTTCGCCGTAGACCCGCGCGATGGCGCGCTTTCGCAGGTCGGGCTTGAAGACCTTGCCGACGGCGGTCTTCGGCAGTTCGTCCATGATCTCGATATGCTTCGGCACCGCCGCGTGTTCGGGCACATTCCCTTCCGCGTACTCCATCAACTCCTCGACCGTCGCCTCCGAGCCGTCGGCGAGCTCCACATAGGCACAGGGCAGTTCGCCCGAATGGGCGTCGGGCTGGCCGATCGCGCCGGCAAAGGCCACCGCCGGGTGTCCGGCCAGCGCCTCCTCAATCATCGCTGGGTCGATATTGTGCCCACCCCGGATGATCAGGTCCTTGGCCCGGCCGGTGATCCAGACATAACCGTCCTCGTCGATCCGGCCGAGATCGCCCGTGCGCAGATAATGCCCGGGCTCGGCAAACAAGCCTTCGTTCCGCTTGGACTCGGTATAGCCCGGGAAGACTGCTGGGCTGGCGACGCAGATCTCGCCGATTTCGTCGACTGCGCATTCGCGCCGGATCGTACCATCGGTCTCGCAATCGAGGATCTTCACGTCCGTGTAAGGCGCAGGCAGCCCCACCGAGCCGATCTTGCGTTCGCCCTCGGGCGTGTTGAACGAGACCAGGCAGGTCGCCTCGGTCATGCCGTAACCTTCGAGGATCTTGACCCCGGTCGCTGCCTCGAAGCGCCGGTAGAGTTCGACCGGCAAGGGCGCCGAGCCGCAGAGCGCGGATTTGAGGCTGCTGACATCCGCCTTGACCGGGCGCTGCATCAGCGCGGCCGCCGCGGTCGGCACGGTCACCATGAAGCTGACCTTCCAGCGCTCGATCAGCGCCCAGAAATTTTCCATTACCCCGTCGCCCCGATAGCCCGCAGGCGTCGGCATCACCATATGGGCGCCAGTCGCGACGCAGGCCATCAGGATCGGATAGGCACCGAAGACATGGAACAGCGGCAGGGGGCAGATCAACACGTCGTCCTGGGTGATGAAGCACATTGAGGGGATCAGGCCATTATAGATCATGCCCTTCTGCGTGTGCTGGGCGATCTTTGGCATCCCGGTCGTGCCGCCGGTATGGAAATAGGCGGCGATCCGCGCGCCGTCGCCTTCCTCGAAATCAAGCGCGGTGCCATCCTCGGCGGCAAGCGCCTGGTTGAGATTCATCACGCGGGCTTGGTGTTGTTTTTTTAGCCGCGGCCGCAGGAGCGGGATCAGCCAACTCAGCGGCGGCTCCAGATAGCGTTTGAGGTCGACCTCCAGGATGACCTTGACATTGGGTGCCTCGGCGACTGCCGCATGGGCCTTCTGGGCCACATTCGTCTTTGGGAACGGCGCGAGCGTGACCAGAACCTTGGCACCGGATTCCCGCAGGATCGAGGCGATCTGCGGCGTGTCGAGCAGTGGGTTGACCGGGTTGACGATACCCGCCGTCAGCCCGCCCAAGAGCGTGATCACCGTCTCGTTGCAGTTCGGCAGCAGATAGGCGACCACGTCATTCTGGCCGATGCCCAGGCGTCGGAAATGGTTCGCCGCCCGGGTCACCAGGGCTGCCAGAGCGGTCCAGTCGAGCGTTTCGGCCTTGTCCTTCGGCCCCGACTTGATCTGGAAGCTGACCGCGGGGCGCATCGGATGGGCGGCTGCGGTCTTGCGCAGCAGCGCGTAGACGGTCTCGGCCGGCCAACGCTCCTCGATCGGCACCGTCTCCAGCGCCTGTTTCTCGGCCAGATTGCGCCAGCTTTGCTGTGTCCCGGCCATGCGGCCTCCGTCTTCCCTGCCCGGTATTGAGCCACAGGCAAGGCGGATCGACAAGCTACTCGGCTGCCAGGCCTTCGGTGAATTGCAGCCGCGCGAGGCGCGCGTAAAGACCGCCCTCGGCCACCAGGTCATCGTGGCTGCCGGTGGCGGCGAGACGCCCGCCGTCGAGCACGAGGATCCGGTCGGCGCGTTTGACGGTGGCCAGGCGGTGCGCGATCACCAGGGTGGTGCGGCCCTCGCTGAGGGTGTCGACCGCATGCTGAACCGCGCGCTCGCTTTCGGCATCCAGCGACGAGGTGGCTTCATCGAGGAGCAGTACCGGCGCATCGCGTAGGATCGCCCGGGCGATGGCGATCCTCTGCTTCTGACCGCCGGACAGCAGCACGCCGCGCTCGCCGAGCCACGTGTCATAGCCTTCGGGCAGGGCGGCAATGAAGTCATGGGCGGCAGCCGCTTTTGCCGCCGCCTCGACTTCGGACGCACTCGCCTCGGGGCGCCCAAAAAGGATATTCGCGCGGACCGTATCGGCGAAAATCACCGGCTCTTGCGGCACCAGCGACAGGCTGCGGCGCAGGCCGGTCAGCCGCAACCGGTCGATTGGCACCCCGTCCAGGCGGATTTGCCCGTGTTCCGGGTCGTAAAAACGCAGCAGCAGCTGCAGGATGGTGGTCTTGCCCGCGCCCGAGGGGCCGACCAGCGCAACACGTTCGCCCGGACGGATGGTGAACGAGACATCGCTCAGCGCCGGGATCTCGCGCCGCGTCTCGTAGGCAAAGCTGACCCCCTCGAATTTGATCTCGCCCCTGGCCGGGTCCGCGGGGGGTAACGGATCGGCCGGTTCCTCGACCGGGCTCTTCATTGCCAACAGTTCCATAAGCCGCTCGGTCGCGCCCGCGGCGCGCTGCAACTCGCCCCAGACCTCGGAAAGTGCCCCGACCGCGCCCGCGGTGAAGACCGCATAGAGCACGAACTGCGTCATCTCGCCCGGGCTCATCCGCCCCGCCATCACGTCGCGCGCGCCGATCCACATGACCCCGACGACGCCGGCGAAGACGAAGAAGATCACAATTGCCGTCAGCCAGGACCGGGCGGTGATCCGTGCCCTGGCCGCGTCGTAGGCTGCCTCGACCCGGTTCTTGAAGCGGGCGCGCGAGACGGCCTCGTGGGTCATCGCCTGCACGGTCTGGGCGGCCTGCAAGGTCTCGCCCGCCGCGCTGGCGCTGTCGGCGATCAGGTCTTGCGCCAGCCGCGAAAGCCGCCGGACCCGCCGCCCCAGGATCAGGATCGGGAACACCACCAGCGGCACGATCAGCAGCGTCATGCCCGTGAGCTTGGCCGAGGTCACCAGCAGCATCGCGATGCCGCCCACCAGAAGCAGGATGTTGCGCAGCGCGATCGAGGCGGTCGAGCCGACCACCGACTGGATCACCGAGGTATCCGTGGTCAGCCGGGTCAACACCTCGGCGGTCATCACCTTCTCGTAGAAAGCCGGGCTCATGCCCGAAACATGGTCGAAGACCGCCGCGCGCAGATCGGCGATCACCCGCTCGCCGAGGCGGCTGACCAGGTAAAAGCGCATCGCCGTGGCGAGGGCCAAGGCTGCTGCGACCCCGATCAGCGCCAGGAAATATCGGTCGATCAGGGCAGCGTTATCAGCCGAGAACCCGTCTATCACCCGGCGGAAGGCGATCGGCAGGGTAAGCGTGAAGCCAGAGGCGGCCAGGAGCGCGGCCGCGACGCCGAGAATGGTCAGCCGGTAGGGCCGCAGGAAGGGCCCGAGCCCGCGCAGCGGCCCGATCCGTTCGGATTTCGGACGGTCATCGGTCGCTTTGGTGGATTGTCCGTTGGCGGCGGCCAATCGATGCTCTCCTTCTTCGCCGGCTTGGGTCAGGGCTCCGCTGATAGCAATGCGCCCAAACGCTCGCAAGGCGGCGGATCGTCTCCGCATCGAAGGGCCTCGGGCGAAGGCAGGGAAGGCCTGGCCGCCACCAAACCATATGGTATTGAAGTTGGGCTTCGAAAATCGCACCCGTTATCGCCACGGTGATACATGGCAACCACCAACCCAGATCGGGTTCTGAAGGATCTCTACGAGCTCCGCAAGATCGGCCGCTACAAGACCGGCGTTCACCGCCCGACCCTCTCGCCCGAGGACTTGGAGGCGCGCCAGTGGCTGGCCGACAAATTGCGGGAGACCGGGCACGACGCCACGATCGACGGTATTGCCAACGTGTTCGGCAAGGCTTCCGGCGGAGGACCAACCGTGCTGTCGGGCTCGCACATCGAAAGTCAGAACCACGCGGGCTGGCTGGATGGGGCGCTGGGCGTCGCCTACGCCTTGGAGGCTGCGCGTGCCATAGCGGAAGACCCGGAGCTGTCCGGCCGGGGCGCGGGTGTCGACGTCATCGCCTTCGCCGACGAGGAAGGCCATTTCGGACCCTTCCTTGGGAGCTACTCCTTCGTCGGCGAATTGCCTGACGAGGTCATCGACCGGGCCAAAGACCGGACTCATGGCCGCCCGATGCGCGACTGCCTGGCGGAGGCTGGCTTGGCCGGCATCCCGCGCCTGCGGATCGAGCCCGGCCGGTATTGCGGGTTCTTCGAGGCGCATATCGAGCAGGGGAACCGGCTGGAGAGCGAAGGCCTGTCGATCGGGATCGTCACCAGCATCGTCGCGATCTGGCAGTACCGGATCGTGTTCACAGGTGCACAGAACCATGCCGGCACGACGACGATGGCGACGCGCAAGGATGCCGGGCGGGCGCTGATGACACTCTGGCACCGGATCGAGGAGGCTTTCCCGGACCTTGCCGGTCCTCAAAGTGTCTGGACCGTGGGGCAAGCGGTGCTCGACCCCGGCGGGCACAGCATCATTCCCGGACGCGCCGAATTGCTGTTCCAGTTCCGGGACGCGGATCAGGCGGTGCTCGACCGCATGCATGCCTGTCTGGAAGCCCTGGTGCGCGAGTCAAATGCGGCCGGGCCCTGCAGCGCCCAGATCGAGATCCTTGGGCAAAGCAAACCGGCAATGATGGCTGACGCTCCGCAACGGGCGCTGATTGAGGCTGCCGAAAAGCTCGCGCCCTCAAACCATTTGGTCATGCCGAGCGGCGCCGGCCACGACGCCCAGGTCATTGCGCCCCATATCCCATCCGGGATGATGTTCGTGCCCAGCATCGGCGGCATCAGCCACCACTGGTCCGAGAACACCAGCGACGAAGACATCGCGCTGGGCGCGCAGGTGTTTTCCGACGCGATCGCGACATATCTGCAAAGGGCCTGCGAATAGTCGACGTGCGGGGGGGCACCTGGATCGGGATTTTCAGAATTCATTGAAAGCGCCCGAATTCACAGCAATCACAAATGTCGGCACTGCGCCGCAACGAGCGCGCTGTCCAGCAAACGTACAGACGCAGGCTTCCAACTCCGAGCAGACTTTGGCGCGTGTGTTGCGGTCAGTCCTCCTGACCGGTGTAGCCGTAAAAGATGCAACGGCGAGTTCCGAACGGGATTTCGCGGCACGCCAACACGGTCTATTGATGTTTTGAGAGAACCTTCTGACGGAAGGGACGAGGCCATGACGCGTCCTCTTTGCGCCATTGTCGGCGCCGGTGCAGGCCTCGGCCGTGCGCTGGCGGCAAAGTTCGCAAGCCGGGCATTCGACCTTGCGTTGATTTCCCGTTCCGAAACAAACAGCGCCGCCGCGCTCGAGGCGGCGGCCGCGGCCGATCGTGCGGCGAGCGTCAGGTTCTTTCCCGCCGACGCGATCCAGACCGAGACTCTGGAATCGGCGCTTGCGACCGTCGAAGGCGAGATGGGTGAGATTGACCTTCTCATCTACAACGCGAGAGGGGATTTCGCCGCCTGCGAGCCGCTCGACATGACCTATGCGGCGCTCGAAGAAGTCCATCGGGTTGAGGTCATCGGGGCCTTCGCCGCCGCCAAGTCGGTTCTGCCGGGCATGATCAAGCGGTCGCGGGGCAGCGTATTCTTTTCAAGCGCGACCGCCGCCTTTCGCGGCTCGAGCACCCATCCGCTCTATGCCATCGGCAAGTTCGGGCTCAGGGCGCTGTCGCAAAGCCTGTCCAAGGCCTACGCCAAGAACGGCGTGCACGTCGTGCATTTCAGGTTGGACTGCGATCTCGATGTGCCGATCATGCGCGAGCTATACGGCGAGAAATACGACCCAGCAAAACTGGCGAGCCCCGACGATATCGCGGAAACCTATTGGCTGACCTACTTGCAGCCGAATTCTGCTTGGAGCAACGAGGTCGAGATCAGACCTCATACCGAAACCTGGACGTATTAAGACCGACCGCATGATCGCGTTGTCCTGATGGCGAGAGGAGAGAACGTTGAGGTACAAACTGTTCTATGCACTCGGCAGCGCGTCGATGGGCACACGGGTGATGCTGGAAGAAATCGGCACGCCTTACGAGTTGATCCAAACGACGATCGACATGGACAAGCCTCGCCCGCCGGAACAACTGGCGCTCAATCCCAACGGCTGGGTTCCGGTGCTCGTTTGGGGCGACAAGGCGATGTACGAGTGCGCCGCCATCACGGTGTTCCTGTGCGATCGTCATGCGCAAGCAAACCTGGCGCCCAAGATCGACGATCCGGAACGGGGAGTGTACCTGCAAACGCTCGTCTACTTCTCGAGCTCGGTTCAGAACGCCTTTCAGCTCAACTACTACCCGGACCGGTTTGCCGATACGCCAGCCGACGAGCTGAGCGCCCAGCGTCGTGGTAACCGGCGACTGCGAGAAACGTGGAAGGTCATCGACGACCAGATCGGCGACGACGAATGGGTGCTCGGCGCGCGGTTCAGTGCCGCCGATATCTATCTGTTCATGCTGACCACGTGGCTTCGGACATCGCGGGGGCATCCTTCCGTGGACGAGTTTCCCAATGTCAAGCGCATCGCCGAAGCCGTGATGCCACGGCCGAGCGTGCAGCTTGTTTATAAGGAGTGGCTCGCGGCGCCCACCTACTAACGCCGAGCGGCGGCTCTTGGCCCGAAGCGAACGTCTAGCGTCGCCCTCTGCTTCGTCCGAAATCGAGGGCAAAAACTACGCTATTTGTCGGAAGGCAGGCTGCGCTGGCCCGATAAATCGGCCATAGAGGAAGGAATCGCCCAAAGCGGGCGCCAGCCAACGATCCTTCCCATGCGCACGATCATCTCGTTTGCCGCCCTCTTTCTCTCGACCCTGCTGGTGCAGCTCGGATCGGGCACGCTTGGGCCGCTCGATGCGCTGGCAGGTTCGGTGCGGGACTTCACGACCGAGGAGATCGGCCTACTGGGCTCGGCGCATTTCCTGGGCTTTTTCCTCGGGTGCTATCTGGCGCCGCGCTATATCGGGCAGATCGGGCATTCGCGGGCCTTTGCGGCCTCGGCGGCGGTCGGGGCGACTGCCGCCTTGCTGCATCCGGTCTTCGAGGGCCCCTATCAGTGGGCGCTCTTGCGCGTCCTGACCGGCCTCTCGGTCGCCTCGGGGTTCACCGTGGTCGAAAGCTGGATGCAGGCCAAGGTGCAGAGCTCGAACCGGGGCCGGGTCTTTGGCATCTTCCGGGTCGTGGATATGAGCGGCCAGATCATGGCCCAGGGGCTGATCGCGGTGCTCGATCCCGCATCTTACGTCTCCTACAACATCGTCGCGGTCTTCTGCTGCCTCAGCCTGCTGCCCCTGACGCTGACACGCCGCCATGCGCCGCCGACGCCGAATGCCCCGCGCCTGAGACCACTGAAGGCCCTGAAACTCTCGCCCTCGGCCTGTTACGGCATCGTCGTCGCGGGGCTGACCGGGGCCAGCTTCCGGATGGTTGGCCCGGTCTTCGGCATCGCCAACGACCTCAGCCAATCCGAAGTGGCGCTGTTCCTGACCTCGGCGGTGATCGGTGGGGTCGCGGCGCAATACCCCGTCGGTTGGATCGCGGACAAAATGGACCGGCGCAAGGTGCTGGTCGGGCTCTCGGTCGCGGCGATCCTCGGCTGCCTCACGGTCGCCTATTTGGTCGGTCCCGGGAACTTGACCGTGGTCTTCGCCGGGGCCTTCATCTTTGGAGCGACGTCCTACCCGATCTATTCAGTCTCGGCGGCCTATGCGAACGACTTCGCCGAGAAGGATTTTGTGGTCGAGTTGAACGCGGCGCTGATCTTTTTCTACTCGATCGGGGCGATCATCAGCCCGACCGTCTCGGCGGCGCTGATCGACGCATACGGGCCGTCGGCGCTGTTTGTCTTCATCGCGGTGGCGCATCTGTCGCTGATCGTCTTCGCGGTCTATCGTATGAGCCGGCGCCAGGCGCCCAAACCCGCGGCGCCCTACACGATGATGCCGCGGACCTCGATGATCATCGCGCGGCTTATGGGGCGGCGAAACAACGGAGATGGCACGGCGGCCGAGGCTCCGGCCAACGAACCGTCCGAAGCCAGGAAGGGAGAACCATGAAGCTCTACCACTCGCCCACGTCACCTTACGTGCGCAAGGTCATGCTGGTCCTGTACCTGACCGGCCAGCTTGACGATGTGGAATTGATCCCGGGCTCTGGCACGCCGTTGGAGCCGAACGAGGAGACGATCGCCGCCAATCCGCTGGGAAAGGTGCCCTGCCTGATCGGCGGTGACGGCGCGGCGGTCTATGACAGCCGGGTGATCTGCCGCTATCTGGACCACCGGGCGGGTGCGGGGCTCTATCCGGACGGCGATGCGCTCTTCCCGATGCTGACGACCGAAGCGCTGGCCGACGGGATCATCGACGCAGTGCTGCTGACGGCATATGAGTGGCGCCTTCGCCCGGAGGACAAGCGCTATCAGCCCTGGGTCGACGGTCAGGTGGCCAAGGTCGAACGGGGTCTGGCAGAGCTCGAGAAATCCGTGCTGGTGTTGGACGGCGCGCTCAACGCCGCCAAGATCGCCGCCGGGGCGGCGGTCGGGTATGTGGACATGCGCCAGGGCGAATTGGGGTGGCGAGAAACGTGCCCAAACTTGGCCGCCTGGTTTGCGGAATTTTCCGAAACCCCGGCCATGCAGGCAACCGCGCCCCAACTCTAAGCGGCCCATGCGGCCCGCGCACGCCGTAAATGCCTGCCAGTCTGTCGGAATTTTCACCGGGCGGGATCGCCGACCTGTTACCTTGCGCGGGATTGAATCGGGCAATCGCTCTGGTATACCAGAGCCTCCCGGCACGGCAGGGATGAGAGCGATGAGCGACATGGTCAAGTTCACCCTCGATGGCAGGGAAGTCGAGGCGGGCCCTGGCGAGACGATTTGGCAGGTCGCCAAGCGACAAGGCACACTGATCCCCCATCTCTGCCACAAGGACGCGCCCGGCTACCGTTCGGACGGCAATTGCCGGGCTTGCATGGTTGAGATCGAGGGCGAGCGCGTGCTGGCCGCCTCGTGCATCCGCACGCCGAGCGAAGGCATGGTCGTGCAGTCCCAGACCGACCGCGCGGACCGCGCCCGCAAGATGGTGATCGAGATGCTGGTCGCCGACCAGCCGGAGCGCGATCAGGCGCACGACAAATCCTCGCATCTCTGGGATATGGCGAACATGCAGGGGGTCGCCACCAGCCGTTTCCCCGCCATCGAGAGGGACCGTGTGCCGCTTCTGGACGACAGCCATGTGGCGATGCGGGTCAATCTGGACGCCTGCATCCACTGCAATCTCTGCGTCCGCGCCTGCCGCGAGGTTCAGGTCAATGACGTGATCGGCATGGCGGGTCGGGGGCACGATGCCGAGATCGTCTTCGACTTCAACGATCCGATGGGCCAATCGACCTGTGTCGCCTGCGGCGAATGCGTGCAGGCTTGCCCCACGGGCGCGCTTATGGAGGCAAGCGTTCTCGACGAGGCTCAGCAGGGCGATTCCAAGGCCTATGACCGCGAGGTCGAGTCGGTCTGCCCCTATTGCGGGGTCGGGTGCCAGATCTCGTTCAAGATCAAGGATGACAGGATCGCCTATGTCGACGGCGCCCCTGGCCCAGCGAACGAAAACCGGCTCTGCGTCAAGGGCCGGTTCGGCTTCGACTATGTCGCCCATCCCCACCGTCTGACCAAGCCGCTGATCCGCCGCGAGGACGCGCCGCGCAAGGGCTTGAATGTGGCTCCGGCGAATTGGCAGACCCATTTCCGCGAGGCGAGTTGGGACGAGGCGCTGGACCTGGCCGCTGGCGGTCTAGCGAAGCTCCGTGACGAACATGGCGGTCGCGCAGTGGCGGGCTTCGGCTCGGCCAAATGCTCGAACGAGGAAGCCTATCTGTTCCAGAAGCTGATCCGCCAGGGTTTCGGCCACAACAACGTGGATCACTGCACGCGGCTCTGCCACGCCTCGTCGGTTGCCGCACTGATGGAGAATGTGGGCTCGGGCGCGGTCACCGCGACATTCAACGAGATCGAGA
>Ga0224508_10002713_pt1 | contig 14912 bp, 11 predicted proteins | sample SF_Jan12_sed_USG_4_FD_170157 | JGI IMG/M metagenome (GOLD analysis project Ga0224508, IMG submission 170157) | Sediment microbial communities from San Francisco Bay, California, United States - SF_Jan12_sed_USGS_21 | ecosystem: Environmental > Aquatic > Marine > Sediment | place: USA... | reverse complement strand
GTCCGCTCGAACCGCACACCGCAAATAATCCTTCCACACCGGGAACAGCGTCGATGATTGGATTGTCGTCGGGGCTCATATCGTAGAGACCGGAGTAACCTGGACGGATACCGAGTTGTTCGATTTCTGGAATGCGCGGCACAAAAGTTTCGACCGTCGCGGTCGCTTCGTCTGTCTCCATACCCTCGTTATAGGCCTCGGGATCACTAACCTGCTTGCCCCTCTCGGTGTCGTCGTGTCGAACACCGGTGCCACCGCCCGACCAGCTCGCCAAGATAAGACTATTGCCGCCTTCGGGTCTACCATAATTCATCAACGCATCGTCGACCCAGCAAACCGGCATGACTTTGCGTGCAAAACCAATCGCGTCAACCACCGCATGTGGGTGCCGCTCGATCGTTAACGGGAGGTCGACACCAACTTGGGCTAGCAGCGGCTTAGTCCACACGCCTGCTGCGGCGATCACGATATCCGCGCCAATCGTTTCTCCGCCTTCGATCTCGACTCCCTGGATCCGACCATGCTCGACGACCAGTCGGGTCACTGGTGTATTAAGCTTGATTTTGGCGCCGCGATCTCGTGCGCCATTAACCAGCGCATTGGTCGCGCTGTACGAATCCGCATAACCGCAAGTCGGCTCCCAGACCGCCATCTCAATGCCGTCCCAGTTGAAGTTTGGCGCGATCTTGGGAAGTTCACTCGCCTCCAATGCCTCAATCTCGCAACCCTGTTTGCTGATGCGTTGGGCTGCCTCACGGAACTCCTTCGCCGTTTCGGGACCCGCACCCCAAAGCGTGCCGATCGCATTAAATCCTGCGGTCCCGCCAGTCAGATCTGGAATTTGTCGGAGAATGTCGATGCCGCGCGCGGCCAGCAATGACAATTCAGGCATTAGATAGAATGCGTGCAGCACAGCCGAGGATCGACCCGTGGGTCCCGACGCAGGATGTTCACGCTCTACTAGCGTGACATTAACTCCCCACTCGGCTAGGAAAAACGCCGCACCAGCACCAGCAATACCCGCCCCGACAACAAGGACCTCACTTGAACTGGTGGGACTCATGATAGATTCGAAGTATCTTTATATCGAGGGTCGTTCAGAGTGCCGTCCGCTCGGCATTCCAATCACCATGATCCGAGTGCCCGCAGCTGAATCATGATACATGATAAGGCTGCACCGCGCGAAACCGCTTCAAAGCACTAAGACCCATCAGACTAGGGATGATACGATAACCGATTCGGGTTCAGCGGAACTATACCTCGGCACCCCGTCATAACTAGAACTGTACCCAGGAGTGATTCAAAGATGATCCAACCAGACTGGACCGATGAGCGTCTCACAGAGTACATCGGTGACCTCCCTATGTGGAACACAGAGGTGACCATAGAGCCCTTGGTGGGAGGATTGTGCAACAAGAGCTTTACGGTCACCGACGCAGATAAGAAAAAGTATGTTGCGCGCATCGGTTCCGACATCCTGGTGCATGGTATCGTTCAGACTGCGGTGCAGAGTTCGATGAAGGCAGCCTCTAACATTGGCGTGACACCGAAGCTGCATTACAGCGAATCTTCAATGGCGGTCGTGGATTTCCTTGACGGCGGTTGTCTTACGCCCAAAGATATTGCAGAGTCTGAAAATATCGAAAAGATCGTTGCATGCCTGAAGCGACTACACGGCGGCTCCACAAGTATTCAAGGACCGCTTACTTACTTCTGGCCGTTTCAGGTGGCGCGTCACTACGCCGATGTCGGAATGGAAAAACAGTCGCGCCTAAAAAACGAGCTTCCAGAACTCAAACGAGTCGCCGGTCGATTGGAAGCCGCGGTGCGACCTTACACCCCGGTTTTCACACACAACGATGTGGTCCCGCAAAACATGATGTTCGATGGCTCCCGCAATGTCTGGTTGATCGACTGGGACTATGGCGGCTATGGGCATCCGCTGTTCGACATCGTTGGGGTCGGCGCCAACGCGGATGCCACTGAGCAGACCGAAGAACAAATCCTCAAGTCCTACTATGGAGCGGTTAGTGATGAGCTGCGTCGCGAGTTTAACGCCTTCAAACTCTCGATAAATCTACGTGAGTATTTGTGGGGCATGGTGCAGGAAGTCACATCAGAGCTCGACGCTGAATCCGTGGCGGCAAGTATGGCAGAACTGTATCCCGATCAGGAACAAGGATACGAAGGCTACACCAATCTCAATCGCGACCGATTTGAGCGCAACTGGGCTCAGTGGAAATCGGAATTCGATGGTTAGAATTATGAGTTGATAGGTATGAATACAACGCTACCTGACCAGGCACGCGTCGTCGTCATCGGCGCGGGGATTATCGGCTGCTCGACAGCCTATCATTTGGCCAAAAACGGCTGCCACGACGTCATCATATTAGAGAAGCACAAGATCACCTCGGGCTCATCATGGCACGCCGCGGGCGCCGTCGGGCAGTTGCGTTCCAGCGCAAATATCACTTGGATGCTGGGTCATTCCGTCGAGCTTTACTCTAGGTTGGAGGAGGAGACTGGCCAAGCCACAGGATGGGTCAGGAATGGTTCGTTACGACTCGCCTGCAACAAAGATCGACGTGCGGAGTACGAGCGCGCAGCGACCATGGCACGCTCATTCGGGTTGGAGATGGAGATGCTCTCGCCGACGGAAGCACGAGATCTGTTCCCCATCATGAACGTGGATGATCTGGTGTGCGCGGCGTTTGTAGCCAGCGACGGCGTGGTCAATCCGGCCGATGTCACCATGGCGCTGGCAAAAGGTGCGCGGGATCAAGGTGTGCGTATTGTTGAAGGCGTCAGAGTAAAGTCTTTCACCGTAAAGAACGGGTCAGTGGTCGGTGTGACGACAGATCACGGCGACATCAAATGCGAAACCGTGGTGAACTGCACCGGCATCTGGGCTCGCGAAGTCGGCCGCCTCGCTGGTGTAAATGTCCCACTTCAGCCTTCGCATCATCAGTATCTAGTCACTGAGAAGATCGAGGGCTTAGCGCGACATGTGCCGACACTGCGCGATCCGGACCACCTGACCTATTTTAAAGAGGAGGTTGGTGGGCTGGCCCTTGGTGGTTACGAGCTCAATCCAATTCCCTATCTCGAGACGCCGATACCGCCCGATCACGAATTCAAACTGATGCAGGAAAACATCGAGCAATTCGAACCATTGATGCGCGCTGGCATCAAGCGCATCCCGGCGCTGGAAACAGCGGGGGTAAAAACCTGGTTCAACGGCATCGAGTCATTTACTGAAGACACAATGTTTATCCTGGGCGAAGCGCCCGAGGTCCGCAATTTTTTTGTTGGCGCAGGGTTCAATTCCTTCGGCATCGCCAGTGGCGGTGGCGCCGGCAAAGCCTTAGCCGAGTGGATTCTAGGGGGCGGGCCGCCGTTTGATCTGTTTGCCGCGGACATAAGACGCTTTAGTGGGTATCACGGGTCAGATCGGCAGGTATGTATTCGCGCATTGGAAGGTCAGGGGCGCCACTATGCCATGGGCTGGCCTTTTGACGAGACCCAAGCGGAGAGACCATTTCGGCGTAGCCCCATCTACCATCGACTTGGAGAAAACGGTGCGTGCTTCGGAGTGAAATCCGGTTGGGAGCGCCCAAACTGGTTCGCACCCGCTGGGGTTGAGCCCAAGGACCAACACAGTTTTGGTCGCCAAAACTGGTTTCAGCATGTGGCCGAAGAGCACCGCAGTTGTCGCGAGGCAGTGGCCTTGTTCGATGTGAGCTACTTTGCCAAGTTCACTTTGGTGGGGCGTGATGCAGAGGCGTGCTTACAACGCATTTGTGCGGCGAATGTGGGGCATCCTCCGGGCAAGATCAACTACACCCAAATGCTTAATGACAGGGGAGGGATCGAATGTGATCTCACCGTCACTCGCATCAGCGATGACGAATTTTACATTGTGACCGGCACCGGTTTCGCGATCCGCGACTTCACTCATATCAAGCGCAACATCTTGCCGCAGGAGCAAATATCGCTGCTAGATGTAACCTCCGCGTATGGCACCTTGTCAGTCATGGGTCCACGAGCACGGGATCTACTAAACACCGTAACCGAAGGCGACCTTAGCAATGATGGTTTTCCCTTCGGCACCTGGAAGTTAGTTTATATCGGCGGCGCACCGGTACGTGCGCTGCGGGTGACTTTTGTCGGCGAGCTCGGTTGGGAGCTACATATCCCGGCCGAATACTTGACCCACGTGTACGACACCCTAAAAGCCCAAGGTGATGCGTTCGAACTAAAAGACGCTGGATATCGTGCGATTGACTCATTACGCCTGGAGAAGGGTTATCGCATTTGGGGCAGCGATATCGGTCCCGACTATACCCCATTTGAGGCCGGTCTTGGATTTGCAGTCGATCTTAATAAATCCATACTTTTCAATGGACAACAGGCTCTATCTACGAAACAAGCTGAAGCCCTCAACAAAAAATTGGTGGGCTTCACCGTGGACGACCCAAACGCCATCTTGCTTGGGCGCGAAACCATTTACCGCGACGATGAGCGCGTCGGTTGGATCACGTCGGCCGGGCACGGGCACACCATCGGCAAAGATATCGGGCTCGGTTATGTACGACATCAACAGGGCGTAACCAAAGAGTTTCTTGAGAGTGGCCAATATGAGCTGGAAGTACGCACACGACGCGTGCCCGCCAGACTCCACCTGAAAGCTCTTTATGATCCTAGCAATTCGCGCATTCGTTGCTGAGTCAGGATTCACCAGGGGAGGGGATAGTGTTCGCGATCGACTACGAGAAGTTGTTTGATCCTGAGGAAGCAGGAGTGTGCCCCGCACCCGGAGGAACGATTTGGTATCGGGTGAACGGTCGCCGGCACTTTTCCTCCGGTCGAACGCCACTGATTGTCATTCACGGCGGCCCGGGGTTGTCCCACCATTATCTTCTGTCTTTGGTGGAGCTCGCCGAACAACGACCGGTCATCTTCTATGACCAACTCGATAGCGGCAATTCTTCGCGCCCAAATGATCCAGCAAACTGGACCGTGGAACGCTTTGTCGGTGAGATCGACTCACTGCGTCGTTGGCTCAACCTGGACCGAATCTTGATATTGGGCAGCTCATGGGGGGGAACCATCGCCGCTGAATATGCAATGACTCAACCGCAGGGGCTCAATGGCTTGGTGTTAGCCAGCCCGGTAATCAACACACCACGCTGGATCGCGGACTGTACCGAGTACCGCAAGCAGCTTCCCCAGGAGATTCAGCAAACGTTGGATAAACATGAGGCGCAGCGCACTTACCTCAGCGACGACTACCAGGACGCTGTGATGGTGTTCTATAAGCGCCATCTGTGTCGTATGGATCCATGGCCTTGGGAGATCGAAAAGTCTTTCCAACTGTTCAATTACGATCTCTACCAAGCGATGTGGGGCCCCGCTGAATTTACCGCGACAGGGTCCCTTAAAAATTACGATGGCGACACACGGCTATCGCGAATTGCGGTGCCGACGATGTATACCTGCGGTGAGTTCGACGAGGCTTCACCTGCCGCGTGCAAAGACTTTGCAGCTATGACCTCAGGCGCCAAACTCCAGGTGTTCGATGATTGTTCACACCTTGCCCACCTGGAGAAACCGGACAACTATCTGACCACTGTTAAAGCCTTTTTTGCAAATGTAGGCACATGAATGGTGCCTACACCCACGGCATGATGGGCAAAACGCCCAACATCGACCGCATCGCCAAAGAAGGCATGTTGTTCACCGACCACTATGCCCAACCGAGTTGCACCGCGGGTCGAGCCGCTTTCATCACCGGGCAATTCCCCATCCGTACGGGCATGACCACAATTGGTATTCCCGGCTCCACGCTCGAATTGCAGAAAGAAGACCCGACGCTGGCAGAGGTGCTGAAGCCACTCGGGTATACCAGTGGTCAGTTCGGCAAGAACCATCTTGGCGACCGCAATGAGTTCCTGCCCACCGTACACGGGTTTGATGAATTCTTCGGCAACTTGTATCACCTCAATGCCGAGGAAGAACCGGAGCAACTCGACTACCCGGGCGTGAAGAATCCTGCCTTCATGGAGAAGTTCGGTCCGCGCGGCGTGCTGCACTGCTGGGCGACGGATACCGATGACCCCACAGACGATCCGAAATTCGGCCCGATGGGCAAGCAGCGCTGCGAGAATAGCGGCCCGTTGACCCGCGAACGCATGAAGACCGTGGATCGGAGTTCCTCGAGGCGGCCGAGCAATTTATTGACAAGGCGGTCGATGAAGACAAGCCGTTCTTCGTCTGGTTTAACCCCACCCGGATGCACATTTGGACGCACGTACCACAGGAATACATCCAGAAGGCCGTGGATGAAGGCCGCCCGGAGATCGATGTCTACCGAGCCGGTATGATCCAGCATGACGAGCAGGTCGGTCGGTTATTGAAAAAGCTGGACGACCTTGGCATCACCGACAACACCATCGTCGTCTATTCGACCGACAACGGCTACGAGCTGTTGTTCTGGCCGGACGGTGGCTATTCACCTTTCCGGGGTGAGAAGGGCACGACCTGGGAAGGCGGCGTGCGTGTTCCCATAGTAGTGCGTTGGCCAGGCAACATTCCGGCGGGAAGCAGTTCAAACGGAATCCAGAGCCACGAGGACCTATACGTGACGCTCGCTGCAGCCGCCGGTGAGACCAACATCAAGCAAGAACTGCTCGAGGGTAAGAAGATCGGCGACACGACTTACAAGGTGCACCTAGACGGCGTCAACAACCTGGATCACTGGACCGGCAAGGCCGAGAAATCTGCCCGCAACCAGTACTTCTATTACGATGAGTCGGACCTGACCGGTGTGCGCGTCGGAGACTGGAAGATGTCGTTCGCGATCAAGGAGGAAGGCCTGTGGTGGGACCCGCTGGTCTATCCTCGAGTACCCTACCTCTTCAATCTCCGGATGGACCCGATGGAGCTATTTGACCCGCATTCACCCGAATGGGGCTATATGGGCCGCAAGCTGTTTGCCGAAAAACTGTGGACCTTAATCCCGGCACAGGGGGTCATTGGTGAGCACATCCAGAGTCTGAAGGATTTTCCACCACGTCAACGCGCGGAATCGCTGAGCATGCAGAAGGCGATGGACGGGTTGATGCAGAACCTTGACACGGATTCCGCGGGGATGCAGTAGAAAAGCGCGAAAAGGGAGTACCGATGCAGCTTTGCGCGTGGAGCCCGATATTGACCGATCAAGTTCGGCGAACAGTGGCCGAAAGCGATCGGCAAGACAAAGCATTAGCTGGTGCCGCCGACTACCTGCTAATATCGGCAGTGGCGCCTCGCGACGGTGAAAGCCGATGGGGCTCCATACGCAGAGTGCAGTGCCGTTCTAACACGCTCACCCAACACGTGTACGTTCCCGATAACACATGGAGATAACGCAGATGACCTTTAGAGTACAACGCACCATCACCATCCTGATCCTAGTTTTGTTTTCGCTCGCCTTTGGATCGGCATGGGCTCAGAACAAGAAAGGCACCGCGACGACGGTGCAGACCGGAATTGTGGTCAGTGCGGAACAGGTGAAGCTTGAGTCGGCCGCGGGTAAAGGCGCGTTGATCGGCGGCATTGCAGGCTATGCGAGCCAGGGCGGCAGATCGGGTAAGAAGAAGCGGAAGTATGGCGCCCTTGGCGCAGCGACTGGCGCGGCTATAGGGGGCGCTACCACCGGTGGGCGGGGAATGGCGTACACCGTGCAGACCGCGGGCGGTAGCGTTCGAGTGGTGACCGATCAGACCGAGGTGCGGATTGGCGACTGCGTCACCGTGGAACAGGCCGGTAAGGGCACGGCCAATCTCCGCCGGATGTCGCCTTCGGCCTGTGAAACGCCAGTTGCCAGTTTGCCCGCGGATCTCCAGGAAGAATTTCACGAAGAGGCCGAAGAATGCCTGGCGGCCAAGGAAGAACTGCTGGATGCGGAAACCGATGACGCCGTTCAACGTGCCGTCACCAAGGTCAATATCCTTTGTAACGACTGAGAATCTTTCGAGTGTTCGGTAAAAACGACTTATCGCAAAGTAAACGAGAATCGACCGTGTCATCGATAGACGAGCAAACCGGTTAAAGTAACGAGTATCAAAGGAGCAGCAACTCACTGATTTTTTGTCGTATCTTTAACCATGGGGGAGGGCAATTGCCCCAGTGAGTTACTGTGGTTAGACGAAGTGTCGGAGAACCTGGTTTGGATTGCATAACGTCCGCGATATGACCTGCCAACTGTCATGGACAGGCTCACGTTCATTATAGATCGGTGACGATACCGCCGACCTTTGCCCTAGTTCTTAGCAATCAACGCATAGCACCCGTGGACGCGGCTATGTCCTCAGGGGTGAGCGGGATGGTGGCAACAGAGCGTGTGATTTGGTGATCCGAACCGATAACGGTTATCCCTTCGCTCAGCTGTGTCTGGGTGGCCTATCGCCCTTAAGTATCTGGTTATTGAAACTCGACATCGTGCCAGAACGGATTGACCCAGGTCATCCCGAACAAAATCCCAGACATGAAATAACCGGTCATTCGACTGCTGTGTCGCGGTAGTCCAACGCAACCTCAGCCATTCTCGGGGTTAGGCCAGCCATCGTTGAGGAAGCGCAGAACATGATCGACAATCGGTCGCCAGAACTTCCAGCTGTGATCACCGTCGGCGACGCGCAGCATGGGTTTCAGACCGTGAGCCCGCAGATCGAGATACATCTCGAGTGCACCGTCTTGAAGGCTCCAATAGTCATCGTTGCCAACCGCGATCAGTATTCGCGGAGGGAATTCATACGTTGCGACGTTTGCCACCAACGCGAACGGAGACTGTGCGTTGAAGGTTGCCAAATCGAAAGTCTCGCCCGTGGTACGTGGGAACCACTTCTCACGTTCTTCCGGGGGATCGAACTGCGGGCTGAGACTCCAGGACACACCGCCGGGCTTCCAGATACCGGGGCTCAGCGCCGCGACGGCCGAGAAACGGTCTGGATGCGCAAAAGCGAACCGGAGTGCACCATGCCCGCCCATGGAAATACCTGCGATTGCCCTATGTGCCCGGTCGGCAATCGTCGGATAGTGGCGATCAATGGCCATCACTAGGTCGTGCACGATCGCCGTCTCGTAGTCGCCCGGCCCCCCATAATCCGCACTATCGACATACCAACTCTTCCCCGCCGCAGGTGCGACCGCAATGACAGGACGGATCTCCTCGGCTTCGATCAGGCGATCGAGCGTCTCTTTCAGCCGTCCGCCATGAAACCACTCGCGCTGACCGGCGCCAAAGCCATGAAGCACGTAGATCACCGGGAACCGCGCATTCGGTTCTGAGTAGCCGTCCGGAAGGTATATGGTGTAGGCAATCTCTCGCCCCAACGCTGCGCTCGCAGTGCGTTGATCGCTACGAACCTCTCCGGCCGTCGCCCATGACGGGCCAATGGCCAAGATGATGGCGAAAACGGCGGGTTTCAGTGACAGCATCATTCCGGTCGCACTCATATATGAACGCGACCCCGACCAATGTTGAGTCGCGGGAGTGTGCGTGAGCATATCTCAGGTTGCGCGGAACGTCACTGTCGGGCTCCCGTGCTCCTACAGACTGGCGGTAAGCGCTGATTCCGTGCCGTAACATCGTGCTGATTACATTAGAAATTAGAGGTTCGTATCTGAATCATCCAGCTGCGGCGGAATCAAGACGAAGTTCCCGAAATGTTTCTTCTCGAGGAACTCACGCTGCGCGTCCGCAATTCGTTCGAGCGGAAACGTCTTCGCTACAAGCGGCCGCACCTCGCCGCACTCGATGTAGGAAATGAGGTTTGGGAAAACGGGCTCGTCCCACGCAGTGCAGCCAACGAGCGTCAGGTCTTTGAGATAGAAGGTGCGCATGTCGAGCGTCACGAGTGGGCCGCCGATCGCACCAGAGGATACATATCTCCCCCCTCGCACCAGCACTTTCAGCATGCCTCCAAAGGCCGGTCCCGCCACGTTGTCAACGACGACGTCCACAGAGTTCTCGCCGAGACTGGCAACGACATCGTCGCCACGCTCGACGACACCATCTGGTCCAATAGATCGAACTTGCTCCATCTTCGCCTTACCCGCGATTGCAGTCACTGTGGCGCCACGCCGCTTCACCAGTTGCACGACGGCCGAACCGACACCGCCCGACGCTCCAGCCACCAACACATGCTCGCCCTTACACACCTTCGCGCGATGCACCATGTTCTCAGCCGTGCCGTAGGCGCACGGGATCGTGCTAAGCTCGACATCGCTCCAATCGCAGTTCACCGCAAAAACCTCCCCGGCGGGTACTTTCACGAATTGGGCGAATGCGCCGTCGAAATCGGAACCCATCCAGATATGGTCCATGGACTCAAACCCCGACCGGCGCATACACGACCGCACTAGTACGCGCGAACCGATGGTGCTTTCGTCCCCGCCAGGCGCGATGGCAACAACACGGCCGCAACAATCTGTGCCCTGGATGAAAGGAAACGGCGTCGCCTCGTTCCACCCCCCGTCGGCCTTTGCTGTCGCTTTCTCTGCTTCCGCAGCTGCCGCATCGTCTGTACCCGTTGTGACATTGGATGAGTACCAACCAAGGCGTGTATTGATTTCGGTGTTATTCACGCCGGCGGCGAGGACTTGCAGTAGGACCTCGCCCGGCGCAAGCGTCGGGACGGCGACTTCGCGGTAATCGAGCTTGTCGTATCCGCCGTTGCCGGTGGTGACAACTGCTTTCATAGTTGTTTTACCGCCCTTTGGATCAAATCGATCTTGTTTTGGAACCGTTTCGTACTCAGTTTCCATGCGGTTTCTCGCTTTCCTTTTATTTACGATGGGATAGCTGCCGCTGCAGAAATTGCTGGTAGCACGGAGATCGACAGGTCGATTTTGACCAGCCGGATTTTACCAGAGAACGAACTAATTCTAATGTAGTGGGGCTGGGGGAAGAGTAGGAATTCAAACCCCTTTCCTGAATTCTATTTCAAGAGTTCGCCTAATGGGGTTCTCGTTAGCAAGTTGTCAGGTCTGAGAAGTTTTATCGGTAAGATCTTGCTTTCGGTATCTTGGGCTAAGTTTTGGATCTCGCCGAGATTAGGCAATCGCTCGTGGGTGACTTTGCTCGTCAATGATGCCATTGGGGCCATAGGTCACGTAGCTTAGTACGCCGTAGCAATTTTTATGTTTCTGATCGAGTTCACCCTTACTCCAGAATGTGCTGCTCGCCATCTCGCCCTCGCGGAACTCAAACCCGTCGTGTAACTTGATGGCAGCACGATAGGTCGCGCCGGTTACCGGATTTCGAATCGGTTCAACTCCAGCTCCGAGAACATCCTGTACTCCGAAACGACCAGTTGCATTGTCAAGATCCCACTCGAATTCGATTTCTGCGTAGATAGGGTCTGGTTCGTGTTCGATGGTAGAGGCATAAATAGCAAACGCAGTTGTCGGCTCCTGATCCTGTCCACCAAGGATTGTAAACAGCGCTTGCTGCTGTTCTTCCGTGGCACGTGGGTCGATGATGCTCCACCAAGTCCCATGACCTTCATGCACGGGTCCAGGCCATCGATAAGCACCTGCTACTCGTAGTCCATCCAACCGAACGTCGCCGTAATGGCCTTCCGTAATTTCTAAAGCCATGACTCCTTCGCACGGCGTACGGGTTGGAGGAGCGTTAAACTCGCATGGGCAGCCGTAATCGCAGCTGCACGTACCGATCTGCTTGGTACGAATCATCCAGTCGGTATAGGCCATAATCTTCCCCTTCATTTTTCAATTGTTACGACGAGATGAAAAATATCATACCAGTTTTACTTGACCCCTGTTAATTCGTATTTGGAAAAGTTTGTCGAACTGACCAAGTCCGAAAAGCACTGTCTGTACTACGGCTTCACTTTCTGCGGCAACAAGTTACATTGCCGCGAAGGTTATACGGACGGAGATGGCGCGCTGACCATCTTGATAATGTTGGAGCCCTGCTGCAGGGACTCCTGGGGTCAGGCATGGTAGAGGTTACCGATTTGCAGCCATGGCATGGGTGGACACATCGGAGCGCCAATGTGCCAACGGCCGCTCTCGAACACCTAGCGGGCCAAAAGTCCACCTTGGACACGAACGCCATCCATCGACGAGAGATCCACGACCAACCCGCTGTCGCACACTGCGTTGCCGGCGACATTATGGCCACCGGAGGAGGTAGCAATGACGCGAAACATAGCGAGTGAAGAACCCTTACACTGCGCGGAGATGACGGACCGTCCAGTGAGTAGTATTCTGCTCAGGTTATCCAAGGCCTCTGAGGACTAGACATGAACCTGGAACGGGTCATATTCGGATTATTTATCATTCTCTCGTTGACGTTCAACTTTGTCTTCGTCATGGGAGAAATCGACGATCGGACCCACCACAATGTTTGGATTCTCACCATCGCCATCCTCGTTAACCTCATCGCGACAGGCTTAAAGCTGGGTGATCGCTCGCAGGTCGGTGCACTGCTTCTGGCCGCAAGTCTAGTCGCCGATCTGTTGTTAATCTCCGCACGTGTCTTATGGATCGTGGCGGAAAGTGACACCCCGTTAGGTCCGAACTCCGAGTCGATGGCGAACATTGTTTCTCTGGCCGGTGGCGCGCTACTGGCAAATATAGTATCTGTAGTGATACTGATCGGAGACACGCTCATGTCGCGTCGTTAAGTGACATCATGGCTACGACATCAGAACTCGATCGAGTGACTATGGTGGTGCTGCGCTATATGCGCAGACCCGTCTTCGCGCTGGTTGTCGCGTATGCAGTCGGCATTACCGGCATGGCGCTGATTCCCGGCAGGGACGTCGCCGGTAATCCAGAGTACATGAGCCTGTTTCACGCGTTCTACTTTTTTACCTACACGGCGACTACCACTGGCTTCGGTGAGATACCGACCGAGTTCACCGATGAGCAAAGGCTGTGGGCGATCTTATGTCTCTATATGGGTGTGGTCGCCTGGTTGTACGCGATCGGATCAGTCATTCGCCTGGTGCAAAATCCGCATTTCATCCAGGCGCTCAATGAGTACCGGTTTGCGCAGCTCGTGAAGCGGATCTCGGAACCGTTTTTCATCATATGTGGCTTTGGTGACACCGGTAGTCTGCTGGCCCGCGGGCTCAGCGACCATCATCTCGGGGCGGTGGTGATCGACGCGGATCCTGAACGCATCAAGGCGCTGGCACTGCGCGATTACCGGATCAAAATGCCGGGTTTGTGTGGCGACCCGAGTATTCCCAAGCACTTGGTCGATGCGGGGGTGAAACATCCCAACTGCAAGGCGGTCGTAATTCTTACAAATAACGAGGATATCAATCTAAAAATTACAATCATGGCGAGGTTCTTGAACCCGAAAGTGCGGATAATCTGTCGCTCTACTTCGCCGCAGCATCAGGAGCACCTGAATACGCTGGAAGATGTGACCGTGGTCGACCCGTTTGAGATATTTGCCCAACTTCTCAGCATGGCGATCACGGCACCCCACCTCCACAACCTGAATAGTTGGCTGGTGCGAGCACACGGCGTTCTCCTTGGGCGCGCGTTAAATATCCCCACTGGCGACTGGATCCTATGCGGCTACGGCCGTATGGGGCAATGGTTGCACAAGTACATGGTGAATCAGGGCATACATCCAGTCATCATCGATCCCGATGTTGAGGAAGCTGCGGGAGCAGAACGATTCATTCATGGGCACGCCAATCGGAACACACTCAAAGAAGCGGGAATCGAGCACGTGGCCGGCATTGTCGCTGGCACCGATAGGGATACGGATAACCTGAGCATCCTGATGAGTGCCCAAGTATTAAACCCAAATGTTTTTGCCATAGTGCGGCAGAACTACCACGAAAACCAATTGGCATTCGACGCCGCCCGCGCAGGTTTGATCTTGCAGTCTAACCTGACCACAGCAAGACGGATCCTGAAACTGCTAATTTCCCCGCAGATTCAGATGCTGATTGACTATTTGGGGGAACAGGGAGAGCAGAAGACAGACGAGGTTATACAGCGATTGCAGGCGGTCATTGGCGAGCAGACGCCACACCTTTGGCGGATCAACTTATGCGGAGAGGAAGCGGCAGCACCCATCGATTTCTTCGACGCCGACAGAAGCTTGACCCTCGGCGACCTGATACGGAATCCATATGATATAAATGGTTCTCTCGCTTGCGTGCCGTTAGCCATTCAGCGTAAGGCTAAGCGGCTTATGCTGCCGGGCAATGATGAACCGGTACGCCGCGGCGACGAAATCCTGTTCTGCGGAACAGAACGAAGCGAAATGCTATTGACGGCGACCCTGAACAATCCGCATACGCTGCATTATCTGGTTACAGGCACAGAGGCACCGCGTGGCTATTTTTTCAGGTGGTTGGCACGCCGTAGGAACAAGAGCGAAACATCTTCTATGGAAGATCTAAGCATTGGTTCGATGAAATAATGCATAAGTGATCGGACGCGATCCTGCGAGCAGCTGAGTGGGACAACGCCGAGAAGTGCGCCGCTGCTCAACTCCTCCGGAATGGGTATAATGTTCACGACCCCTACGAGGTGAAATCATGCTCGCATTGCCACAGCGACTTGGGGACAAACCCAAGACCAACTACGGTCTCCCTCATGAGCAACTTGATCAGAACCCTCCGCCCGAGATTTACAAGAACCTAAAGGACCGGGCCTTCGATTTCCCGTTTGTTGAACGGCGCCCGAGCATCATCTCGGTCCCTGACGCCGAAGCTCTGTGGCTACAAGAGGAAGGTGGCCACGGATGTGCCGAGGCTTTCATGCGGGGTAACGAATTTGCCCACGTCCACCCACCGTATGACGGCAGTATGCACATGATGTTGCCGGAAGACCTGGTTGCAGAAGTGTTAGATCGGGGCTGGGGAGAAAGT
>Ga0224508_10002712_pt1 | contig 14920 bp, 10 predicted proteins | sample SF_Jan12_sed_USG_4_FD_170157 | JGI IMG/M metagenome (GOLD analysis project Ga0224508, IMG submission 170157) | Sediment microbial communities from San Francisco Bay, California, United States - SF_Jan12_sed_USGS_21 | ecosystem: Environmental > Aquatic > Marine > Sediment | place: USA... | reverse complement strand
TGGGATCTGGCTACAGAAAATGTACGAAAAACACTTCGGTCTGAAGACAAAACCGTTCAGTTCTAACGCTGAAGGCCCTGCTGTGTTTGTGGGCCCGCAACAGGCACAGGTCATGAAAAGCCTGAAAAAAGGCCTGAATGCCGTCGACGCCATCGTGGCTGTGACGGGACCGGTCGGCGTAGGCAAAACAACGGTAGTCACGCGCGCACTGGAATCTCTTTCGCCGGGTCGCATGGTGGCCTGGGTTGGGCGCATGGCGCTTGCGCCGGATGAGGTGCTTGAATTGCTCCTCACCGGTTTTGGCATTAGCCGACAGGCAAAGGGTACGATTCAGCGCTTCGCCGCTTTCCGTCGCTTGCTCGGCGAACGTGCGAAAGCAGGGGCACAGGTTGCCATCGTCGTGGAAGATGCGCAGCGCATCGGGCCCGACGCACTCGTAGAACTGGAAGCATTGACCGCCGCGGATTCAGGCGATTCCACCGGCGCCAACATCATCTTGATGGGTCAGCCGGAATTGAATGAGTGGCTGGCGACACCAGCGCTGGCACGTTTGCGACAACGAACACGCTTGCGCCAGGCTATCGAACCCTTCAATGCCCCGGAAGTACAGGGCTATCTTCGTCACAGTATTCGAGCAGCCGGCGGCAACTTTGACAGCATCTTCGACAGCGGCGCCGTCGACATGTTGTGCCGCGCTTCGCAAGGCATTCCGCGAGTCATCAATAACCTGTGCGAATCTGCCCTGACCCAGGCGGCCGAGGAAGGAGTCGGACCGTTAACGGCAGGATTCATCCAGAAGGTTGCCAGGGACGCACTCGGTATCGATGTCGACCTGTCCGCCCCGGCAGAAGCGGTCGGCATTGCGACAGAACCGGATCTGGAACGCGCGATTACGCCCGACGAATGCTTTGATGCCGAAGACGTCATCGCAGAAGCACCTCCTGCGCCTGGACCGGAACCAGAACCAGAGCCAGAACCAGAGCCGGAACCAGAACCAGAACCGGAGCCAGAGCCGGAACCAGATATACCTGAGCTAATCCAGGATACGCATCCGGCAATCAGGGCGCTCGACGCGCCGCCAGAGCTTGCCGCCGATGAAGAACCGGACATCGAATCCACGCAGACACAGAAGAAACCGGAATGGGCCGTAGACCAGCCAGGCCTGGGCGTCGCCAGCGACAACGATGACGAAGAAATCCCGGCCGAGCTAAATTTTGAAATCGAATCCACGTCGCGCATGCCGGCAATCAACGCCGATGAAATTGTTCAGGCAGACAAAGCGAAGCTGGAAGAGGATTCCGAGCCAACGCAAAAATTCAAGATGGCGCCAATGATAACGGTTGACCGAAATACCAGGGTCAATCTCGATCCGGAGCCGGCAGAAACTGACGATGAGGAATTGCCAACGCTGTCGGAATCGATGCGAATTGACGCGCCGACGCCCGCTTCGGCCGAACAAATGGCCGCGTCGGAGGCAGGGGCCGCGGCACAGGCTGAACCCGAGCCTGAGCCTTTACCAGAACCCGATCCGGTACCGGAACCAGAGCCTGAACCCGAACCGATAGCGGAAGCAGAACCGGAGCCAGAGCCAGAGCCTATTGCAATAGCGGAGCCGGCGGCGGCAACCAGTGACACGCCACGGATGCCAGACATTGATGCGCTGGAAGCTGCGATAGAGGCGGCGCACAAGGGCGACGCTGGCGACCTGCCGGTTTTGTCCGATTCGCCGGCGGACAATGCTGCGGCGGAAACTGACGGAACCGCTGTCGGTATACCGGCCTTGACGCTTGACCAGTCGCTCGAGGAAAAACGGGGTAAAGCTGATATTCCCGAGGAATTGGCTGATGAACTGAGCAAAGCCGCATCCATTGATGATCTGAGCGACAAAATGGCCGAAACATTGTTTGGTGATGAAGCTTTCGATGCAATCGCCGCTGAAGTGGTCGCCAATCCTCCCCCTGGCATGGCCGCGCCGGGCGCGATCGACGAGGAAGCGTCACCAGTAATGCTCGATGTCGAAGATACGGCCGAGGCCGCGGATGGAACTAAACCCGAATTACCGGTGTTGAGGGAAGCTGGTCAGAAAGAAATGGGCTACACCGGCGAATTCAACATGTCGGTAACCAGGCGCCTCGAAATGGTCAAAGCGTTGAATAAAGGCGAAAGCGCCGCAAACAGCGAAAACATTGAAATGGGCCACAGTAAGGCCACGGACCAGGCGCCGAAGCCAGGCGACCCGCAGCCGGAACGGATCGAAGAGCAAATCAATACTTCAATGACCGCGACATTGAAGGCGTTGAGCAGTGCTAACGCTCCGCCGCCTCCCGCCGAGAATGACGAGCCGGATGACAAAAAATCCACCGGCCTGTTCAGCAAATTCAAGCGGTCACCGTAGGGTGCTGGAATTGCCGCCCGGCGTCTAACGCGGCACGTCTGACCCCGCATAGCCCGTCAACTCGACATAGCCACGTCCTGTTACTAACGCTCCGTCCTGCTCGCCACTCACGTCAACCGCCCCTTCCCAGTAGCGCACTGTAGTGACCAGTTCCTGTGCATCGAGGACAGGATCGACCGTCAACCTCAGCTTGTATTGCGGAATTTCAATCCGCCAGGCAATCGGGTAACGACCTCCGCGCGGGCTTTGCCAGGTGTCGAGAACCTCGATGATCAGGTCGTCCCTCGACAGGTAAACAGATTGCCCATCTGCGAGCGTCAGTGTGCCAGCGCTATGCACGTCCTGGCTGCCGTCGTTTCGCCGCAGGTTGTAGAACATCAGGTCACTGCCATTCGAAAGTTGCAGCGCGTACCAGTCCCACCCTTCCTGTTCCCGGGACAACGCGCTACTGCCCCATTCCCGGTCGAGCCACGACATTCCGCTGACGGTGAATTCCTCGTCATTAATCCTGATGGTGCCCGCCGTCTGCAGACGCGTTATAGAGTAGTAATACGATGCATTGCCTGACGTCGCTGCTTTCTGAGACAAACCGTCGATGCCATTCAGCACCGGCGCCTTAAGCGGCTCAAGAATCAGGTCCAGTGCCACATCATCGTCGCTGGCGTGCAGTTGCCAGTTCTTGCCGATTCCTTCAGCTGCCTGGATGTTCCAGTTGTCCAGCCACACGTGGAAGGGATCCGCTTGTGCACCGGCAAGGCCGACACTGCCACGTGAATACCGGTGTGCAACGTGAAACTGTCGTTCGCCGCCGTCCGTAATGGCGAAATGCCCGATATACACCTGGTTGCTGCGCCAGGCTGACTCATCCGCAGAGGATGCGCTGTCGGGCGGCGTTAGCGAAAAACGAAAGATCGTCAGCTCGAAACCGAATCGCCTGCCATCCTCACCATCCAGATTGCCAGTGATATACCACCATTCATTGCGGAAGCCGGGGTGCGGCCCGTGATCCTGCGGGAACACGAAGTCCCGGGCATCAATCGCCTGTGCGTACCCCTCGAGACCCTGGTCGCTCAAAAGCTCCGACAGACGCGCAGATCCACCTGCCCCTGGCAATGCGATCAGGCCGGTCTCAGACGGGGGCTCACTTCGAAGAACCAGGAAAGAAATTAATCCTGTTAAAACAACAAGTAATATCACTTTCTTCAAGTCGATACTCGCTTCATTCCTCGCGCATTGCGAGGGCTGGCCTGGCGCTGGCGGCACGGTATGCCGGATAGATTCCGGCGATCAGTGCGGCCCCAATCGCAAGCATCAGTGCGGTCAGAAGGACACCTAAGTCGATACTCATGTCTATTTGCCAGCCGAACGCCCGACGATTGATAACCTCGATAAGGACCCAGGCCATCAAAAGGCCAAGTGGAAGTGCTGCTATACCGCTGAGCAACCCAATGAAGCCGGTCTGAATCGTTACCAGCCCACCCATCTGGCCGGGCGTCATGCCAATAGCCCGCAACACCGCCAGCTCCCTGGCCTTCTCAAGTTGCAACGCGAGCATGGCGCCGAGAATTCCGATAACCGCGACACCGACCGCAAGCCAGTACAGGACATCGGTGATGACAAATGTTCTATCAAAAATGTTGAGCGACATTTCCCGGATACGCGCATTGCTGCTCATGATCAACGCTTGCCTGCCTGCGCTAACCTGACGGAGTTGATCCATTACGCGATCAGCGTCCGCATTTTCGCCAAGATATATGCCGATCGAATTGATCGTCGGATCATCAAAGAACACGTCATAAGTCTCGCGGCTCATCAGGATCGCGCCGTCATTTGAATCGTAACTCTGGTACACCGCTGCAATGTGGAAAGCGCGATCACCACCCGAGGTTCTCAGGCTGATCGTGTCACCACGGCCAACATTATTGCGATACGCGTACGGATCGGACACAAGCACTGCGCCCTCTTCGTCGAATTGCCGCCAGACATCTTCCTCGTCGCCGTTGCGTATTGAAGTACCGGCGTAGCTTCCCGGCGCCATCCGCAGTACGACGAGGCGGACCCGCCCCTGCTCCGTTTCGAGCCAGGTCCTGCGACTTGTGCTGTAGCTCTCGATTCCCGGGACAGCGACCAGGTCCGGCAATAAATCCGGATCCATCGCGCCTCGCGGTACGCCAACGTAGATGTCGGATTGCAATGTGTTGCCAAGCCATTCGCTGACCGAGCCGCGAAAGCTGTCGACCATGACACTAACACCCACAGTCGCCGATACAGCGACGGCAAGCGCCACAATCGCCACGCCGGTTCGACTGAGGGATGCGCCGACCCCCGAGATCGCAAGTCGTCCGGAGGTACCGACAAGGCGTCCCGCAAGCGGTGCCAGTACACGCGAACAACTCCTGACTGCGATTGGAATGACCAGCGAAAACCCGAGAATCAGCAGAAACAAGGCAACCAGACCCGCAACCAGGTTGTCGCCAGAAATCATCAGCAAGAATACGGCCGCCGACGCTGCAAACAGGCCCAGGCCGGCCACAATCGGCAATGACCGACCGGCCCGGCGCTCCAGGACAGAGCGGGTCAGGGCCAGTCGCGGTTGAAAGGATGACGCTTCAATCGCAGGCACTGCCGCAGCAATCATGGTTGCGCCAATGCCAGCCATCAGGCCTTTGACAACCGACCCGGTCTCGAGTGAAACATCCGTTACCTGGACGACAAAATAAAGATCGCTGATCGTGCGGGCGACCAGGTACAACAGTTGCTCACCCAACCAGACGCCAACTACCAGTCCGAGCACCGACCCGACGACTCCGAGCATGATCCCTTCTAGCAGGATGAGCGCAAATGTCTGGCCGCGCGTTAACCCGAGTGCGCGCAAAACACCGATCAGACCTCGACGCTGCAATACCGCAAACGCCACACTGTTATAGATCAGGAAAACGCCAACCAGTAGTGCGAGCAGACTCATTGCGGAAAGATTGGTCAGGAACGCATTGCTCATATCCATCGTCGTTTGCGTGCGCCCGGCGGCGGAAAGCATCTGCGTATCGGGCGGCAATACAGCTTCTATCCGTTGCAAAAGCGCCGTATCGTCCGCGCGAATTCTTACATCGATGCGCGATAGTTTGCCGAGCATGCCAAGCCATTGCTGTGCGCTGGCTATATCGGTGACCAGCAGGTTGTCCAGACGGCCCTGCTCTTCCTGTGAAAAGGTCCCGGCAAGGACGGCATCCTGTTCTCTACCGGATGCGACTACCCGAAACTCATCTCCGCTTTCGAGACCCAGGGTCTGCGCTGTCCGTTCTGAAGTCAGCAGGGCGCCCGGTATTGTGAGGATGCTGCTGATTACATCTATTGCAGAGCCATCGCCGGTGCGGGAACCGACCACCGAATTCTCGTTACGACCCGACAGGGAAAAGTTTCGGAATTCCCGCTCTGCGAATAAATCCACACCGAGAACCTGCAATGTTGTGTCGGCGTACCGGACATATCCCGCCACAATCGGGGCGACCGAGCGTACGCCGTGTTCAACGCGGAGATTTGCGTAGACCGATTCATCCACCCCCGTCGGGCCTGCAATGATTTGATGAGTCGCTTCGCCGTTGATTGCATCCATCGAAAGCAGGAAAGCCCGTCGCGAACTTTCATTCGCAAGGTCGACCGCGACCATTACCGCCACACCGATGCAGATCCCGAGCAGGGCCAGTGTGAGTTGCCAGGGGTGACGCAGCAGGTAACCGAAACTCGCGCGAAATAGAACTGGCATGATTTTTATCAGGTCGTCGGCGGAACGAGTGCGCCGTTATGCAATTCCAGTACGCGGTCGCAATAGGACGCGACGGCGGCGCTGTGCGTCGCGATGATCATCGTGCCACCGGTTTGCCCAACAAGACGGTCGAGCAGTTGTAGCACCCCCTGTGCCGTTTTGTCATCGAGGTTACCGGTTGGCTCGTCGGCAAGTAAAAGCGATGGACGATGCACCAGGGCTCGTGCAATTGCGACACGCTGCTGTTCGCCACCGGACAGTACATCAGGAAAACTTTCGGCACGGTCAGCCAGTTCAACCGCCTCCAGTAGTTCGGCGATACGATTGCTGGCCTCGGGATCGTTCACGCCGTTAAGCTCCAGCACCAGCCTGACGTTATCGCTGACGCTCAGCGTGGAAACAAGATTGAAGGCCTGGTAAACGAAGCCTATATGCTCGCGCCGAAACAACGTCCGATCACGCTCGGACATTTTAGTAATGTTTAGACCGGCGACGTTGACTTCGCCCTGATCAGGCGCGTCGATACCACTAATCAGGTTCAACAATGTAGATTTGCCGGAGCCGCTACGGCCACGCAACGCGACCGTTTCGCCTTTGACGAACTCGGCATTTACATGCTCGAGCACAGCATGCTGCTTGTCACCCTCATCGTAGGTGCGGCAAAGGTCTTTTACACGTATCTGGATGGTCGGGGACGGTGCAGCCATATGGCCGATAGTCTATCGCGTAAACATGCGGCTGGTTTATACAATAAAGGGCGGCCCTCTCGGGCAGCCCCATTTGTATTCTATCCAGCTATGAAGCTTCGTGAACGATATTCCAGATATAGTCAGTATGAGATCCGCAAATATCGACAAATTCGTCGCCCAAATCGCTGTGATTCTCGTTGACGTGCTGCATCAGCTCACCCCGGGCAGCCACCACTGACGCATAGTCGGCGCCGGTAATTGTCTGCAAGCGCCGGTACTCACCGCCGATCCGGTGACTTGACCATCCCCAGGACGCGATCACTCCGTCTTTGGCCATCTGATTCAGCTTCGGCGCGTGCGCCTGCGCCACGATCTCGTCTGCACGATCTTCGCGCCTGATTTCACAAATGTAATAGACAGAAAGGCTGACCTCACCGCGATCAGCGACGGGACCGGTGCCCTGCTCGAGCGCCCAGATGTAATCGTCGTGACCTGCGCAGGCCTCCGATCTCGCCCGCAGGCCGTCGGGATTGTCGGCATAGATTTCACGATAGATTTCAGACTGATTGGTGAGTGCATCCGCCATCGTCGGCGACACGTAATAATGTGCGCGGCGCCACTTTCCACCCATATAGTGGGACAGGTATCCCCACGTGGTGAGCTTGCCGTCTTCAACCCATTTGTCGAGCACCGCCTTTTCGTTCGTCTCGACCGCGGCATCCATAGCGCCTTGCGTCGCGACGTCACAAACGAAGTAAGTAACCCAGGTGAAGCCGACCGGACCATCATCATCCTGAGCCACGCAAATAGCCGAGCTCAGACCGACCAACAAAGTCACAACCATGTGTAGATAATTCTTCACCGCTAATTTCCCCAAGTGTCACGTATCACGTCCCTGGCCCTATTTTAGAATAGCGTCGGTAAAGCGCAAATCTCCGTGTGAGTGGACCTTTGTCCAGACTGGAGTATTCTTTCGTCATTTAGGGCATCCGCACCCGGAAGATTTTAGTTATGCATTTCAAACGCTCCTTGACACTAGCTCTGACGATCACTCTGCTAACAGTTGGTAATGCACAGTCGGAACCTGTGCCCATCGAAACAATCCGCTCGCTGACAGAAGAAAACACCAGGGCGGCAATCGCGCTTTACCGTGAATTCCTGAGTTTGCCAAACGACGCCAATTATCCGGATGATATTCACGCGATGGTGGAATGGATGGAAGTCGCATTTACTGAGCGAGGATTTGCTACACAACGTATTGCGACAGAGGGTAGTCCGCTGTTGCTCGCCGAACGCAATGTCAGCGACGAGGCAGAAACGGTGCTTATCTATTTACAGTCTGATGGACAACCTGTCGATCCGTCAGCCTGGTTTCAGGAGGACCCATATACCCCGGTTTTGAAGGAACGTACGGATAGCGGCGACTACGAACGCATCCCATGGGAGTTTCTCGATAATTCCTACAATCCCGACTGGCGAGTGTTCGCGCGGTCAGCCTCGGACTCGAAAGGCCCGATGACGCAATTCATGGTCGCGATGGAGCTTCTGGACAAGGCAGGTTTCGAACCTGCATTTAATATCAAGGTTATCATCGACACTGAAGAGGAAATGGGTTCGCCAAATCTTCCGGAAGCAGTCGAAGCCAATCGCGATCTTCTCGCCGCGGATATGCTGCTGATTTTTGACGGTCCACCGCACCCCTCGAACAAACCAACCGTTGGTTTCGGCGCACGGGGCATTGTTACGGTCACACTGGTGACTTACGGACCAAAATTTCCCCAGCACAGCGGCCACTATGGAAACTTCGTGCCAAACCCTGCGTTTCACCTGGCACACATCCTGAGTTCGGTGAAGTCACCTGATGGACGGGTATTGCTTCCGGGTTATTACGACGGTGTGACGATCAGTGACGATGTCCGTGCAGTGCTTGAAGCGGTTCCGGACGATGAAGAAAAAATTCTCGGCGACATGGGCCTGATCAAACACGATGCAGTTGCACCGACACTGCAGGAAGCCATTCAATATCCTTCGCTCAATATTCGCGGAATGTCATCCGGCTGGGTCGGCAAGGAATCGCGCACAATCATTCCTGCAACGGCAACTGCCGAAATTGACATGCGACTCGTCAAGGAAACGGACTACATGCGCTTGCTTGGTCTGCTCAGGTCGCACATCGAAGATCTTGGCTATCACGTTATCGATCACGAACCCTCCGACGCAGAGCGGCTCGAGCACTCGGACATCGTTTCCTTCACCTACGAGTTCAGTTACGCGGCCTACCGATCCGATATGGACGCCGCTGCCGGTCGCCTGGCGCGTGCGGGTATGCGGCATTTGTATGGTGAGGAACCCATCCTGATCCGCACTTCCGGCGGTTCAGTGCCGATTTCACCATTTGTCGAAACACTGGGTGTGCCTGCCGCCAAGGTACCGACGGTGAATATCGACAACAACCAGCACAGCCCGAATGAAAATATCCGACTTGGTAATTTTATCGAGGGAATTGCCATTCTGATGTCGGTGATGAGCCAGACGCCGGATTAGCGTAGAATTGCGGCGGCGAAACTGGAGCAGGGATCTAATAACAACGTAGTCAGACAGGATGACATTGCGACACACTTTTTCTTGGGCAATAGTGGAGAGCGAATGTGACCAATACCGACGCGAAGATCATCGTTGGCAGCCAGGAGTGGTGTGGATTCCCTGACCTGGGCGTCCCCGCCATCAAAGCGCGCGTGGATTCCGGCGCCAAAACCTCATCAATTCATGCATTCAATATTCAGCCGTTCAAGCGGCATGGGGAATCCTGGGTGAGCTTCGAAGTTCATCCATTGCAGGGAAATCGACGTACGACCATGAAATGCGAGTCGAAGGTCATCGACCGGAGACTGATTCGCAGCTCGAGCGGCATCGCCGAGAAACGCTACGTCATCAGCACGCCATTTTCGATAGGCTACCGCGTCTGGGACATCGAGTTGACACTCGCCAATCGCGATTCAATGGGCTATCGAATGTTGCTCGGTCGCGAGGCCATGAATGAGCGCATCCTGGTCGACCCGGCCGCAAGTTTTTGTCACGGCGAAATTGCCGATGAAGAAATCGATCACATGTACGGCAAGATCGAAAGTACGCACGGCGGATTGCGCATCGCATTGCTCGCCTCCGACCCGAAACTGTTCAGTAACAAACGCATCATGGAATCCGGCGAAGAACGCGGTCACGAAATGTTGTTTGTAAATGTCCGGCATTGCTACATGAAACTTGATGCAATGACGCCCGAAGTACATTACCGCGGCGGGCGCAATCTCGATGACCTCGATGCGGTGATTACCCGTATTCGCCCAAGTGCGACGTTTTACGGCTGTGCCATTGCACGACAGTTTGAAAGCATGGGCGTGTATACGATGAATTCGTCAAAGTCCATCGCACAATCCAGAGACAAGCTCTACGCATTGCAGCTACTCATTCACAATGGTCTGGATATTCCGATAACCGGATTTGCAAACTCGCCGATGGATACCAATGAACTTATAGACATGGTTGGCGGCGCTCCATTGATCGTAAAACTGCTCGAGGGATCACAAGGTCGTGGCGTCGTGCTTGCGGAAACGCGAAAGGCCGCAGAAAGCGTGATTAACGCGTTCAAGGCATTACGCGCAAACCTGTTGGTGCAGCAATTCATCAAGGAAGCGCAAGGAAAGGATCTCAGGTGCTTCGTTATTGACGGCAAAGTCGTGGCCACGATTGAGCGCGAAGCTGCGCCGGGCGAGTTTCGCGCAAACCTCCACCAGGGTGGCAAAGCGCGGGTCGTGCGAATTACGAAAGATGAACGTCAATTGGCGGTCAAAGCCGCGAAGACAATGGGGCTCTCGGTTGCCGGCGTCGACATTATTCGATCGCAGTCGGGTCCGTTGTTGCTCGAAGTGAACTCATCGCCGGGCCTGGAGGGAATACAATCGGCAACTGGCAAGGATATTGCCGGCATGATGATTTCGTCGATCGAGAAGCAACTGAACTGGACCCGCGAACCTGCGCTTGCGGAAGTCGGCAAAACAAAACTCGCCTCCTGACAGCTCAGTCAGGATCACAATAACGGGTTTAGCCGCCTGGCGCTGCGACTTGCCTGTTATTGGCGACTTTGTACCGCTTCGAGCGATTTGTGAACGTTGTCCATCGGGGAGACTCCACTGATCGTCTCAGCAATCTTGCCATCTGATGTCACGATGAACGTTGTTCGCTCGGCGAAGCCATGCCCAATCTCGACACCACGGGTGTCCTTGGCGCCTTCGCGACCTTCGCGAACATCCAGGTTATACGATCTGGCGATTTCGCCGCTTGCATCAGAGGCCACCGCAAGCTTGTCCGCACAGTATTCCGGATCGGCAGAAAAGTCGTTAAGTCGCTCGATACTGTCGAGAGAAACCCCAATCACGCTCGCACCCGCTTCCGTAAACTTGTCCATGTTCACGGCGAATTCGTGCGCCTGAATATTGCAGCCCTGCGTATAAGCCGACGGATAAAAATAGACCACAACCGGGCCTTCGTCGAGTGCTTCACGGAGTGAAAAATCGAATTCCTTGCCAGCTAGTGACGCCTTCGCCTCGAAGACGGGCGCGGTATCACCTACTTCGAGCGCTGCCAGAGCCGGCAGTGCAACGACAGTAAAGCCCAGGAGCCCGAGTATTAAATTCTTCATAGTTTTGCCTGTTTATGGTTGGTTTGATAGCGGCGGCCGTTGGGCCAACGGTTATTCTGACGATCGGGCAGGACGCACGCAAGTGCTGGAACCGGCGAAATGGCGCCAGCCTGGCACGCAATAGCGAGTATCCGTTACCCGGCACCTGTAATAGCTGCTTGTAACAGAACTGGACGGTATTATGCGAGGGTATCACCTTCCTTCGTGAAAAGTTGAGTTATTGAGTCTCCCGTTTTGATTCGAATTATTTCCGCAACTTTCCTGATTTTTCTACATACCTCGGCAACCGCGGAAAACATTTCGGCGGGTGAAGGTATAAGTGAAAAGATTCCAAAACTGGTTGAGGAGTATTCCCGGTTAAGTGGCATTTTCGTTCCTGAATTGCAGGCTGAAGACGTGGAGATCCTGCTTGGTGGAAAATCAGTAGTCAGCGCGTCACTTGAACCCGATCCTGATCGAGATGGCGACGTCGAAGCTATGGGACTACTGGGTATCCAGTTAGTTGAGGCACCGCGCCTGCTTGTGTGGCTTTCGCTGTTGGGCGGCACTGGGCGGAGCGACGATCGGGTCATCAGTTTGATGCTTTCACAAGCACCTGACAACGCCTATTCACGGTACCAGTACGTGAACCTGCCCTGGCCAATCAGGGATCGTCACTGGGTGATCTATTGTGAAAAAAACCTGGGGATTGCGAACGCCACCGATGGCATCATTTGGGAACACCGTTGGTCTTTGCACGAAGATGGCAAACAACTGCTTCAGACGGCATATGAAAACGGCCGGATACCTCGCCTTGACGTTCGTACGTTCAACAAGTCAGTTTATCTGCCAGCAAATCGTGGCACCTGGGGGCTAATTGACCTTGGGCAAAACAGAACGCTGATTGTTGCATTTTACGATGCGGATCTTGGCGGTAGACTGCCCGGCGGTCTGGTCCGCAGCTTCACGAAACGGCAGCTGCGAAATTACCTTGAATCCACGAAGGAGCAGACCGACCACGTCCTGCAGTTCTATGACGATAACTATCCCGTCCATGACGGATTCGGTTCGCTGATCTCGTGGCAGGACGCCAGCGATGTCGCTCGCGACTGGAAATCTGGTCGCGACTAATAATCTATTGAGACACGCCCTGGAGGAAACCCACCAGTTCGTGGATGAAATAGGCACGAGGTGATTCCAGGAATGCGGCATGATCGCCGCCGGGCACTGTCACCCACTGTTTGTGTCCTGTAGCCAGTCGCGTATATAACTTCGCCTGGTATTCAGCGGGCGCCAAGGGATCGTGTTCGCCAACGATGACCAGTGTCGGCACGTGAATTCTGGAACCATCCAGTGTGTTGTACTGATCCTCATTCCTGACATCCACTCGCACCGGATCGGCGGTCAGTGCTTGCGAAACATAGGCGTCAATCGCCTTCTGGCTGATCGATCCCGGGGTGATGAAATCGCTTGCTGCCGCTGCCGCGGTATTGGTTGCTTTCGCCGGTGACAAACCCGGCTCATCCGGCGGGATATTCATATCGTCATCTCGCCAGTAGCCGAACAAAGTCAATGAGGCAACGCCGTCCGGGTGACGCTGTACCGTCAGCTGCGAAATAGTCGAACCCTTTGACCAACCGAAAAGGTGCGGCTTCATTGCCCAGTCATTCGAGTTGGCAATCCAGTCAATAACAATGGCGACATCGTCGGCTGCACGATTTGGCGTCAACCACTCCGTTTCATCTCTTGGCGTCTCGCCATAGCCCCGCAGATCAACCGCAAAGACGGCATAGCCCTGCTCGACCAGGCCATCCATCAGTGACAAATCCTCACCCTCGACCTGCAAATCGAAATCGGGCAAGGCACTCCAGGTCCGCCCATGCACCAGCAGTATCGACTCCGACGCACCAGCCGCACTCTTCTCCCATAACGCAATCGGGTGGCCGTCCGCCATCACCGTGTGCCGCTTCAGCTCCGCCGGAAACCCGATATTCGTGGCGAGCGCCAGCAGCAGCAGGATCTGTAACGGTCGTTTGCAGACGGTCAGGCAACGGAAGCGGTAGGGAGTCATGAGGTCACCAGCGTTCAGGGTCAGGTGCGCGATTGGAACAGATTGCGACCCCATTTTGAATAACATACAGTCAATCCGGGTTTCATTCGGTCAGGATCATTCATGAAAGCATCAGCCGGATTCGCGTTCTTCCTGTTATTCCTCGCAGGCTTCGCACTGGTCAATCTCAAAAACATGGGTGACGAATTGGAAGGCAGTATTCCGACGGTCGAATATCTGTCTACAACCGCGTGGCGACCCTCGCATATTGGTGAAATGACACTGGCCGACGATGTCGAGTTGTTTGTCCAGTTTGAAACTGATGGCGAGGTTGCCGGTTTTGCCGGTTGTAATCGTTTCTTCGGTAGCTACGAGCTAACGGAAAACACAATCAGAATAGGGCCACTGGGTACCACCCGCATGGCGTGCCCGCCCGACGCTACGGCATTCGAATATTCTTTCATCGAGGCATTGCAGTCGGCGGCAACCGTTGCCCGCGCTGACACGAGGATTGCATTAAGAAATGAGAAGGGACTGACCACGGTCCGACTCGACGCAATCGACAGAAAGAATTCAGAATAAGAACTTTACTGAAACCGCCGCGATTGTTCCGGTGAGATATTCGGAGTGGTTGGTTCACGGACGATGTCCCGGCGGGGCGCGTGCCAGCGATCCAGCCAGCTGACGATCCTCGCCATCTGATAAATGTCACGCTTGGCTTTGTAATGCGGTAGCTCGTAAATGCCGATGCCCTCTTCCACGGCGGCCACAAAATTCTGGCTGTCACGCAGTATGGCGATAATGGGAATTTTCAGAGTGGATAGAAAACGCATCAGCTGATGCAGGCTTTTTGTATTTTTGCGCGTGCGGTTGGCAACTATACCTACCTTGATTTCGCCACGATCAAGCTGTGCAACCAAGAGCAACTCGGCGATAAACCTGGCGGCAGCTCGAATATCGATCGGCGATGGCATCACGGGAATCAGGATATTACTCGCCTCGTAAATGAGGTCATGAATTTCAGGGCCTTCCAGTGCAGCCGGTGAATCGATGATCAGGCGACGCGTTTCCTGTGGGACTCGTAACTGCCGCGTGCGAGTCGCACTCATCGAATTCTTGTAAACAGCAATTCCGTGAATCGGTGGCCGGGTGTTTGATCGCTTTGCGAGCCAGCGCATGCTGGCACCCTGCGGATCGCAATCAAGCAAAGCCGGCAGGGGACCACGCAGTGCGAAATAACTCGCGAGATTGGTTGCAAGCGTGGATTTGCCGCACCCGCCTTTCGGATTCAGAATAACAATCCGTTGCAGATCATCTCGACCGGTCGATGCGTGCACGTCGTAGTTTT
>Ga0224508_10002711_pt1 | contig 14920 bp, 10 predicted proteins | sample SF_Jan12_sed_USG_4_FD_170157 | JGI IMG/M metagenome (GOLD analysis project Ga0224508, IMG submission 170157) | Sediment microbial communities from San Francisco Bay, California, United States - SF_Jan12_sed_USGS_21 | ecosystem: Environmental > Aquatic > Marine > Sediment | place: USA... | reverse complement strand
CTATTTAATGTATGGTCGTGATCCTGCAACTGCGAATGTAATTCACGGTTTCGGCATGGGTGCATCCACAGTAGCATTATTTTCCCGTGTAGGTGGTGGTATCTTCACTAAGAGTGCAGATGTTGGCGCAGACTTAGTAGGAAAAATTGAAGCTGGCATCCCGGAAGATGATCCACGTAACCCGGGTGTAATTGCCGATAACGTTGGTGATAATGTCGGTGATGTTGCGGGAATGGGTTCCGATATTTTTGAATCATATTGCGGATCAATTATTGCCACCATCGCGATTGCAGCAACACTTGGCCCTGCTGTCATTGAAGATCTTGGTGCAAAACAAACTCTGATGTTTTTGCCACTAGGCCTCGCATCTGTAGGAATTATTTGTTCTATCCTAGGCATCATTCTAGTCAAAGTATTTTCTGCAAAAGCACCCGCTACGGCATTACGAATCGGTACTTTCTCAGCTGCTGTGCTCTTTATCATTGCTGCGTATTTTGTAATACAAGCACTTGCTGTGAGTAATGGCGTATGGGTCGCGGTACTAACGGGCGCTGTAGGTGGAATTGTTATTGGACTCGTAACCGAGTATTACACCGGTGGTCCTCCTGTAAGAAAAATTGCTAAGGATGGCGAAACTGGTCCTGCAACCGTAATGATTTCTGGATTAGCTACAGGCATGCAATCAGTGGTTGTTCCAGTGCTATCCATCGCTGCGATAATTTTCTTCGCGAATCAATTTGCTGATCTTTATGGTGTTGGGATTGCAGCAGTAGGAATGTTAGCTACGGTAGGAATAACCATGGCGATCGATGCATACGGTCCAGTTGCAGATAATGCAGGCGGAATTGCAGAAATGGCTGAGCTGGGTGAAGACGTTAGAAAAATTACCGATGGACTCGATGAAGTAGGCAACACAACAGCAGCGATTGGTAAAGGCTTTGCGATTGGTGCTGCAGCACTCGCAGCACTTGCCATCATCACAGCTTTCCTTGCAGAAGTAAGTGCTCATGGTAGCGGTAAAATTATTCTCGATTTAAGTAATCCGAATGTTTTAATCGGCCTCTTCATTGGCGGCATCTTCCCATTCATAGTCGCTTCAATGACCATGACCGCAGTAGGCGATGCTGCCTTTGACATGATTAAAGAAATTCGTCGTCAATTTAAAGAAATCCCTGGCCTGTTAGAAGGCACTGCAAAACCGGATACAGTTCGTTGTATAGATATCGCAACCACAGCCGCACTAAAACGCATGATCCCACCAGGCTTGTTAGCGGTAATTGCGCCGGTAGTGGTCGGTTTTGGTTTTGGCGCTGAAACACTTGGCGGCATGCTAGGCGGTGCATTACTTGTATGTGTGTTAATGGCCTTAATGATGGCCAACGCCGGTGGTGCATGGGACAACGCTAAAAAGTATGTAGAAAAAGGCAACCTTGGTGGTAAAGGTTCAGATACGCATACTGCTGTTGTCGTAGGTGACACCGTAGGTGACCCGTTCAAAGACACTTCAGGCCCATCCATGAACATTCTAATTAATGTAATGGCAATTGTAAGTTTGGTGATTGCACCGTTACTTTAATTATTAACGTTTTGTAAACCAAAAACGCCGAATTATTATTCGGCGTTTTTTTATTTAGAATTAGTGCCGATAAACGAATCAAGATTTTCGCCTACAACCCAATTCGGACATTTAAAAAAAGCCCCATTAAAAATAAAGGGGCTTGAGGATACTATTAGGAGGAGTGTACAACTCGAAATTCATCGCCAGGTTTAACAGTTCGCGAAAATGGAATATCCGGATGCCAACGATTGTGTAATACATCAGCTTGTTCTTCGAGGGTTTTATTAAAATCAAACTCAATTAACATTTCGATCATTCCTACTGAACTCCTATATGTTATTCTTTAATTACCCTTTATTAATTTTAGGAATAAAGAGTGGATAAGTTTTATAGCGCAGGATTCATGCCATAAATCAGAAACTATTAGAGCGAGCATATACATAGTTCTATATGCACTAAAATAATTTTATGCGCACTTAACAAAGGCAGAAATTTATTTAATGTAATCAAACTATTCACATTAAGCACTAAATAAGTGCCTTACTTAATTTTTTAATCTTAGGTTGATTATTTCGAACGGAAATGCCCACTTTATATAAGTGGATATTATAGGTTGACTATTTAAGCATGCGAACTATGTTGGCGTGAACGATTGCCTGTTCGTCCTTGGTTGTTTGAACGACCCTTATATGGAGACGATGGCGATGGCCGCTGTTTTTTCCTAGAACTAGATTGTTTGTTTCTTGAAGAATTTTTCACACCTAGCCGCTGTTGATTTCGACCCATGGTAATCGGTTGTGCTTTTATAGTCGGATCTGGCTCAAAGTTTTCTATGATTACTTTCGGTATTTCAATCTTAATAAGGCGTTCAATGTCTTTTAATAACTTTGCTTCGTCTATACACACTAACGATACGGCTTCACCTTCATGACCCGCACGCCCAGTTCGGCCAATACGATGTATATAGTCTTCTGGAACATGAGGTAATTCATAATTCACTACGTGTGGAAGCTGGCTTATGTCCAAACCTCGTGCTGCAATATCGGTTGCAACTAATATTCTCACCTTCCCGGATTTAAAATTTGCTAATGCTTTAGTACGTGCACCCTGGCTTTTACCGCCATGAATAGCGGCAGCATTCAATCCATCCTTAATTAATGCTAGCGCAAGACGATCACAATTACGTTTTGTACGTGCAAACACTAAAACCTGTTTCCAATTTCCAGATCCAATCAGCAGAGAAAGTAATTTACGTTTTTTCTTACTATCAACCGGATGTACCACTTGTGTGACTCGTTCAGCCGCAGTATTACGTTGTGCAACTTCAATAAGATCAGGCTTGTGGAGTAAGTTGTCAGCTAGCCGTTTAATATCGTTCGAAAACGTAGCCGAGAACAACAAGGTCTGTTTTTTCTTCGGTAACAGCTTCATAACTTTGCGAATATCATGAATAAAACCCATGTCTAACATGCGATCTGCTTCATCCAGCACCAGAATTTCTACCCTGGAAAGATCAATTGTAGTTTGACTCACGTGATCTAACAGTCTGCCTGGTGTTGCCACCAGAATATCTACACCATCACGAAGTTTTTTAATTTGAGGATTAATGCTTACTCCACCGAATACTGCGGCAGAACGAAGCGGCAAATATTTGCCGTACACGCGCACACTTTCAGTGACTTGCGCAGCCAGTTCACGGGTTGGCGTAGCACTAAAGCCCGAATTGCACGACGACCCTTTTCTGGTTTACTCGACATTAAACGTTGTAACAATGGCAAAGTAAAACCAGCGGTTTTACCCGTTCCGGTTTGCGCGCCACCCATGAGATCTCGCCCATCCAAAATAGGCGGAATGGCTTGGGTTTGTATGGGTGTAGGTGTGCTGTAGCCTTTTTCAGACGCAGCACGGAGCAATTCGGTTCTTAAACCGAGTGATTCAAATGACATTTATTTACTATCTCCAGAAATCAGCCCACCCAAGGTATGCATTAAGCATATGTTTTGGAATGGTCTAGGCGAAAACTATTTTGTGTTTATTTTAGTTTTTTGAGGTGAATCGGGACGATTACCGCTTTGAACAAGGATGCAGACCAATGTGCACCTTAGATTGAATAGTCACTATAGCATGTTTTTTAACCAACATAACTGCTCAAAGGGCTAGTACTATGTATTACCAAAATCAATACATCTAAATCTAAAAGTTTCTATGCAGGGCTTTCCTTCATAGACCTAATCTTTGCAGAAGTATAGTTACGCAAATCATCTGCAATCATATAAAAGCATGGCAGCACGACCAGTATCAGCATGGTCGCAAAAATCAAACCAAACCCCAAACTTACTGCCATGGGCGAAAGAAATGCAGTTTGACCACTAGCAAAAAATATTAACGGCGAAATTCCTAAAAAAGTAGTTACTGTTGTAAGCAAGATCGGGCGAATGCGCACACGCCCTGCTTCAACCAGCGCATCAAAACAATCTGCTCCATCAGCCATTTTCTTTTTAGCAAAGTCAATCAGTATTAGTGAATCGTTTACAACGATACCCGTCAATGCAAGAAAACCTATCATGGATAAAAACTGCAAGTTATAACCAAACAGAATATGACCAACAATCACACCCACAATCGCAAAAGGTATCGCGAACATGATTACAAATGGATCGAGCAATGATTTAAATAATGCAGCCAAGATAAAAAAGATTACTGCTAGTGCAATCACTAACATCTTACCTATATCATTAAATGAATCCTGAGCTTCTTTTTTCTCGCCTAAAAACAACAATGAGTAGCCAAAGTGGTCGTCACTTAAGGTTTTAAATTCTTCTTCTAAAAGTGCAGTTACCTCAAGTGGAGTAATGGCATCTTTATCTACTTCAGCAGTAATTAATGACAAACGTTTTGAATCTCGCCGTTGCACTGCACCCAAACCACGACCTAGCTCAATATTAGCAACCTCACCCAAATAAACTGTTCCCCCACTATCTAGAGTAATTGGTAATCGATTTAATCCTGCGCCATCTTCACGAATCGAATCAGGATAAATTACTCGCACAGGGTAACGATCCGCTTCCCAATTCACTTGCATCACTTCTAAGCCTAAATAGCCTGTACGAACTGCATCTGCAATTTGGGTTTGCGTAAGACCCAACTCTCGCCCACGTGCATTAATGGTGTATTGATATTCAAGCTTGCCGGGTTCTAAATCTTGGCGCACATCCCTCACACCAGGTATGCGACGCAAAAACGTTACCACTTCACCCGACAAACTAAGTAACTTTTCAGTCTCTTTGCCAACAATCCCTACTTCAATGTCCGAACCTGCAGGACCACCTTGTGGACGCAAGATAGAAAAGCGCTGAATACCGGGTATCGTCGCAACACTTTCTCTGACTTCATTTAATATGGTTTCTGTACTACGCTCTCTAACGCCTTGCGCTGTAAAACGCATATTCACCAGTGGGCTTACAAATTTTTCGACAACCCCTTTTGGTTTTGGTTTTTTTAAATCCACCACAAACTGAATATAGTTACTACCAAGCTTTAAACGATTGAAATCAATTAGCGTCACGCCTACATTAGTTAGTAACGTATCCAGTTCGTTTTCTTGAAAAATTCCATCGAATCGCTTTTCAATTTCAATAGCAAGTTCAGTAGTATCTTCAATGCTATACGTATTTGGTGCTTCTATATTTACCAGGAACTGTCCGATCTCAACATCACCGAATTGATTGTATGGCATATGTGTTTTTGCAAATGCTAGCACAACACTTAATACACCAATGGTCGCTGCAGAAATAAAGTAGCGATTTCGCAGCGCATATTTCACAACAAAAATGTATTTCTCTAACCATTTATTCCAATTAATTCTACTGTGCTTCTTTTTCTTGGTTAAGCGTAACATTTCGGCCGAATGCGAAGGCAAAACAATAAAGGCTTCTAACAATGAACCAACCAGTGATGCTGTAACCACAACCGGAATCACTTGTATAAATAAACCCAATGTTCCTGATACACCAAACATTGGTAAGAACGCAGCAACCGTAGTACAAGTAGAAGCCATTACTGGCCAAAATACTTCCTTCGCACCACGCTGTGCAGCTGCAACTGGCTGCATACCACTTTCCATATGACGATAAGAATTTTCGGTAACGATGATGGCATCATCCACGATCATTCCCAGCGCAATCAAGAACGCAAACATTGAAACCATATTAATGGTGTAGCCAAGGTAATAAATAATGATAACGGCAACCAAGAACGAAACTGGTATCCCCATTGCTGTAATCGCAGCGACTCTAAAATTTAGGAATAAATATAGTGACAATAAGACCAGTACTAACCCCACTGCGCCTGAAGACTTTAAAGTTTCTAAACGAGTTTTTACATAGATAGATAGATCACTAAACAATCCTACTTTTATTCCAGCTGGGAGTTCCTTTTGCAACTGTGCTGCAAGGTCACGAGTTAATTTTGAAACCTCTATTGTTGAGGCCTTGGCCGTTTTAGTGATGGTCAGATTAACAGACGGTTTGTTGTTGAAACGCCCTAACGTTTTAGTTTCTTCCAGCCTTAGTTGCACATCAGCAACTTCACCTAATACAAGCTGACCTCCACCGCTATCACTACGTAAAACAATTCTTTTAGTAGCTTCAATGTTGGGTGCTGCACCCTTGCCTCGCAGCAAAATATCCCCTTCCGATGCTTTGAGTGATCCACCTGGCAAATCTCTAAGGTTATTGCGCAATGCTGAGATGACTTCGTTTAATGAAACACTGCGTGCAGACATAATAAATGGATCAACTTCAACCCATAATTCCCATTCACGCTCACCTGCAATACTTACGCTGGCAACTCCATCAATTTGCTGTAAACGACTTTTAATATCTTTAGCTGATTGCACCAGCGTACCAGTTGAAACCTCTCCATATACACTTAGGCTGATGACTGGAAAACGCGTTTTCAAGCGTGTGATATTTGGTCGTTCGGATTCTTCTGGAAGATCAGTTATCGCTTCAACTGTTGCACGCAAGTCGCGAACGAATTCATCTACATCTGCGTCTGGCTTGAGATCAATAACAATTTTAGAAATGCCTTCATTACTCTCTGATGTGACTACATCAATATCTGGTAATAAATCCAACTCTTCTTCGATAGGTATAGTTACTTGCGATTCAACTTCTTCAGGAGGCGCACCTTCAAATTCAGTGCTGATACGCACCTTATCAATATCAACTACCGGAAACATTTCTTGCGGCATACTGCGCCAAGAAATTACACCTAAGACAACAATGAGTATTAAAAAAAGATTTACTACGAGAGGATTTTTGATTGAAAAATTAATGATTCCCATGACTAAAAATTATATATTTTCGGTAAAAGGAAATTAGTTAGCTTCAGCGATTACGCGCTGACCATCTTTTAGCCCAGCAACATCACGTGCTACTACTTGCACACCTGCTTCTACACCAGACGCAATAATATATTTACTACCAACTCTATTACTCACTACAACAGGAAGTTTATCTAATACACCATCCTGGTAGCTATATACAAAACTTTCGCCAGCATTTGTTGAAACTGATGACACTGGCACCGTTAGCACATCAACTTTTTGACTTAGTGGCACATCTGCACTCGCCAGCATTCCAGATTGCACGTGATCGCCAGGTAAACGTATGCGAATCGCATGTGTATTGGTAGAAATATTTGGATCTGGTTGCAACGCTATCAATTTACCCGGAATGGTATTTGAGCCAACAAGTACATCGATTTCTTGATTAAGTTTTAAGGCTGCAACTACCTCTCCACGAACATCTAGTTGTAAATCTAAAGAACTGGTATCTACTACGATTGCTACAATTTGTGTAGCGGTGACATAGTCACCTACTTCAACATTAACTTCATTTACGTAACCTGAAAAAGGTGCAGCTAGTGTCGCGCGCTCTAAGTTTCGTTGCGTTAAATCACGTTCAGACTCCTTCAGTGCTACTCTGGCTTTTGAAGTAGTTACTTTGTATTGCAGATCAGAAACTTGCGAATCTAGCGTTAACATTTGTTGACGTGCTGCATCAAGTTGCGATGCAGATATTAATGAATCACTATTTAACTGCTCATAACGTTGTACTTCGGCTTTTTGCAATTCTAAATTTTGTTTAGCCAACTTAAGCATTCGTTGATCACGTCGTATGCCTGCCTGCTCGATATCATATTGAGACTGAGATTGAATGTTTTGATCTTGCAAATCTTGAGCATCAAGTTTTATTAATTCATTGCCTTGCTCTACAAATACACCTGGCTCGACCAAGCGCTCTTTAACTCGCCCCTGCACTTCAAATTTAAGTTGCGCGGTTCTTACTGGCTGTAAACGTCCAGTTAATGATTCAGTTGGTGATAGGTCTTGGCGTTGCACTTCTAAAAGCACCACCTTCAGTGGCGGCAGCTCTTCTAGCTTGGCTTCAGGCCCTTTTTTTGTCCAAACCAATGCAACCACCAACACAACAGCCGTAGCTATCGCGATTAAGCTAGCAACCAGCTGCCTAGAAGTGCTGGTATTGCCTTGAAGATGTGCAGAATCAGTCAATGCTTCACCTTAAAACTGTTACACTATAATTGCCTGATTATCAGACAGGCTAAGTGGTTAAATCCAATAAAAATAAATACTAAAAGTCCTTACTAGCAACCAATACTGTACCTATATTCCGTGTTGACAAAAGCCTTAAGCAAGCTGTGTGTATCCGTTTTAACGCTAGCATGCATACTCTTATGTACCTGGGCCCAGGCAGCAGATAGTCCTTATGGCCTATGCAGTGACAGCTCAGTAACGCAGTCTAGCCAGAAAGTTATACCTATAGACCCCAATATCCCTGCAGAGTTTACCGCAGATCAAGCAAAACGCGATGAAAATGGAATCGCAATATTAGAAGGCACTGTGCATATGACGCGTGGCACACAGAAAGTCGACGCAGAAAAACTTGAATATGACGAAAACAATAAACACGTTACCGCAAGTGGCAATGTTCGTGCCGAAGATCAACAACTAATAATCAAAAGCCAAGAAGCAGAACTTAATCTGGAAACTGATTATGCAAAATCGAATGACGCCAGTTACTTTTATAAGCCACTACATGCAAGCGGCAAAGCAAAAAGTATTGAACGTAAATCAGCTGACTTTGTGCGATTTGAAAACACAACCTATAGCACATGCGAAGAAGACGATCGCACATGGGAATTATCTGCCGATGAAGTTGACTTAGACAAAAATACTGGCGACGGTATCGGAAGAGATGTAACCGTAAAATTTAAAGGAGTGCCGATCTTTTATACACCTTGGATTCGTTTTCCAATTGACGATCGACGCAAAACTGGATTCTTAACCCCAACAATCGGCAATTCAAATAATTCTGGATTTGAACTTGAAACACCATGGTATTGGAATATTGCACCAAACAAAGATGCTATTTTTGCGCCAAAATTACTGACTGATAGAGGCTTACAACTGAAATCTAATTTTCGATATTTAAATCAGAAAAGTTATGGTCAATTTGGCTTGGAATACTTGGACGACAGCGAATTTAAAGATGATCGGTATTTGACGAATTTTAAACATCTCAGTCAATTTACACCTAAATTACAACTTGATCTGTTATACAATAAAGTCTCGGATGAGAACTATTTTGAAGACTTGGGCGATGGTTTAGGCATTACCAGCACCTCATTCCTTGAGCGTCGCAGTGACCTTAATTATAACACTGAACATTGGAATTTTTTGGCGCGCGCGCAAAGCTTTCAAGTTACTGATGAGAGCATACTTAATGTTGACAAACCTTTTAAACGTGTACCGCAAATTAAATTGGATAGTAATTATTACAACCTGCTCAGTGGATTTGATCTCAGCTCCGAAAGTGAATGGGTGCAGTTTGAACACGATGACAAAATTGATGGCGACCGCCTGCATTTAGGTATTGAACTTGAGCATCCCTTTGAGAGTAACGCTTTCTTTATTCGCCCTGGCGCACGACTTACGCATACTGAATATGATTTAAATCGTAGAGATGGTGCAGATGACAAACCTTCGCGCAGTTTGCCCAGTGCACATTTAGATGCAGGACTAATATTTGAAAAGAATTTAAAAAAATCAGCCCACATTCAAACTTTAGAGCCACGTTTATACTACTTACACACGCCATTTCGTAATCAAGAAGATATTCCAATATTTGATACTGATGAATATGATTTTGGTTTTGAACAATTATTTCGTGATGATCGCTTCAGCGGTAGCGACCGCATCGGAGATGCCGATCGTTTAAGTGTTGGTTTTACTACACGTGTACTTGATCTTGAAGATGGTAGTGAAAAATTCCGCGCCAGCTTAGGACGAATCTTTTATTTTCGTGACCGTAAAGTTACTCTACCTGATGAACCCCGCGAGAATGAGGATTCTTCAGAAATTGCGGCCGAACTCAAAATTGGTGTGCATGATCGCTGGGAAGCTATTGCATCGGTTCTTTATGATACGCATGATGACGAAACTGAAAGAAACTCAGTACGCTTTCAATACCACAGTGAGAATGATTTTATCTTCAACATGTCTTATCGTTACCGTAACAGAGATATTGAGCCTATCGACCCACTAACCAACAGACGCGTTAGTCTTGAACAATCTGATATTTCTATGGTGCTACCAATCAATGAGCATTGGCAGGCTGTAACACGCTGGAACTATGACTTACAAGAAAAACGCAACTTAGAGCAATTAGTAGGGGTCGAATACGACACTTGCTGTTGGAAGCTACGCCTGGCAGGGCGGCGCTATAATCAAAACACTGATGAAGACTATAATAATACTATAGAGCTTCAGCTTGTATTAAAGGGATTGGGCCAAATAGGATCACAGATTGGTGAATTACTTGAACGTGGCATTCGTGGTTATGATGCCAGAGATGATGAGTATTTTTAACGATGAATAATTTTAATATTAAACAGCTCAGATTTTTCTCTGCACTTTTTTTGATAGCTGTATCACTAACATTTCTATTTACGACTAAATCTAATGCAAAATTATTAGATCGCATCGTTGCAGTAGTAGAAAACGATGTAATCATGGAAAGCGAATTACGCCAGCGCGTGAATGTTTTAGTGAAACAGTTTGAAGGTAATCCAGAAGCACTGCCACCGCAAGATGTATTGCTTGACCAAGTGTTACAGCGCTTAATTATAGAACGCTTACAACTCCAATTGGCAGAACAAAGAGGAATTCAAGTTGATGAATTAAGCTTAGACCAGACGATGCGTAATTTAGCTAAACGGAATCGCATGACGTTAGAACAATTTCGCGAAACTTTAATTAGACAAGGGCATGATTATGTCGCTTATCGCGATCAAGTACGCAATGAAATGTTACTTGATCAGTTACGCAGACGCACGATAGTCAGTGGCATTGAAATATCAGAAAGTGAGGTTGAAGAATTAGTAACGAAAGCCGATAAAGACTTACTAAAGAAAGAGTATGAATACAATGTTGCGCATATTCTAATTGCGGTTCCTGAAAACCCAAAACCTGGTCAAATAGAGAAATCCCAACATCGTGCATCACTTGTACATGACCGAGCCAAGTCTGGAAATAATTTTGCGAAACTCGCAATTGCGGCTTCCGATGCCCAAGATGCATTGCAAGGGGGTGATTTAGGTTGGCGTAATAAAGCGCAGTTACCAGAAGTGTTTTTACAGCAAATTGATAGTATGCAAGCGGGAGAGGTTAGCAAGATTGGACAAAGCGCTGCCGGTTACCATATTTTTAAAGTGCTTGATCGGCGAGAAATCGAAAACACTATGGTTGACCAAGTTCTTGCTCGGCATATCTTGATTCGCACCAATGCTTTACTTTCAGATGAAGAAGCAGAAAGAAAACTCAATGATCTAAAAACAAGAATCGAAAATGGTGATGATTTTGAAGAGCTAGCGCGCGCAAATTCTGAAGATACCGGAAGTGCTGTAAATGGCGGTAAAATGGATTGGACAGTAAGCAGTAATTTTGTACCAAAATTCAAAGAAGTAGTCGATGAGCTCGAACCAAAAACGATTAGCGAACCTTTTAAAAGTAGATTCGGATGGCATATCGTAGAAATTCTCGATAAACGTAAACATGACAACTCTCAAGAAGCCATGCGCGCTCAAGCACGTGAGCAAATTAGACAAAGAAAAATAGAAGAAGAAACCGAATTGTGGTTACGCCAACTTCGAGATGAAAGTTACATAGAGAATCGATTACATACTTCTAACTAATCAAAAATCTCCATATTTTCTTTTGCTAGTTTGTTTAAAACTAATGTCTAACATTGTTCGTATCGCTATCACGCCTGGAGAGCCTGCTGGTATTGGCCCAGAATTAACGCTTAAGCTTGCACAGCAAACTCTTAACTATGAAGTTGTAGCCATTGCAAATATACAAATGCTGCAACAACAATCCAAACAGCTAGGCTTAGGTGTTAAATTAGAGCCTTTTGATATCAATGCAGATAGTGAATCTCATCACCCAGGACAATTAAAAGTCATAAATGTTGTAATGCCAAATAAATTCGAGTTCGGCAAACTTGATGTTACAAATTCAAGTTACGTAATTGAAACACTCAAAACAGCTGTAAATTTAGTACAAAGTAACACCCTTCAAGCATTAACCACAGGGCCCGTGCAAAAAAGTATTATCAATGAAGCAGGTATCGCTTTTTCTGGCCATACTGAATTCATTGCGGATAAAACAGGCGGCCACCCTGTTATGTTGCTCGCTAATGAAAACCTCGATGACAAAACTAACTCCTATTTACGTGTAGCTCTAATAACCACTCACTTACCCGTAAGTGAAGTAGCCAAACACATCTCCGCCGAAAAAATTACCAAAGTTCTAAATGTAGTGCATGATGGTTTAGTACAACGCTTTGGTATCGCCAATCCATGCATAGCAGTATGTGGGCTCAATCCACATGCTGGTGAAGGTGGTCATCTTGGTAAGGAAGAAAGTGAAATTATAATTCCTACGCTTGATAAATTACGCCAGCAAGGCATGAATCTAGAAGGGCCATTGCCCGCAGATACTGCATTTACTCAACAGAAACTTAAAGGCAAAGATGCGGTAGTCGCTATGTACCACGACCAAGGCCTACCGGTAATAAAACACCAAGGTTTTGGGAAGGTTGTCAATGTAACACTCGGCCTACCCATCATTCGCACTTCAGTAGACCATGGCACGGCATTAGATATCGCTGGACAAGGTATTGCCGATGAAAGTAGCCTTCTTACTGCAGTGAATTTAGCTGCTAAATTGTGTGAAAAATCTTTAACGTAAGCACCTAGGATTAAACATGGCAAAACTTACACCTGAAGCACTACAAGCATGGCAACAACACGACGAAAGAATGGTTTTTACTACAACCGATGCTAATAATATTGCAAATTCGATCTGGGTGATCTGTGCAAAACTAATTAATGACGAACAAATTGTCATTGCTAACAATGCATTCTACAAAACTCTAGAAAATATCAAGCGCGGTAGCAAAGGTGTACTGCTCTACATAGCACCCGAGAGAGAGTCTTATCAAGTAAAAGGATCCCTGGAATACTATACTGATGGACCAGTTTATGACGATATGAAAAGCTGGCTAGATCCTAAATTTCCCGGCAAAGGCGCTTTGGTATTAAATATCGAAGAAGTTTATTACGGCGCAGAAAAAGTTGTTTAATAACATATCTAAAACTATGAAATTAAAAATCTCTTTAACGGCGCTAGTATTTTTTTCTTTAGCAATTTTGAATACTTCATTTTCTGCAGGCTTAGAAGACCGTGCCATTACACTCAAAAGCAATGAACGCTTTGACTTAGTGCAGGCAAACTCCGTTACCTTTAAATTTCAGCCTTTATCAGAAGATGCACGCAAACTAGAGATTACGAATGACGCTGCCGCATTAGGCGTCGCCTATCTAGGGCAGATAAAATTAAAAGAAAATAACACTGCATTATCTGCACTACGCTCTATAGCTGAACAGATAGGTGAGAGTTTAGATATTAGCTTTGGAGTTATTGCTGACTCTAATACTTCAGAGGCTTTAAAAGCTAATGAATTACTATTGTTGTACCATCCAAATGTAACCATCACTCTTGCTCTAGCAAGACCTGATAAAGCCAATGATTATGAAATTATTTGCACTTATGCATTAAAAGAATACGCTAAGAAAGAAGACAATCAACAAGTTGTTACACCTCCCACAACAATTCCTCCAACCGCTACCCAACAACTCACACCTGTACCAGATCAAAAACCTGAAGCTAGTAGCGACATAGCACCTGTTGAAGACGCGCCAGATGCTACTACAAACTAAACCTAACCCTTCTGTACACTAAGGCATCTAAATGACTAGGCCATTACGCAAACGCTTTGGTCAGCATCTACTAAGCAATCCAAATACAATTTACAGCATCGTAAAAGTCATTCGTCCTAAAACAGATGATCTGCTAGTTGAAATTGGTCCAGGACGTGGTGCAATAACTATCCCTATACTAAAAAACATTGGCACCTTACACGCCATTGAAATCGATCGTGATATTGCCAAAGATGTAACTGAACAATGTGAAAATATCGGCAATCTAATTATACACCAGGGTGATGTTCTCAATTTTGATTTCAACCAACTGGCAACTCAAAGCAAACCAATTAGATTATTTGGCAACCTTCCGTATAACATTTCAACGCCACTACTGTTTCACTTACTAAAGTTTTCCGAGTTAATTATCGATATGCATTTCATGCTGCAAAAAGAGGTAGTTGACCGTATTACCGCATCAGCTGGCGATTCTAACTACAGCCGCTTAAGTATCATGATTCAATCTAGTTACCAAGTTGAAAGCTTATTTGATATTAGTCCTAATGACTTCACTCCCCCTCCAAAAGTTAACTCCAGTTTTATGCGCCTTATCCCAACTGACGAATATAAAGCACAAATCAAAGATCACAGTACATTTAGCAAGTTGGTTGAAACCGCTTTTCAACAGCGCCGTAAAACAATCAAGAATAGCTTGTCGAATGTTGTGACTGAAGAACAGTTGATTAATGCAAACATTAAAGCCTCACAACGTCCCCAAGAAATCTCTATTCCTCAATATATAAAACTTTCCAATCAGTTAGCCAAATAGCGATCAGGTTAAACAACTAATTGAATCTTTTAGGCCTTATGCTGCCTAAGGGTAATAGGCTTAAAGCAATAGTGGTTAATTAATAGTCAGTATTTTCTGTTAGCTACATCTGAGTTTTTTAATTTTACCTAGGTATAATTAGCACTATGGAAGATCCAAATAATCACGAAATCGACGTTAGTGTA
>Ga0224508_10002710_pt1 | contig 14920 bp, 13 predicted proteins | sample SF_Jan12_sed_USG_4_FD_170157 | JGI IMG/M metagenome (GOLD analysis project Ga0224508, IMG submission 170157) | Sediment microbial communities from San Francisco Bay, California, United States - SF_Jan12_sed_USGS_21 | ecosystem: Environmental > Aquatic > Marine > Sediment | place: USA... | reverse complement strand
GCTCCGTTCGCTCCGGCGCTCATTGGTCCACCTTTTTGATCCCACACGACAGAACCCAGCAGTCGACGTTCCGCCGAAGGCGGAACTCGGTAAGGAGCGACTCCGTTCGCTCCGGCGCTCATGCGAACAACCTCCCGAGGAACCACACCATCACGAAGGCGGCACCGACACCGATGCCGAGCGCGTACGACCGAACGAAACCCGGCTGGGTCATGCGGAGCCCGCGCCCGGCCTGGACCAGCGTGGACGCCGTGCCCATGACGAGACCGTCGACGACGGTGCGGTCGAACCAGGCGGCCAGCTCGAACATCCGCCGCCCCGGACCACCCATGAAGGTGGCGTAGCTGGCATCGATATACCAGGCGTTGGCGAAGACGTCCTGTTCTACGTCCTCGGCCGATCCCCGCCCCCGGAGGTAGACGGCAAAGGCGGCGACGACCGCCACCACGCCGACGACGACCGCGACGATCGCCAGCAGCCACTTGGTGGCGGCCGAGGCAGCCACCTCCGCCTCGTGGCCGAACAGGGACGGTTCGAGCCAGTGCTCCAGGATGTGCAGGTCGCTGGTGAACGGGAGGTTGACCGCGCCGGCGAGTACTGCGAAGAAGGCCAGGATGAGCAGCGGTAACGTCATGGTCCACGGCGACTCGTGGGGCCGCTGGTCCTGGCGACGCGTGTAGCTGTCAGGCAGGTAGTCAGCGAGCTCGCCGACCGGCGTCGCCGGCGTACGGGCGGTGACCACTGGCGGCGGCCGGGGTGGCGATTCAGCCGCCAGGGCGTCGAGCCCGCCGCCCATCGCCTCGACGTGCTCTTGTGCGGCGTGCACCGCACGGGCGGCTTCGAGCGACTTCTCGTTGGCCTTGATCAGCGCGGTCTCAGCCTTGGGGATCGCCTTCGTTGCCCTGTCCATCGCCTTGACGAGCTTGTCGTAGCCATCGGCGTCTGGGGTCGATGCCGCGACCTCGGCGGTCGACTCCCTGGCTGTCAACCGGGCCTTGTCGAGCGCCTCCTCCCGCTTGGCGATGTCGGCGAGGGCCTTCTCGGCCTCGCCGTCGGCCGTCGCCTTCGCCTCCTCAGCGGCGGTGATCTCGGCCCGGGCGCCGTCGAGGCGGGCTTCGACTGCTCGGTCGATCTCATCGGTGGTCACGTCGAAGAACCGGGTTCGTCCGAGGAACGTGAGGATGACCAGTCGGGTCATGTAGAACGCAGTAAGCAGGGCGGTCACCAGACCGATGGCCCACAGCGCTTTGCCCCCGATCTCGTCGGCGTTCCAGGCAAACAGGAGGATCTCGTCCTTCGACCAGAAACCGCTGAACGGTGGCACGCCGGCAATGGCGAGCCAGCCGATGATGAACGTAAACGCCGTGACCGGCATGAACCGGGCGAGGCCACCCATCCGTCGCAGATCCTGCTCGTCGTGAAGCCCGTGGATCACCGACCCCGAGCCGAGGAACAGCAACGCCTTGAAGAACGCATGGGTGACCATGTGGAAGATCGCACCGACGTAGCCGCCGACGCCGACGGCCAAGAACAGGTACCCGAGCTGCGAGACGGTCGAATAGGCCAGCACCTTCTTGATGTCGGTTTGGGCGACAGCGATCGTGGCCGCCAGCAGCGCAGTCAGGGCCCCGACCCAAGCGATGAGTCCCCGGCTCCACAGCTCGGCCTCGGCCAGCACCGGGTTGAGCCTCGTCAGCAGGAAGATGCCCGACGTGACCATCGTCGCGGCGTGGATCAGCGCCGATACCGGCGTCGGGCCGGCCATGGCGTCGGGCAGCCAGACGTAGAGGGGTAGCTGGGCCGACTTCCCGGCCGCGGCCAGCAGGAACAGCACGACGATGAGCGTGGCGGCGAACGTCGAGATCTCGGGGGCGCGGGTGAGGATGTCGGTGTACCGAATCGATCCGATCTGCGTGAACACGATGAACGTGGCCAGCATGAAGCCGAAGTCGCCAATGCGGTTGGTGACGAACGCCTTCTTCCCGGCGGTGGCGTTGCTCTCATCGGTGAACCAGAACGAGATGAGGAGGTAGGAGCAGGCGCCGACCCCTTCCCAGCCGAGGAAGGTGAGCAGCAGGTTGTCGCCCAAGACCAGCAGCAGCATCGAGGTGATGAACAGGTTCAGGTACATGAAGAACGTCGAGTACTTCGGATCGCCGTGCATGTACCCGATCGAATACAGGTGGATCATGGTCCCGACGCCGGTGATGAAGAGCGCCATCGTGACCGCGAGGGGGTCGATGAGCAGGCCGACGTCGGCGCTGAACGAGCCGGACTCGACCCAGGTGTACAGCTTCAGGATGAAGAAGCGCTCCTCGGTGGGCTCGACTACGAGGCCGGCGTAGACGACGACGGTCGCGATGAACGCCCCCGCGCTGGCCAGCGTGGCGAGCCATCCCGACAGCGGCTCGCCGAGCTGGCGACCGAAGGCGACCAGAAGTATGAACCCGGCCAGCGGGAAAGCGGGTATCAACCAAGCGGCTTCCAGCAACGAGATCAGCCCCTCAACGACGACAGGTCATCGGCGGTCATCGCCGGGCCCCGGCGGAGGACCGCCACGACGATCGACAGGCCGACCACCACCTCGGCCGCCGCCACCACCAACACGAAGAACACGGCGGTCTGGCCGGCGAGATCGTCGAGGGCATCGGAGAATGCGACGAACGAGATGTTCACCGCGTTCAGCATCAGCTCGACGCACATGAACATCACCAGCGGGTTCCGCCGCACGAGCAGACCCGTGAAACCGATAGCGAACAGCACGGCACTCAGGACCAGGTACCAGGTCTCGGTTACTTCCATCGCTCCCGCTCTCTCCTCAGCTCGCCGCTTCGCCCGGCTCGTCGACCACGAGGTCTTCCGCTCCTTGGTTCTTGACCAGGACCACCGCGCCGACCGTGGCGATGGTCAGCAACAGTGCCGTCGCCTCGAACGCCAGCACGTTGCGGGTGAACAGGTCGTTGGCGAGCTGGTCGACATCGGACTCGTTGCGGTCCAGCGGCTGAGTGGCAGCCTGCTGACCGGTGAGGGCGACCGCGCCCTCGTCGCCCCCGGGACCCGAGAGGAACAGCCCGCCGAGCACGAGGGCAAGGACGAGAGCGCCGACCGCGACCCCGGCGGCCCGTTGGCCGGCCAGTGGCTCCACGCTGAGGTCCTCGGCCCGGTCGACGCCGAGCAGCATGATCACGAAAAGGAAGAGCACGACGATCGCGCCGGCGTAGACGACGATCTGGACCAGGGCCAGGAAGTGCGCCTCTTGGAGAATGAAGACCACCGCCACCCCGAAGAACGACCCGATGAGCGACAGCGCGGCCCGAACCGGGTTGCTGTTGAGGACGACGCCGAACGCGCCGCCGAGGATGATGGCGGCAGCGATGACGAACACGATGACATCGACCATCAGTGATGCCCCCCTCCGTGCCCGTCGCCGTGGCCTTCGCCATGGTCATCGTCGAGGTCGCCGTCGGGCTCGCGGCGGGGAGCGGTCTGGCCGAGCTCGGGCTCCCGAACGCCGTAGCCGAGCTCGCCCGACCAGCCGACCACGCCTTCGTACTCCGCACGGCCTGCCGGTGACGTGGCCCGCATCCACCCCGAGGTGTCGGCGTCCTCACCGGGTCGCCAGTCCTCCCATGGCATCTGCTTGGGCCTGCCGTCGTCATCGACCAGCAGCTCGTCTCGGGTGTAGATCGCGTCGGCCCGATTGGTGAAGGAGAACTCGAACAGCTTGGTCTCGGTGATCGCTTCGGTCGGGCAAGCCTCGACACAGAGGTCGCAGTGGATGCACCGCAGGTAGTTGATCTCGTAGACGTAGCCGTATCGCTCACCGGGGGACCGCGGGTCGTCGGGAGGATTGTCGGCGCCCCGGACGTAGATGCAGCGAGCGGGACACACCCCGGCACACAGCTCGCAGCCGATGCACTTCTCCATGCCGTCCTCGTACCGGTTCAAGACGTGGCGTCCGTGCAACCGCTCCGGTTTGGGGGCCTTCTCGTCGGTAGCACCGCCTCGGCCGCCCAGGTACTGCTTGGTCGTGACCCCCTCGGCCCACTTCTTGAACGTGACCCCAAACCCCTCCAGATAACCCATCAGTTCACCTCCGGTGCCGGGATCTCCACGAGGCCTTCGCTCACGAGGCGATCGTGGCGGGCGGCTCTGAGGGCAGCCCCGAGCAGGCCAGCCGCCACGGCCCCGATCGCCAGGGCGATCGCCAGCACGATGAAGGTGTCGGTCGTGGCCGCGGTGTCGGCGTCGTCGGCTCCCGAGAACCCGAACCCCCCGTCCTGAGCGACCCGGATCGCGCCGAGGATCAGCAACCAGCCGAGCGAGAGCGGGATCAGCAGCTTCCAGCCGAGGTCCATCAGCTGGTCGTAGCGGAGGCGGGGCAGCGTCGCCCGGAACCAGACGAACATGAACAGGAAGACGAGCAGCTTGAGGAAGAACCAGACGAAGCCCCACAACCAGCCGGGCAGGACCCCGAAGTTCGGGCCGGCCGGACCGCCGAAGAAGAGCGTCACGATGATCGCCGACATCGTGACCGTGTTCATGAACTCGGCCAGGAAGAACAGTGCGAACCGGATCGAGGAGTACTCGGTGTGGAAGCCACCGACGAGCTCCTGCTCGGCCTCCACGAGATCGAACGGGGGCCGGTTGAGCTCAGCGGTGCCGGCGATCAGGAAGATGACGAACGGTACGAACCCGGTGACGATCACGTTCCAGTTGGGGATGATGCCTCGGAAGCCGTCCCCGGCCTGGACCTGAACGATCTCGTTGGTGCTGAGGGTGCCGGACACGAGCAGCACCGAGGCCAGCGACAGGCCGAGCGCGGCCTCGTACGAGATGGCCTGGGCCGATGCCCGAACCGAGCCGAGGAGCGGGTACTTCGAGCCCGAAGACCATCCGGCGAGCATGATCCCGTAGACGCCGAGCGAGCTCATGGCCAGGAAGAACAGGATCCCGACCGGCACGTCGGCGACCTGGAGGAACGTCTCACGGCCGAAGACGGTCACCGAGCCGTTGCGCCCGTTCGAGAAGTCGCCTGCGACCGGCACGAGCACGAACGTGAGGAAGGCCGGGATCAGCGACAGATACGGGGCCAACTTGAAGACGAACCGGTCGGAGCGGGACGGGATCAGATCCTCCTTGAAGAAGAGCTTGATCCCATCGGCCAGCGTCTGGAAGATACCGATCGGGCCGGCCACGGTCGGCCCGAGGCGGTTCTGGAGGCGGCCGATCACCTTCCGCTCGAACCAGACCATCAACATGACGGCCACGAGCAGGATCACGAAGGCGATGCCGGCCTTGACCACGGCCACGATCACATCGCCGAAGTCGATCCCGTCGCCGAGGTACGGTTCTCCGCCCATCAGCGCCGCCCCGACTGGCGAATCATGATGGTCGTCACCGACCGCCCAGCCGACATCAGCTCGCGCACGTCGAACCCGGGGAGCCGAACCGGCAACCATGCCGTTCGGGGCACCACGCTCGGGTCGGCGACGAAGGGCAGCTCGAAGGTCTCACCGTCGCGATCGACGACGACCGGTTCCCCCGCCGTGAGTCCGAGCTCCTGCACGTCGGCGGGAGCGAGATGGAGCACCGCCACCTCGGGAAGGCCAGCCAGTGCCGGCGACTCCTGCACCATCGTCCCGAGATCCCACAGCTTCCGATCCACCACCAGGCGAAGACCGTAGCTGCCGAGGGCGGGGGGAACTGCCGCATCACCGAACTCGAGCACCCATTGACGCTTGAGGTCGATCACCGGACCGTCGGTCGCCGAATCGACCATCGACCAGTCGATGTCGGCCAGCGACGCTGTCTTCGACAGCTCGGCCCGCAGCTCCTCGATGGTCACGAACCCGAGGTCGATCCCGAGGGCGATCGCCACCTCCGCTGCGATCATCCAGTCGGCCTTCGCCTGGCCCAGAGGGGTGACCTTGGCCCGGAGCGGGCTGAGTCGGCCCTCGACGTTCAGGAACGTGCCGTCGGCCTCACCGAAGAGCGCTACCGGGAGCACGACGTCGGCCAGCGACGACGACGACGTGATGAACGCATCGAGGGCGACCACCGTCGAGACCTCCTCGAGCGCCTTCCTGGCGAGTGCTGCGTCCGGGAAGTCCTCGACCGGATCGGCTCCGAGCAACACGATCGTGTCGATCTCACCGTCGACGGCCGCTCGGAGCATGCCGTCGGTGTCCTTCCCGTCGAACTCCGGGGTGAACGCCCAGCCCGGGATGTCCGTTCCCGACCGGCGCACCCCGCCCGGGAGAAAGCCTCCGGTCATGCCCATCTCCAGACCACCCATGATGTTGCCTCGCCGGAGCATGGGGAGGAACGACGACTCGGGCACCAACCGCAACAGTGCCCCTACCGCGTCCGCGGTGTAGCGAGCCGACTCGGCGAGGTTCGCCCGGCCGAGCAGGACGGTCACCGGACGGCCGCTGGTGAGCAGCTCGCGGGCGGCCGCCACCCGTTCCGGCTCGATGCCAGCCACCACCTCGGCCGGCTCGTCAGACGCCACCGCCGCCGCCACCTGACCGACCGTGCCCGGCATCGAGTGCAACGACACGGCGGCGAACGGCGACAGACCGCCGGGCCGGGGCGTGAGCTCGACGAGATCGACGCCATCGTTGACGAGCGCGTGGCGAAGGCGGAGGAACAGCGTCGGGAGGTCTTCTTTCGGATCGGGCCCGATCAGGACGACGATGCCACCCGGTTGGCAGGCCTCGTCGATCGTGGCTCGAGGCAGGCCGAGCGCCATCGGGGCTGGGAGCCCGTCACCCAGCTGGCAGTCGACGTTGTCGGTGCCGATCACGCCCTTCATGAGCTTGACCCAGGCGTACTGGTCCTCGAGCGACAGGCGGGCGCCGCCGATCACGGCGATCCGCTCAGGGTCGCCGCGCAACGCTCGGGCCGCGACCTTGGTAGCGTCGCTCCACCGGCTCGGCATCAGTTCGTCGCCACCCCGCCGCAAGAGTGGCTCGGTGATCCGGCTGGGGCTCGTCGTGACCTCGTAGCTGAACCGCTCCTTGTCGGAGAGCCAGCCCCAGTTCACGGCGTCGCTGTCGACGCCGAGCACCCGCACCAGCTCGTTCTGCGACGACTGGAGCACCACCCTCGCGCCTGACGAGTCGACCGTGGCCGTCGACTCGACAGCGTCGAGATCCCACGGCCGGGCCTTGAACCGGTAGGGGGCGGCAGTCAAGGCCCCGACCGGGCAGATCTGGACGGTGTTGCCGCTGAAGTACGACGAGAACGGATGGTCGGGGAAGGTGTTGACCTGGGTCTGGGAACCTCGGTCGATGAAGTGGATCAACGGGTCACCGGCTACGTCGGCGGCGAAGCGGGTGCAGCGATCGCAGAGAATGCAGCGCTCGCGGTCGAGGTGGACGAGGTCGCTGATCGGGATGGGCTTCTCGAAGTGGCGCTTCTCCTCGACGAAGCGACTCTCCCCCGGGCCGAACGCGTAGGCGTTGTCCTGGAGCGGGCACTCGCCGCCCTTGTCGCAGACCGGACAGTCGAGTGGGTGGTTGACCAGGAGCAGCTCCAGTACGCCGTCTTGGGCGGCCTTGGTCGCCTCCGACTCGGTCTCGACCTTCATGTCCGGAGTCACCGGCAACATGCAGCTGGGCTGAAGCGACGGCCCGCGACCGGTGTCGACCTCGACCAGGCACATGCGACACATGCCGACCGGTTCCATTCGCGGGTGATAGCAGAACCGGGGGATGTGCACGCCGTTGCGCTCGCACGCTGCGATCAGCAGCTCACCGTCCCGAGCTTCGAGCTCGGTGCCGTTGAGTGTGAAGGGGACGCCGGTGGTCGCGGTGACCGGCTCGGTCGACGTCATCGCTCGCCTTCTCCGTGCACCGCGTGCAGATCCGAGGCACCGACCGTCGCTTCGATCAGCTCCCCCTCGTCGACGGCGGCGAACTCCTCGATACCGGGACCGGGGTCCTCCGCCGGGCCCACCAGCTTGGCCTCGAACTCGTGGCGGAACCGCCGGATCGCGGAGGTGATCGGAGCGACCGACGACGGCCCGAGCGGGCAGATCGTCGTCTGCTTGGGCGGGAACGGCACCGCCGCCAGACCGGCCTCGGGGTTGGCGGCCACCGGGTAGGGGCCCGGGCTGATCTGGGAGCCGACCGACAGGAGCAGGTCGATGTCGTCGGGCCGACCGTGGCCGTCGAGCATTCTTTGGAGGATCTGCTCCTCCCAGGCGGTGCCCTCTCGGCACGGCGTGCACTTGCCACACGACTCCCGAGCGAAGAACCGCACGATTCGAAGGCACGCCTTGACCGCATCGGTCGTGTGGTCCATCGCCACGATCGCCCCCGAGCCGAGCATCGAGCCGGCATCCCCGACCGGCCTCGCCTCGATCGGAAGATCGAGCTGCTCGGGGAAGAACCACGGTGCCGAGCCACCACCGGGGATGAACATCTTCAGCTCGTTGCCGTCACGGATGCCCTGGCAGAAGTTGTCGTCGTAGAAGAGGTCGCGGAACGTGACCTTCCCGTGCTCGACCTCGTAAACTCCGGGCCGCTTCACGTGGCCGCTGATGGCCAGCATCCTGGTGCCCGGTGACATCTCCGACCCGTAATGCTTGTACTCGGTTGCGCTATGGGTCAGCAGCCACGGCAGGTTCGAAAGCGTCTCGACGTTGTTGACGATCGTCGGCTTCATGTACAGGCCCTTGGCCGCCGGGAAGAACGGCGGCTTGAGCCGGGGCATACCGCGGTTGCCCTCGAGGCTCTCGATGAGGGCCGTCTCCTCGCCCACGATGTAGGCTCCTGCTCCCCAATGAAGCACGACGTCGACGCTCACGTCGGTACCCAGGATGTTCTTGCCGACGAGGTTGGCGGCGTAGGCGTCGTTCAGGGCCTGAGCCACCCGCTCCTGCGCCACGGCCATCTCCCCCCGGATGTAGAGGTAGCAGGTGTTCAGGCCGAGGGCGTAGCAGGTGATGACGCATCCCTCGATCAGCTGGTGAGGATCGCGTTCCATCAGTAGGCGGTCCTTGTAGGTCCCCGGCTCGGACTCGTCGCCGTTGACCACGAGGTAGCGGGGCCAGACCGGGGGCATGAAGCCCCACTTGATCCCGGCGGGGAAGCCGGCCCCGCCCCGTCCGAGCAACACGGCCTCCTTGACCTCGACCGCGACATCCTCCGGTGGCATGGCCAACGCTCGACGCAACCCCTCGTAGCCTCCGGTCGCCGTCGACCCGGCCAAGGTGTGGCTCTCCGGGTCGGTGAAGCGGGAGGTGACGATCTTGGGGCCCTCGTTGTCGACATAGCCAGGGGCGTGGGCCACATATGCGTTGGTCGCCACTACGAGGACTCCTCTGCTGTGCGGCGGGCGTACCAGTCCGGAATGCCGGCTACCTCCGGGGGCTCGATGCCGGCCATGGCATCGGCCGGGATGCGTTGATGAACACGACCGAGGGTGCCATGAGGCGGGATGTCGGTCCGCTTGCCACCCCGAAGGTCGTCGACGAGCTGCTCGAAGTCCTGCTCACCTACCCGGTACTGGTAGCGGTAGTTGACCTGGAGACACGGGGCTTCGGTACAGGCGGCGATGCACTCGACGTCTTCGAGGGTGAACAGGCCATCGTCGGTCACCCCACCGGGCCGAATCCCCAGCACCCGCTCCGCCTGGTGGAGCAGCTCCTCGCCGCCGTTGAGCTGGCAGCTGATGTTGGTGCAGATATTGATGAGGTAGCGGCCGACCGGCTCACGCTTGAACATCTCGTAGAACGAGCACGTGCCAAGCACCTCGGCCGGCGAGACCCCGACCAGTTCAGCCAGGTGCTCCATCGCGTCGTCGGAGACGTAGCCGTCCTGCTCCTGTGCCAGGTGGAGCAGCGGGATCAGCGCCGACTTCGGCCGCGGATAGCGCGAGATGATCTCCCGAGCGAGCACCACGTTGTCGGCACTCAACCTGCTCATGCCAACACTCCTTGGGCGGCCATCATCGGTCAACCTCTCCCAGCACCGGGTCGACGCTGGCGATCACCGCCACGGCGTCGGCCAAGAGACCGTCGGCCATCATGTGGGGCATCGCCTGGAGGTTGACGAAGCTCGGGCCCCGGATGTGCATGCGATAGGGCTTGGGGCCGCCGTCGGACACCAGGTAGCATCCGAGCTCGCCCCTCGGCGACTCCACTGCGACATACACCTCGCCCTCCGGCACCTTGAAGCCCTCGGTGAAGATCTTGAAGTGGTGGATCAGCGCTTCCATCGACTCGTCGATGCGGCCCCGAGGCGGCGGCGTCACCTTCGTGTCAGGCGACCGGTAGTCGCCGACGGGCATCAAATCCACGATTTGACGGACGATCCCGATCGACTCCCGGATCTCGTTGAGCCGGATCGCGTAGCGATCGAAGGCATCGCCATAGCTGCCGACGAGCACATCGAAGTCGACCGCGTCGTAGGCGAGGTACGGCAGGTCACGCCGAAGATCCCAGTTGACCCCCGTGCTGCGAAGCAACGGGCCGGTGGCCGACAGGGCCATCGCTTCCTCGGCGGTGATCACGCCGACGCCCTGCAGTCGCTCGCGCCAGATCGGCTGACCGGTCATCAAGATGTCGTACTCTTCGAGCCGAGGCGGGAGCAGGTCCATGAGCTCCAGCACGTCGGTCTCCCAGCCGTCGGGCAGGTCGGCGGCCACGCCGCCGGGGCGGATGTAGTTGTGATTCATCCGCAGGCCCGTGACCTTCTGGAAGAACCTGAGAACAACCTCCCGCTCCCGCCAGCCGTAGATCATCATCGACACGGCACCGATGTCCATGCCGTTGGTGGCCATCGACAGCAGGTGCGACGAGATCCGGTTCAGCTCGCACATGAGCATCCGGATCCAGATGGCACGGGGCGGTACCTCGAGCCCGAGGAGCTGCTCGACCGCCATCGAGAACACCAGCTCGTTGAACAGCGGCGAGACGTAGTCCATCCGGGTGACGTTGGTCGGGCCCTGCAGGTAGGTGAGGGTCTCGCCGGTCTTCTCCATCCCGGTATGGAGGTAGCCGATGATCGGCTTGGAACGACGCACGGTCTCGCCGTCGAGCTCGAGCATCAGCCGGAGCACCCCGTGGGTCGAAGGGTGGACCGGGCCCATGTTGACGAGCATCGTCTGATCGGTCTCGCCCCCGATCGGGTCGCCGCCGATCGTGGCCGCCGCCTTGACCTCCGACATGCGAAGGACTGCATCGCGTCGGGTCAAGACGCCGAGCTGACCGGCGCTCACTTCGAGCTCGGGATCGTCGATCTCGGTAGATTCGTTGTCGGTGACGGTCATGACGGGTAACTCGCTGTACTACTCACGCAGCTCCCGCTGCGCGGGAGCTGACCCCCGGGTCTCCCGCTGCGCGGGAGCTGACCCCCGGGTCTCCCGCTGCGCGGGAGCTGACCCCCGGGTCTCCCGCTGCGCGGGAGCTGACCCCCGGGTCTCCCGCTGCGCGGGAGCCTTGAACTGCACCGGGACGGTGCCGACCGCGTAGTCCTTGCGCAGCGGGTGGCCCTCCCAGGTCTCCGGCATCAGGATGCGCGACAGGTCGGGGTGGCCCTCGAAGGCGATGCCGAAGAGGTCGAACACCTCCCGCTCCAGGAAGTCGGTTCCCGGGTAGATCGGGTAGAGCGATTCGATCGATGGATCCGACTCGGGCACCTGGGCTCGAGCCCGGAGGCGGTCACGGCGACGGTGCGAGACGAACGACGCCACTACCTCGAACCGCTCGGGCACCACGGTTGGCGGCAACTCACGTCCGGCGCCGTAGGACAGGTAGTCGACGGCGGTCACATCGACGCACATCTCCCACCCGTCGGCGAGGAGCGCTGCTGCGGTTTCGCCCCAGTCGTCCCGGGGAACGTGCAGCACGCGCTGGCCGACAGAGTAGGTCACCGGGCAGCCGTAGGCCGCCTGACCGGTGGACGGGGTGTCGAGCTCCTCGGCCTCGTCGGCCTGGTCGTCGCCCTTGTCGGCGGTCTCGTCGCCCGGCTCGGTCACCGTTGCCTTCCGATGGTCATGAGCTGCGGTTCGCCCTGGCCGTCACGTTGCTCGATCGTGATGTTGGCGCCAACCCCCGACGTCTTCCGACGGCGCAGCAGCTCCCCGTTCTCGATGTTGGCGTGGAGCGTCGTGATCGCATGCAGGAGCGTTTCGGGACCCGGCGGGCAACCGGGGGCGTAGACATCGACCGGAACGACCTGGTCGACCCCCTGCACGATCGCATAGTTGTTGAACATGCCTCCGCTCGACGCGCAGACCCCCATCGAGATGACCCACTTGGGCTCCATCATCTGGTCATAGATCTGGCGCAGGACCGGTGCCATCTTCTGACTCACCCGGCCCGCGACGATCATCACGTCGGCCTGGCGAGGCGACGCTCGGAAGACCTCCATCCCGAGCCGGGCGATGTCGTAGTGAGAGCCACCGGTGGCCATCATCTCGATGGCACAGCACGCGAGACCGAACGAGGCCGGCCACGACGACCGGGCCCGGGACCAGTTCACGAGCTTCTCGAGCGGCGCGGTCACGATGTTGTGGTCGAGCCCCTCGAGGCCGTGCTCCGACACGTTCTCGATGACTCCCATCAGGCCGCCACCTCCGTCCCCGTTGGCGCAGCGTCGGAGTCGACGGCGATGTGGGTGCGACCCTCCTGGCCGACCCGACGGACCGTCGAGGTCGAGGTCCGCTTGGCCGACCGCATCGGGTCCTGCCGCCTCGACACTTGCAGCGGTCCCCAGTCGAGAGCGCCCTTCGCGATCAGATACACGAACGACTCGAAGACGAGCGCTGAGAAGATCAGCACCGCCAGCAGCCCGAAGAGGCCGAGGGCTTGGTAGTTGACGGCCCACGGGTAGAGGAACACGATCTCGATGTCGAAGATCACGAACAGCATCGCCACGAGGTAGAACCGGACGGGAAACCGCTCGGGCAGGTCACGGCCGGGGGTGATACCGCACTCGTAGGGCGCCAGCTTCTGTGCCGTCGGGTTGCGGGGGGCCAGGAGTCTCGAGGCCACGAAGCTCAACGCGGCGAAGAGCACGGCCAGAACCAGCAGGGCCAGAACCGGCAGGTACTGAGCCATCGTCTCCTCCTCTCCTGTGGGTCGGCGGCCGGGGGCGCGGGCCGCGCTCAACGCAGCCAGCTCAGCCAGCTGCTGTACGAATTTTCGACTCTCGCTGATCCCGGACGTGCATGTTCCAGGCAAGGGCGGCGAAGATCAATCCGCTGAATACCGTGAACATAGCCGGTGTGAACCGTAGACCGCTGAAGAACGCCGGGAGCGGACCGCCCCGATCGCGTTCCATGACAATGCTCACTAGTGGGGCCGCCGAATCGACGGCCGCCACCGGCGGCGGCTGACCGGGGAGCGTCGGTCGATTCGTCGCTCCCTGCACCTGGACCACGATCAGCTCGGCGTCCTGGACGGGGTGGAGGAACGTCTCGTTGAGCGTGTGGAGCACCCGGTCGATGACGTTGGCGTCCTCCTTGAGGACCGGCTTGCCGTCGCGGGTGAACGCACCGAACTGGTCGGGGACGTAGTCACCCGCCTCGAATACCCCTTCCTCGACGAGGAAGGCGTCGACTGCGGCCTGGGCTTCGCCCCGGACCGCGTCGGATGCGACGAGATACCTCCAGTCGTCGAGCTCGAGCTCGCGCGAGGCCAGCAGCGCTGCCTCCTGAGCCAGGTCCTGGTCGTCGATGTCGGCGATCGTGGACGCCTCGGCGAGGAGGGCGTCGGCCCGGGCCAGCGCTGCCGTGTTCTCAGGGTCGTCGGGATCGCCGTTGTCGATCCGATCGATGATCGCGTCGCGATCGATCGGAGCCGTGCCGAGGCCGCCAGCCGGGAGCCCGGCTGCTCCGTCGGACCGGGTCAGGACCGTCGCCTCAGAGACCTCGGAGAACAGCAGCCCGTCGTCCACGTCGCCGGCGTCGTCGACGTTGATCTCCAGCAATGTCCAGGTGGGAGCCTGCCCGGCCCAGCCGATGCCATAGATCGTCCAGATGATGCCCATGAGGAACAGCCAGCCGAACAGTGCGCCGGCTGCGATCATGAAGCCTTGCCTGACTCCGGTGTTGGTCGCGATGACGAGGTAGGTGCTCCCGACCAGCACGACGAATCCGGTGAGGACGCTCAACAGGCCGCGGAAGAACGGGTCGAACCCGACGCCGTCGATGAAGGCCAGCTGATTGACGATCGCTACCACTTCACCCATCAGAGGCCTCGCTCGTAGTCGACGACGGCTTGAATGTAGTCAGGCGGAAGCAGTGCACCGAACGCTGGCATCATGCCTGCGGCGCTCTGGCCACCCCAGCCGTATCCCGCTCCGGCCACCGCCCCGTTGTAGATGAAGTCGTAGTGGGCCTGACTGGTCCGCTCGGGCATCGCCACGACGGTGCAGGCTCCGGCCAGGCGCCCGTCGCCCAGTTCCAGGCTCGGGGCTGGCACCTCTGCTGGATCGAGCGGGTCGGGATCGATGAAGTTGCCGTTCTCGTCGACCTCGAGTACGTAGTCGGGGGCGAAGGGATAGGCGGGACCCACCTCCGGCTCCCACAGCTGTGACACGTAGTCGCAGTCGGCCAGGTCGCCCTCGATGCCCTCCTCCTGAGCGGTCCCCCCTTCGCTCAGTGGCGGGTCGCTCAGGATCAAGTAGGGGCGGCCGGTATCGGTGATCGGGTTGCTGTTGTCGTCGAGCCGGATCTCCGAGCCGTCCTCGGCCAGGATGTAGAACCCTTGATCGTCGCTGAGGCCACCGGGGGGCAACCAGGTACCGTCTGGCGCTTTCCAGGTGTCATCGGGGAAGCGGTCCTCCTCCGAGCCGCCGCAGAGGTTGAAGCCGATGCCGGACGGACTGCCCCCACCGCAGCCTGCCACCCCCTCGTTCAGGATGTCCGGCGAAGTCACTATGCCGAGCGACCAACCGCCGGTGTG
>Ga0224508_10002709_pt1 | contig 14922 bp, 10 predicted proteins | sample SF_Jan12_sed_USG_4_FD_170157 | JGI IMG/M metagenome (GOLD analysis project Ga0224508, IMG submission 170157) | Sediment microbial communities from San Francisco Bay, California, United States - SF_Jan12_sed_USGS_21 | ecosystem: Environmental > Aquatic > Marine > Sediment | place: USA... | reverse complement strand
TCGTTTGGCCCACGCGGTCTGATAGCCGAGCACGGCACGAGTTGGATGTTGCCACGCATCGTCGGGCCTTCCAACGCACTTGACCTGTTTTGGACGTCGAGGCGACTTGAAGCGGAAGAGGCCTATCGGATCGGCTATGCCAATCGTCTTTGCGAAGAGGGCGAATGCGTAAGTGATGCGCAGAGCTACTTGAAGACAATCGCCGGCACTTCAGCGCCGATGTCGATCATGATGATGAAAAGGCAGGTCTACAAACACCTGAACAGAGAGTTGGGCGACGCAATGACTGAATCCACTCGCTGGATGGACGAAAGCCTGGCACGGGACGACTTCAAGGAAGGCGTCGCTTCTTTCGTCGAGAAGCGACCGCCGAATTTCGGGCGCATCGAGGTCGACTAGCTTTCGATTCGGTATACGCGCTCGGCGGTGCCGCGGAACATCGAGGTCTGTTCGTCCTCGCCGAATCGACCAGCAATCTTCTTCAGCGCATTCCAAAGCACGGGATAGGAAACCGATAGCTTGTCGACCGGAAAGTTACTTTCGAACATACAGCGTTCTGGCCCAAAACAGTCGATCGAATGCAGGTAGTAAGCTTCGTGCGTGGCCACGATTTCATCCGAAGTGGCTGGAAGATCGCGTTCGTTCCAACCCCATCCATTAATCGGCATCGCCAGGCCGCCAAGTTTCGCGACGACATTCTCGCAGGTGGCCAGTTCGGCGACATCGAGCTTCCATTGTTTGAAGATTTCCGCCTGCTTGCCCGCGTAAGGGCCAATACCCATCGGCCCCCCAAAGTGATCGAAAATAATGGTGGTTTCCGGGAATGCACGGGCTATGTCGGTCAATTCAGGAATCTGCTCATGCGTGAGCCAGGCATCGAAGGTGAGTCCTGCCGGCGCCAGTTCGGCAAAGCCCTCGCGAAACTCGTCGTTCATCAGCAGGTGCTTGATGCGTCCCGTATAGCGTTCGACAGCGGGGGGATCCGGGTAATAGGCGACTGAGTGACGAATACCGCGCAAGAGCCCCTGCGCCGCTTCACGATGGGCATCAAATACTTCCGCGACGGCTGCGCCAAGCTTCAGGTTCGCGTGGCTGACGATACCGAGGATTGGCGGGTTGCCGGGCGCGGAATCGCGCTTCGCAGTTGCCGCCATGGCAGCAACGTATTCGGTTTCGCCGACCGGGCGCAATGGCTTGGGCCCTTCACTTCGGAAATTCGTACTGCACTCAACAAATACGGTGCCGATAATGTTGTGCCCCGATGCCGTGTCGGCCCAGAGCTTCTCGATCTCGTAGTCGGATCCCTCTTTGTCGTTCCACAAATGGTGGTGCGGATCGATAATCGGTCGCTCCGGATCGATGATCTCTTCCTTCACCTGGTCCAGCCATCGATTGCTCATAACGATATCCTGCCTACCGATTCCACAGGCTTCGGTGAAGCTCGTCCGGGTCTGATTCAACCCGCAAATCATCGTCAATGATCAGACAGTTTCGCTCACCTGTTTCGTAGACTGGCCAGTCGGGCAGCTCGCCACCGTTGGGGTTCCCCGTTTTCGCAAAACGAATGATTGTGTCCGACCATGCTTTGGCCACTCTTCGAACGACGGAATCATTGCGGTCATGAAAGGTGAGGCAGGCGTGTGTGTCAGGCTTCGCGAACGTGTTAAACGTAAACGCCATCTCGCTGGCGTGAGTAGCACCAAGATTGCGCGCCTCCGGGAGGTTGGCCGGCAGATCGAATCGATACAGCCAGGCGCCAGGGCCTGCTTGCGATACGGCTTCGGCAGCACGACTGCAGATGCGGCGGAACATGTCGATCCAGAGCATTTCGTGAAACCTGCCAGGCGTGGCGTCCGGGTAGGTATCTCTCAGCCCTGCGAGATAGTTTGCTGGATCACCGCCGAGCAACATTTCGGTTGCGAGGCCCTTATTTAATGCCGGGTAGTGCTCTTGTTCGGCATCATCGCCCTGGGTGTACAGCGTTCCCTCGCGACGATTGGTTCCGGTGATCAGCGGAACGCCGTCTTCTCCACGGTCTTTGATGGCATCGAAGGTGGAACGCGTGATGATCGTTCCATCAACGACAATGCCGAAGCCCAGATCGAGATCTACGATGTCTTGTGCAGGCATCGAGAGCAGTTTGTCGAGGTAATCGGTTTGATCGACACCCATGCGCTTCGAGATACTCTCGGTTCGATCGGTTGGTAATCGGTAGACGCAGGTTGCGCTATGCGCGATGGCCTTGTGGTAGAACCGGTCGGCAGCCGGGGCGCCGAGCAGGCTATGTACCAGCGAGCCCCCGGAAGACTCGCCGAAAATCGTGACATTGCCGGGATCGCCCCCATAATCCTCGATATTCTCTTGCACCCACTGCAACGCAAGCGTCAGGTCCTGTACGCCGTTGGCAATTGAGTTTTCGTAATCCGGGCCAAGTGCGGACACGTCCAGAAACCCGAACGCACCACATCGAAAATTGACGGTTACGACAACAACATCGCCCTGATCGGCCAGCACGCTGCCGTCATATTCATTGGCAGAGCCCGTGACGAAGGCGCCACCGTGAATCCAGAACAGCACCGGACGCGGATTTCCCGTTGTCGACGGCGTGACAATGTTCAAGTACAAGCAGTCTTCACTGACTTCGCCTGCAATCGGCTGCTTGAACGCGCTCAGGTTAATCGAACTATCCGGTTGCATCGCTCGATTCGGAAACTGTGTAGCATCCCGCGTGCCGTCCCAGCCAGAGGTCATGAGCGGCGCTTTGAAGCGGCGTTCGGCAATAGGTGGCTCTGCGTAAGGAACACCGAGAAACGTCTGCACGCGATTGTCGTTCAGGCCACGTACCTTTCCAAGTCGGGTTGCAAGGGTAGTCATATTCTCATCGGGGTATTTCCATCACGAACTGGGGGGGATTCCGAACGACACTCGCTTGCGCTCGGCTTCGAGTCGCGCGACAGTGTAGCTCGCAATCTCGAGCTGATGCAATTTAGGGAACCACAACTGAGCGCAGACCTAATTCGAGCTCCCTGAGTATCCCGGTTTCGATCACGGGCCTAACCGCGCAGCAGGTTTAGCTCAGGATTCTGCCGCCATCAACATCGACTATCGTTCCCGTAGCGAACGCGTTCCGCATAACAAAGATCAGGCCGGCGGCCACTTCCTCTGCCGTCCCTGGCCGCTTGATCAGATGACTCTCCGTCATTTTTGCAAGTGCAGCATCGCCCAAATGCTCAAACATTGCGGTAGTAATCGTGCCGGGTGACACGGCATTGACTCGGATCGGCGCCATCTCAACGGCCAAACAACGCACGAGGTTCTCAACGGATGCACCGACGCAACTCAAAGGGGACTGGCCAATCTTGATTTTCCTGGCAGGTGAACCACTGACCAAGGTAATGGATGCGTCTGCGGCCAGAAACGGCGCTCCGGTTCTCACGACTTTGGCGTAGCCCCAGAGTTTGTCATAGGCGGCCTTGAACTGATCTTCAGTCTGTTCCAGGAACGGCTTGAGTGTACGTTCGCCACCAACGGCTGTAGCCACCAGGTGATCAATACTGCCGACTTCCTTGAAGATCGTTACCAGACCGGCAGCGTCATGCGTATCGGCCTGCCTCACTTCGAACGTACCGCCACTGGCCGCTTTCGCTTTATCAATGTGACCCTGGCTACGCCCTGCCACCCAGACATGGGCCCGCAGCTCGCTGGCCGCGATCGCCGTGGCGAGGCCAATGCCCGCTGTACCACCGATGATCACGACATTCTTACCCGCTAAATGATTCGTACTCATTTCAGAACCCGCATTTTTGCTTTAGTTTAAGAATTTCGACAAGTGCCTTATCACGACGCTCCGCTCAAGGCCGAGTGTAGGCCGTTTTGACGGTGGTGTAGAACTCCTTCTTATCGGCAGTCCTGGCTTAGCTCGGATCGCCAAGCGCGGTTAAGTCATTGCGCATACGCTGCACATCGCCGTCACTGAGCAAGACTGATCCGGCGCCAGCATTCTGAACGCCTTGCTCGATTGTCCGCAACCCGCAAAGAATGTGCGTTGCGCCACGTTGCGCCGCGGTCCATGCCGTCACGAGTTGCGCAACGGTGCAACTGTGTTTCTCGGTCAGGTTTGTCCAACCAGCGAACATGTCGAGCAGTCGTTGCCGATTCTCCAGCTTGAACCACGGCAGCCACTGTTCGGCGGTTGCACGAAAGTCGTCTTTGCTGAAAACGCGATCCGGTCCGACCTTACCGGTCAGCAGACCTTGCTCGAGCGACATATAGGTAATCGTCGCGATGTTGTGCTCGGCACAATGCGGAAGCATGTCGTCTTCGGGCGATCGGAACAGCATGCTGTAGCGAAACTGATTGCAGGAAAGATCGCCGGCCTTGCGGTATTCATCCAGTTGTTCGACGGTGACGTTGGACACGCCAATCGCACGAATCTTGCCCTCGGCTTTGAGATCCATTAAGCAGCCCATGGTTTCCTCGATGGGTGTGAGTTCCGGTTCTACTGCCGGTTTGTGGCACTGCAGCACATCGATCGTATCGATGTCGAGTCGGCGAAGGCTGTCTTCAACTTCAATCCGAATCGTGTCCGGTCGCAGGCTGACGCGGATGCCTTTTCCGTCCTTTTCGCCCATGGGTGAACCGCGCTCGTCATGCCACCACACACCACACTTGGTCGCAATGACGACGTCATTGCGGCGCCCCTGTATGGCTTTGCCAACAACTTCTTCGCTGTGGCCCCAGCCGTAGGAGGGTGCCGTGTCGATGAGCGTCACGCCGCGATCGAGTGCTGCATGAATCGCTTTGACGTATTCCTTGTCGTTGTCGCCGCTGCCGGCAAGGTAGGTGCCCAAGCCGACAATTGAGGCTTCGATGTTCGAATTACCTAAAGTCCTGTATTGCATAGCTTCTGGATTTATTAATCTCAGGTTGCGTTACCATAGCAGGAATTTGACGCGCTTCATGTCAGTAACGAATTCGGCACCATATCGGAAACCAGCGAGGTCGTTTACAACAGTTACAACGCTTGAAGGCTCGCTCTATCCTTTTGATGCAGCAGTCACGGGAAAACGAATCGAAAAATCATAGGGGAGATTCCCGGCCCTCGCGGTCCGACCCGCGCCTCACTTCGAGTTCCTTGAAGATGGAGTGTTGGTGCTTACCGATAAGCCGGGATGGGGAGTGGATGTTGATGAGGAGGCTGTGCGAGCCAGGCCACCGCGGATCGCGATTGACTGAGCTAAGGAAACTTGAATCATGAGCAAGACGGAGCAACAACGACGAGAAGATTTGGTGAGCGCGTATCGCGAGCTGGCTGAGAAGGGGCTAATGGACTTGTCGACAGGCAATGTTAGCTGCCGCGTCGACGGGGGTATGCTGATTTCCTGCTCTGGGGCATCGGCCGAGAACCTGACAGCAGAGCGCGTCGTAAAAGTCCTGGATGACACGAGTTATGAAGGTGATGTCAAGCCATCTTCCGAGTGGCGCATGCATTTTGGCATCTACCAGCATAATGAATCGGCCAACGCGGTCATACACACGCATTCCGACTACTGCGTGGCGATGGCTTGCAACAATTTGCCGCTGCCCGGGTTTCACTACATGGTCGGGATATTGGGTGGTTCGGATGTTCCGTGCGTCCCGTATGCCACCTTCGGCACCGATGAACTGGCCAACAATGCTGGACAGGCGCTGAATGATCGTGCTGCAACGCTACTTGGCAATCACGGCATGATTTGCAGAGGTAGCAGCTTTAAGGGCGCGATATTTCATGCCGAGCTGTTGGAAATTCTCTGCAAACACTACGTCCTGGCGAGGCAGTTGGGCGAGCCGGATCTCCTGACCGACGAACAATGGGACGAGTTTTTCGGTCGTGCCAAGAAAGTCGCTTACACCAAATTTATCTAAATCGTAGAGTAGTAGGTGGACTAGCTGTCGCTTGATTTTCCGCAATTGGGATGAAGACATTGATTGAACTTGGAGTACTGGCCGACGATTTGACCGGCGGCATGATGGTAGCAAGCCTGCTTGAGCGCGAAGGTGTGGAATGCCCATTGGTCAGCTCTGTCGATGGTCTGAAAGACCTGTCGCCGACAGCCACTGCAGTTGTTGTCGCTCGCAAGATTCGTTTGATCGATGCCGGTGATGCTGCCCAAGAAGCAAGACAAACGGTTCATGCGCTGCAGGACATCGGATGCTCGCGTTTTTACTACAAGTACTGCGCGACGTTTGACTCGACCGAGAAGGGCAATATCGGCCCCGTCGCCGAGGCCATGATGGCGGCGAGCGGTGCACAGCAAGCCTTGTTCTGTCCGGCATTTCCCGAATACACGGTCACGGTGTTCCAGGGACGAATGTTTCTCGGCAGCACGCCACTCGGTGAGTCGTTCAAGCAAGACGACCCGGTGACACCGATGACGAACTCGAATCTGGTTGAGGTATTGCAGGCACAGTCGACGCGGAAAGTCGGCCTCCTGTCCCATGCGCTCTTAAGGCGTGGCAAGGACGCTGTGGAACAACACTTGGCGGCACCTGATGCACCCCGTTTGTATATCGCCGATGCGGCCGACGACGAGGATCTTGTCCGGATTGTGGATTTTGCGCTGGACTGGCCGCTGACGACCGGCGCGGATGCATTGCCGGTGTTTCTGGCGCGCGGCTGGCAACAAAACGAATCGTCCGCATCGAAAAGCCAGCCGAGAACCCTGTTGCCAGCCAGTCCGGGCAAGGAAGCTTTTATCGCAGGAAGTTGCGCGGGCCCATCGTTGCGCCAGGTTGACTACTTTGAACAACGCCACCCCGTATTCCGTATCGACCTGCTCGAAGCTGCAGATGATCCCGATTACGTTGGGAAGATACTTCGATGGGCGGCGGAACGGGTCGACAAGGAGCCCGTTGCCGTTGCGTCATCGGCCGACGTCGATGAACTGAAGCGCACACAGGGATCTCTCGGGCGTGAGGGCGCTGCGGACCTTGCGGATCGGATTCTTGGCGAGGTGGCTGTTGGTCTTCACAAACTGGGCGTACGAAAATTCGTTGTTGCGGGCGGTGAAACGTCGGGTCAGGTGATCAACTCGCTGGGTATCCGCAAAGTTGAAGTTTCGTCTTTTGACGACCTGGGGGGCGGCTACTGCCATCAGGGCGGTGATGCTCCTGTGTCGTTTGTTTTGAAAGCCGGTGCACTGGGCGGGGAAGATTTTTGTTTCACGGCACTCGATCGCATGCGCCAGGCTGAAAGCAACGCGGCCAATTCAAATGGGTGAATTTCGGGGCCGCGCATTTGGCCTCCATCCGGTCGCAACGTAACCTGACGAAAAGCCACGAAGAGTCAAATAATGTTCTCATTGGATGGATACAAGGCGGTCGATTTAAGCCCGCGGATCAAGGCCCGAATTCATCGCGTCGACGGCACAATCGAAGAAGGCAATACCGACCCTTACGGCAAACCGTGGGTGATGAAGGAAGGCATTTTCCCAGGCGATAACTCCTTGTTCACGCTGTATTGGGCACCGCCTGGTGACGAAGTCTGGCCACAGGGTCGTATGACGTCGCACAACGGTTCGCACGTGCAGGGCGGCAAGGGGCATATCAGTCATTGGGTCGGCGCGTCGCCGGACATGAAGGGGCTGTGGGAGATGCCGCTCGAGACGTTCATGGGCGAGGCTGCCGTATGCAATCTTGCAGACCTCGCCCCGAGGGCAATCACCGATCCGGCCGAGTACCCGCGCGGTGAAACGTGGAACCTGAAGAGCAAGGAGGGAGAGGTGCGCGGGGTGGAAATACTTCCCGAGCATCTCGGCAATATTCAAAAGGGTGACATCGTTCTGATGACGAGTCCCTTCGAGGGACTCGAGCGTCCGTGGCTTCCCAGGCGTACCGTTGAATGGCTGATCGACGATCGCCAGATCAGAATGCTTGGCCTTGGTGTCGGTATTGAGTGGCAGTACGACCTTAGAGTTCCGGCGCCTGACAATTCTCCAATCCGCCGGATGCTTCTGGGCGCCAACGTCCCGATTGCTCATCCGCTCGTCAATATTGAAAACATTGAGGCAGATCGCGTGTTGTATTTCGGATTGCCATTAAATTTTCCCAAGTTCGAAGCGAGCTTCATTCGTGCAGTTGCCTTCGAAGCACCGGAGGGCTCGTAATGGTCAGTCTTGAAGGGAAAAAAGTCGTTAACCTGTCGCAGGAACTGATAGCCCATTTGACGCGTGTTGACGGGACGGTGGAAGTGGGCACCACGGACGCCTACGACTTCCCGTGGGTGGTTGAAGAGACGGTTAACAGTGAGGACCTTACTATCGAGCACCTGGTCGGCGCACCGATGGGCACCATCCCCGCATGGCCGTATGGCATACACAGCGGCCATATGGGCTCTCATATTCAGCTCGGACCAGGGCACAACGACAACTGGACCGGGTTACCTGAGGGGATGCTGGGAATCTGGGAGGTACCGCTCGATACCTATTACGGTGAAGCCGTCGTGTGCAACCTGGACCATGTGAAGGGCGGGCCGATTCTGCCGGAACACCTCGAAAACGTTCGTGAGGGCGACATCGTCCTGATGCACAGCAGTCACGCAGGGGATGACCAGCCATGGATTGAGGGTGATACGGCGTTCTGGCTGGCCGAAGGGGTAAAGATCAAGATGCTGGGCGTCCAGGTGCCGGGAATTTCCTGGGAGACCAAGATGCACGACCCGGAGCCTGAAAACTGCCCGACGCATCGTGCGATGACCGGCAACAACATCCCGATTGTGTACCCATTGTCGAATATCGAAACGCTCACACAAGAACGAGTATTTTTCATGAGTATTCCGCTGAACGTAGAACGCATGGAAGGTACCTGGGTTCGCGCGATCGCTATTGTGGACGCGGCCTGACGCAATAAATGGGTGAATTCCGCCCAATACCATTTGGGGTCTGCCGCGCTGGTGATACAGTGGGATCGGGGGATTATAAATTGCCCCCAATCCACAACAAATGCCACCGTCATGTTAGGAGGGGGAAATGAGAAATACTCTAATTCGGATACTTGTATGCTGCCTGGCCGCACCGATTTCGACCGGAGCACTGGCACAGTCTGACGGCGACGAAGCTGAAGGCAAGCTCGAAGAGATCATCGTCACCTCGACTCGTCGGGAAAAAAACGTGATGGAGGTCAGCCAGTCGATTCAGGCAATACCTGAGGCGGTGCTGGAACTACCGACTTTTAACGATATGGCCGACGTAACCACCCTGGTACCAGGAGCTACCGGGTTTAGTAATAAACCGCCCCAAAAAGAGGGTATTCAGTTTCGCGGCAGCGGCATCTCGCAAGCCCTCTCTGTTGGCCGGTCGCCAGTGGGTTATTATGTCGATGATATCCCCTTTGTTGATATCAGCACGCCAGTGCCTCCGCCTATTGGCACTTTTGACCTGGAGCGAATCGAAATCATTCGAGGGCCACAGGGAACGTCCTATGGTCAGGATTCGTCTGCGGGCAGCGTAATTCTGCGGACCAAACCGGTCGATCTCGAGAATTTCGGCTACAAGGTCCAGGCAGGTATAACTGACGTCGTAACCTATAGCGGAACCGGTTACAGCTTCGGTGGTGTGGTTAACATCCCAATAGCAGAGGACGTCTTCGGCGTTCGGATTGCCTACCTTCGCGAAGAGGATCCTGGCTACGGATCCGTTTTTGGTCGCCCGGACATTGACGACCCGTATGCAAACACGCGCGATTCAATTCGCATCAAAGCGCACTGGCAAGCCAGCGAGAACATTGATTTGGAATTTACCCATTCGGAATGGAATACCGACTACAATACGCTCCCGGCAACCCAGATGATAGAAACAATCAATGGTGGAACGGTCATCAGTGAACCGTCGGGCGAAATGATTCTCGCGTTGTTCCCCGACGGCAGAATTAAAAACGACTTTGAAATTCGCTGGACGACGCTACTGGCCACAATCGATCTTGGTTTCGCGGAGCTTACGAGTTCTACCGGTTACGTCGATACGCCGAAGAAGGAAACGATGCTTGATGAGGCGGACGAATTCGGGTCATTCAGCGTCGTGTTTAATCAGCCGGCAGAGACTTTCACCCAGGAGTTTCGCCTGTTATCGACCGGCGACAGTAATTTGCAGTGGATTACCGGGCTATTTTTCATGGAAGCCGAAAGTGACTCCGGGGGCTTCGTCGATAGCGCTTTTCCGTCATTCTTCATCTTCGAAAGGTCTTTTCAAACAGACCCGGTGAAGTCTGATGTCTTCGCGGTCTACGGTGATGTCGAATACGCCTTCAACGAGGAGTGGAGCGTGCAGGCGGGTCTTCGCTACCAGGATGAAGACAGAAGCGATACTTTCACGCAAGTCTTCGCTGATATCGACAACGATCCGCTGTTTGGCCCCTATTCCTTCCCGGAAGATCCGGTACTTACACAGACCTCATTCGATCACACGAGCTACCGTTTTAGCTTGACCTGGACACCAGCAGAAAGCGGTATGGTTTACCTGAGCAACTCGATCGCCAGTAGCGCCCCGATCGTCCAGGGTCAAAGCACTCTAAATGCCCTCGAACTTGCGGGCATTACTCCGCCCGGTGACCCAGATGCCTCCAAACTGGTCAACACGGAGCTTGGAACCAAATGGACGCTGGCTGACGGCAAAGTGCAGTTGGAGCTTGCGTATGTCTTCTCAGATTGGCAAGACCTGCCGCTGTGGGCTGAATTGGAGCTTCCTCCTCAGCCGCCAGTCTCCCTGGTCATCGGCGGGACCGACGCAGAAGTCACTATCTGGGAGCTGTCCTGGGCCTGGGCCATGGACGATCATTTTACGGTTAATTATGGCCTCGCCTTAACTGACACCGAGGTGACGAAGATTCCGACTGATGCGGCAGTTGTAGGGTACCCGCCGGCCGTTAAGGTAGGCGGAGAACTCTTCAACTATTCACCGACAACGCACAATTTCGGTATCAACTATAACCAGTCGCTTGCCAGCGATTGGGAAGTGTTTGCATCGCTGAACTATGTCACCCGCCGCAGACCCAACGGTATTGATCCTTTCGATCTTTTTGCAACAGAGTTTGTTACGGCCCGCGAAGAATTTGAGAATCTGTCATTCAGTCTGGGCGCAGCCAGGGGGCCTTGGGATTTCTCGTTCTCAGTCCAAAATGCAACGGATTTCGATGGCATGTACTTTCCATCGACCGCCAACTTGATCAATGGATTCATCCCGCAACCAACTACCTATAGCTTCCAGGTGAGCTACGACGGTATGCAATAGCCGCTAATCCGGCTTATGAAAGAAATGGGCAGCCCTCGGGCTGCCCTTTTTTTGTAGGAGCGCCTTCCAGGCGCGATTTGCAGATCGTATCGCGGCAGGATGCCGCTCCTACGTGTCGTCGTGAATCGGCACCGTACCGTATTCCCGGGCAACAATGGATTCGTGTGCGAGGACGCTGCCGCACGAATGCAAGCAAGTGTTTTGGGGGATCTCATGGGCTCAGGGTTTGGGAAAATAGACTCTTGTGCGTACATTTCTTATTTGGAGGTCTGCGACTTACTGTGCAAGAGGATTTATTGTGCAAATTCGATTGTTTGTTATTAGCTGTTTTCTGGTGGCTTGCAATGGTTCGGGTTCGACCGGGTCGTCATCAGAAACCGAGCCAGAGTACACCATGAGGGCATCTCATGAACTCCCTCGCGGTAATCCCGAAGACGTTGGCATGTCATCTGAGACTTTTCAAATGATGGATGATGTCATTCAGGAATACATCGATGCGGATCGCGTGCATGGTGTTGTTGTTGGCGTCACCCGACGCAACAAGGTGGTTTACTACGAGGCGCACGGTGTCATCGACTCGGTAAGAAAAACGCCAATGCCAAAGGACGCGCTCTTTGCGATGGCGTCTTCCACCAAGCCCGTACTGGGCGTCGCAGCGATGATGTTGATCGAGGAAGAGATTATTAGTCCGGATGATCCCGTGGAAAAATACATTCCCGAATTCAAGAGTATGCAGGTGGCAGTGCCTGTGAAATCCGAGAGTGAAGAAGAAGGCAAGGACGGAAAAGGCGAAGAAAAGAAATACGATGAAGAGTGGCTCGCAGAGAACTGGGACAGTCTTTCAAAAGAGGAACAGGCGGAGGTAATTGCGTACTACCAGGAATACGAGAAGAATAAGGTGCCTGAAAAGTTCGAAACCGTGCCAGCCAATCGTCCGATAACCATTCACGATCTGTTGACACACACAGCCGGTTTGCAGACCGGCGGACTGGGGTCAGCTGCTTCGGACCTGGAGAGAGGCCCAAAGGAAACCCTCGCAAGTTTTGCTCCCAGGGCCGCCAGGGATCCACTCGATTTTCAGCCGGGTACGAAATGGGCGTACAGCGGTACCGTTGGCCTGGATATCGTCGCGCGAATAATTGAGATTGCGTCCGGCACCCCGTTTGACGAGTTTGTCCAGGCACGCATATTTGACCCACTGGATATGAAGGATACGCACTGGAACATGCCGGAAGACAAACAGCACCGTTATCCGGTTTTGAAGGACGACAAAGGACGCTATATAAAATCTCCGTACTATTTTTCAGGTTCCGTGGGCCTGCTAAGCACGGCGAGAGACTATATGCATTTTGAGCAGATGCTGGTGAATAAGGGGACCCTGTTTGGACATCAACTTTTAAAGCCTGAATCTGTAGAAATGATGTCAAGCAACAAGATTGGCAACATGTTCGATAAAAGCGGCAAAGGTGTCTCAGGACTGGGCTTCGGCTATACCGTGGGCATCAATATGGACCCTGAATTATCTAAAGATCCCCGACCCGCCGGTGCCTTTGGCTGGGGCGGCGCCGCAGGCACTGTATCGTGGAGCGCGCCCTCTGAACAGCTAACGTTCGTTTACATGGTGATGGGGCCGACGGATCTACCGGGAAAACTCGCTGAATTGGTCAGCAACGCAATTGTCGATTGATAGCGATACCACAGAAGCGCACTACGTGCCCTTGGGGTATTCCAGGCGCGATTCAACGATGTCTTCGCGGCAAGGATGCCGCTCCTACGTGTCTTCGTGGCAAGGATGCCGCTCCTACGTGTTTTCGCGGCAAGGATGCCGCTCCTACGTGTCTTCGTGGATCTGCACCGTTCCGGTATCACCGTCGATCGTGATCATCTGGCCGTGCTTGATACGCTTGGTGCCGTTGCCGACTCCCAATACTGCAGGGATGCCGTATTCGCGTGCGACAATCGAGCCGTGGGCCAGAATACTGCCGACATCCGTTACCAGACCAACGGCGTGCGCAAACAGCTGCGTCCAGGCCGGTGTGGTCAACGGGCTAACGAGGATGCTGCCCGGCGCCATATTGTCGAACTCGGATGGGCCGAGAACCACACTGGCCTTTGCGGTAATGCTGCCCGAGCTCACCGGGAAGCCGCGCATCACATCACTGCCGTCGTCATTCTTGATCTGTGTTTCCTTGAATGAAACGCCTGCGATTTGGCTGACCTCTGGCGGCAACGTGCCCGGAGGATGGTGTCGCTTGCGTGCTTCGCGTAGCTCGCGACGTTCCGCCGCCAGTTCTGCAAGTTCGGGAAGCGATTTGCCTTGCCTGCTGGCTTCGATCGCTTCTGCGATCTCGTCGCTCAGCAGGAAAAAGATATCGTCTCCCTGCCTGAACGTTCCCGCCTCGACCAGCCGGCGACCTAATTCGAACGCCATCGGTCGAAGAATTGACCAGGTAAATCCGAAGCGGAACGCGACTTCTTCGCGAATAAAGTTGTATTTCAAACCAAGCCACCAACGGAATCGGAACTGCCAGTATTCGAGGCCCGAAAGCAGCTCGGATATTTCCTTGAGTTTCTGCTCACGAATGGCTGCTGTTTTTTTCGACTGATTCTTCGGGTCATAGTCCTTATCCCGGACCATGCCTTTGAGCGTCGCAAACAACGCGGATGGATCCTCCACCTGGGTTGGCTCGATAAAGTCCAGGCTGTAACCCTGGTGACCATGTTCGAGCAGGTACTCGTCCAGCGCCGCGACGACATCGCCGCCACGCTCATGATCTCGAAGTGCCTGCATAAGATAGGCAGAAGGCACGGCCAACACGGTGTGGCTGAGATCGTCGTCGGCCCGTATGAGTTTCGCAATTTCAAACAGGTCCGCATTGCCCTGCATTGCTTTGGATGCGATGCCGGTTAGAAACTGGCCACTGATAAAGTTGTGATCGGGAAGCGTCTCTTTCAAGAAACACTGTAATTGATCATCGGTCGATTTAGCGACGCCAAACGTATGACTCGAATCGTCCGACCAATAGCGGCCTTCCTCGATTCCCATCTCAATAATTCCGGCCAACAATTCCTCGTCGGAGGCCTTTGAAGGATCAACAGCGCGCCACTTTTCGGCGGTGTCTTCCAGCCTCGGCTTCGTGAGGCCGTACCACTTCTTTAGCACAGCGTCGTTCTGTGCCGTGTGGTTGAAGGCGATGTAGGTCGGATTGTTGCTTTCGGGTAACGTGATGCGTGCAGCAATGTCATCGTCCTGATTTTCTCGCCAGGCGTCAAAAGCTGCCCGGTCGTCATCGCTAAGGGACTCACGAAATGGCGCAATATCCCTGCCTGCAGCATCCCTGGTTCTTTTCTTCGCGTCCTCCATGTGTTTAGTGATTTCGCTGTACTCGGCGGCTTCAATCGCTTCTTCGGATATCGGCTTCAGGCCTTGCTTGTCTCTCTCGAGTTCCTCCATTTCCTTGTGGATCTGCGGCCAGTCAAAACGTTGATACGCGAATCCATTGACGGTCACAAACATTGGCCCGCCGCCCACCATCAGGCTCTTTTCCCTGGCCGATTCCAGCCCTTTTGTCAGGTAAAGCTCTTCGAAGAGCGGACAGAGCGGGTCCGGCATGTTTTCAACGATTTGCCTGCGACTAACGAATCGGGCTGGCAGCGTCGG